>Ga0307378_10012819_pt1 | contig 10667 bp, 5 predicted proteins | sample UN1MG_FD_202238 | JGI IMG/M metagenome (GOLD analysis project Ga0307378, IMG submission 202238) | Soil microbial communities from Risofladan, Vaasa, Finland - UN-1 | ecosystem: Environmental > Terrestrial > Soil > Coastal area > Acid sulfate soil | place: Finland: Risofladan, Vaasa | collected...
CTGGGCACCCGCCACGCCGCGGCGGCGGCGATCACGGCCTCGACCAAGAGCGTCGCCATAACGGTCTCGCAGTCCACCGGCGACGTCCGCATCTGGCGTCGCGGCAAGATGATCACCCAACTCGAGAAAGCACCGCGCACGCCGCCGGCGCCGGCGCCGCCGCCGCCCGGTGAATCGAGCGGTGCATAGGTCCGCGGGCGGTGGGCGGAGCAACCTAGCCCGGTCCCTTCCCGTCAGGGCACCGTACCAAGCATCTCGGGGTCGCCACGCCGGACGGCTCGGGCGAGGTCGACCAGACGATCACATTCGAGGGAACGGTCCTGGAGGGCGGCAACATCCTCCGTGGAACCTCCGTGGCCGTCACCACCGGCGTCGAGGCACCCGAGATCAGCGCCTCGCTCAGACTCGACAGGCAGGCAGACGAGTAGGTCTTCGCCTAAGTCAGGTCCACCTGTGCATCGCCGCTCGCCGGGCGCGGCTGCGCCTCGGGCCACGGCAGCGTGTGCAGTTCGCGGTTCATGAAGACGGCCTGATGTTCGATTCCGGCGTTCCGAAAGATCTCGATGGCCGCGTCGAAACCGCCGGCGATCCAGTCGGTCGAGTGGGCGTCCGAGCCGACGGACATGGCCTCACCGCCCAGGGTCGCGAACCGCCGTACAGTAGCCGCTCCGGGCATCGGCTCGCCCATTCCGTTGCGTAGCGTGGAGGTGTTGACCTCGGGGACGAGGTCGGCCTCCAGGCAGGTGCCCAGGATTCCGTCCAGCAGATCGCCGTGCTCATCGACGCGGGTATCGTCGAAGAACCGCTGCGTGTAGCGCTTGACGAAGTCGAGGTGCCCGAGGACGTCGAAGCACCGCCGGCCGTGCCGCTGCCGAAGGTCGCGGCAGGTCCGAGCGGCGTCGAGGACGGCTTCCAGGTACAGCCGCGTCCCGGTGCCGACGTCCAGGTCCTGCCATTCCTCCCGCCGATACAACCGGCGTCCGGCGGCCCAGTGCACGCTGAGAATGACCAGGTCAAACCGGTGGCCGGAGAGGAAGTCGAGGATGAAGTCCATCCTCTGCGGCTGGTAGCAGACCTCGATTCCCTTGCCGATGAAGATTCGCTGACCGAACTCATCCCGCAGTCGGGCGATGGCCCGCGAATAAACCTCGTCGTCGTAGCGGCAACCGGACCACTCCTCGGCATGGGTGTCGAAATGCTCGGTGAAGGTCAGACCGGCCAGTCCGCGGTCAATGGCGGCCAGGACGTTGTCCCGCGGGTCGGTCTCGCAGTCGAACGAGTAATGCGAATGCAGATGTTGGTCGTAGAGCTTCATGCCCATCGGAGCCCGCCGTGCGACCGCAGCATCTTAGGCCCTGCGGTATGGGGCGGCCAGTACTTCGGTAGCCCGCCGATCAGGGCGTATCGCTGAGGAAGCCGACCTCGGCGATGACCGGGCGGTGATCGGAACCGGCCGACGAACCCGTTCGCGCAGAAGCACAGGCCAGGCCGCGGCCGAAGTAGATGTGATCGACCCTGACGCCGGGGAAGAAACGTCGCCAGGAAGTCATGGGCCAGGTCGAGCCGCGCCCCCGGCCGGCCGCATCGTGCGCATCCTGCAAACCGAGCCGCAGCATGGCCTGGTGCATGTCGTGCCGCACCGTGAAGTTGAAATCGCCGCAGACGATGATCGGCCGCTTCTCCACGCCCAGCAGTTCCACGAGGTGCAGCAACCCGGCGCGCTGGGCAGCGAAGCGAGCCAGCCCCTTGGGAGGCCAGAGGTGAACCCCGTAGATCGCCATGGGCCGTTCGTCGAACATCACCTCCGCGCGCAGGATCGGCAATCTGGCGTCGCCGACGGGTGGAATGAACTCGGGCTGCCCGGCGAAGGGGAATCGTGAGAAGATGGCCGAGCCGAACGGGCCCGCCCGGACGTCGCGAGCGGCGTAGGCGTACTCCCGGCTCAGGGCCGGGTGCAGAGCCTCGTCCCAGGGCGGGTCGTACTCCTGGAGCAGGAGGACATCCGGATCGGCCCGGCGGATTTCGGCCAGCACGGCGTCCTTGCGCGGGTTTCGGTACAGCAGATTAAATTGCATCACCGTGCAGGCCTGGCCGGTCAGCACCGCGGGCGTGCGGGGCAGATACAGCAGCAACTCAGGCCCGACGGTCACCAGCAGGGCCGGCAGGGCCGCCAACAGCAGCCGGCCGGCTCGTCGCCAGGCCGCCCAGATGACGACGGCAGCCAGGGCAAGGCCAAGGTGAAACCAGCCGGTACGGATCATGAAGACCGTGAAGTAGGCCAGGAGGTGGGCGGAATCGTCGCGCTGCAGGTCTGTGTGCCAGAAGTGGCCCAGGGCCAGCAGCGGGTAGGTCGCCAGCACCAGGACCAGAACGACGCGGTACCACGCCGACCGACGGCTCGACGACGACGCTGGTGCGGTCGCAGCCGGCGCAACAGAGGCCGTGTCTGGGTACGGGGCGGACGGTGGGGGGCGATCGGACATCGGGGACCTCGCAGACACGAGGATACCCGTGCGACCGCCCGTTCGCACCTGCCCCGACCCGTCTCGATCTGTTGAAGTCCGGTCCTTGAGCAGGCTCCGCGGATGGCTATAATGGCCCCGCGGCAAGCGAAACGCCTGAAGCGGAAGACGAATGACCTTGCAGGGAACTCCCGCCGAGCCAGCCCGTTTGGACCAGGATACCGCCGCATCCGGACATGGGCTGCAAACGGTGGTGATCCAGCCACCGCGGACCTCTGTGGTCACCTGGGTCATAGCCGGGGGTCTGGTGGTCATCGCCACCTGCCTGGTGCTGCTGATCGACCAAGGGTCGGTGGCCCGGGCCCAGCCGGTCTCTCACGCCGGGGCGCGGGGCGTGTTCGCCTTCACCGGGCAGTTGTCCAAGGGAACGTACGGTCTGTTCATGGTGGACGTGGACACGGCCACCGTATGGTGCTACGAGTACCTTCCGAGCAAGCGGGAGCTGCGCCTGGTGGCCTGCCGGACGTGGAAATACGATCGGTACCTGGAGGACTTCAACTCCGGGACGCCGACTCCTGAAGAAGTTGAACAACTGGTGGAACAGCAGCGGGCTTTGAAGCTACAATCTGAAATGGGGGCAGGGCCGTAGATGCTCGCGATGTGCCCACCGCGACAGTCGCGGCAGCGGGCGGGCTGGTTAGCGAGGTCTGGCTGCGGTTGAGGATGCACGCATGGCCGACAAGATGTTCTACAGCCTGGAAGAGGTTTGCGAGAAGCTGAATCTGGTGGAGGACCAGGTCAAGGAACTGGTCCGAGGCGGACAGCTTCGCGAATTCCGCGACGCCGGCAAGGTCAACTACAAGGCGGAAGAGGTCGATGCCCTGGCCAAGGCGGCGGGGATCGGCGGCCCGGCCGGCAGCGGTGAGCTGGTGCTCGAGCCCGCGGATGAGTCCGGTACGGGTGCTCCGGCGGCCGGCTCCGGGTCGGGCATCGACCTGGCTGCCTCGAGCGGTGGGCTGGGCAGCGACATGTTGACCCTCGAAGAGGCCGACCTGGACGACACCGCCACCGGCACCAAGGCCGAGGAGGACAAGAAGGACGACACCGTCGTCACCTCCGTGGGCGTCAATGTCTTCGACGACGAAGAGGAGCTGGAGGACGTGGACCCCCTGGCCCAGACGGTGGTGACCGAAGGTGCCGCCGGCCTGGGGATCGAGGGGATCGGCAGCGGGTCCGGCCTGCTGGATCTGACCCGCGAGAGCGATGACACTTCGCTGGGGGCGGACCTGCTGGACGAAATCTATCCGGGTGAGGAAGCGTCCCCCGTGGAAATGGGTGAGGACACCCGGGCCGGCCTGGACGAAGCCCTGCCCGCCGAGGAGGCCGAGGAGGTTACCGAAGGTTCCGGCGCCGGCACCGGCATCCTGGAAGCCGGGTTGGCCGAGGAGGCCGCCCCCGCCGTCCGCACGCGGACCGTCATCGAGTACGGTCCCGACGCGGTGTCCGCCGCTCTGACGGGGCTGATCGTGGTGGCCGTGGCCGTCATGTGCGTGGCCGGCCTGAGCGCTGCCTCAATCATGCAGGGGGTGTGGCCGTCGATACTGGAAGTGCTTTACGCGAACCTGTGGATCTTCGGCGTAGCCAGCGTGGGGCTCGCCGTGATCGCCACGGGCGTCGGTTTCTTCTTGGGCAAGCGATCGGAGAGCTGATCGCAGGAGGGGCTTGTGGGCCGGTCCTTCTGGCCGACCGGCAGACAAGTCACGTGGCAGGGAGGCTTTCTTGCGGGTTCGGCCGGATCGACCGACGGTCTTCCCTTACCCTCAGAAGCCACCTCGGTAACCAGTTGACGTTCGGAGAGCAGGCCGACAGGCCCCGCAGACAGCGGCCTGGACCGGCTTGATTGTGCGTGGAAACTGAAGTCCCCGGCGGTTCGCGCCGCGAACGGCGCGCCCCTGCCGGCGGGTGGTTGTGGCACGGCACGAGGAGGTGTGCGATGAAAACAGTGGCCAGGATGCTGGCGATGGTGGCGGTGGCGGCCGGCGCGGTCGGTTGCGTGTCCTTGGACAAGCACCGGCAGTTGCAGATGTCGCAAAAGACGGCTCTGGCGGAGAAAGCCCAGGTCGAACAGGAACTCTTCGATTGCCGCAGCGTGACGGACAACCTGCGGAGCAAGGTCACCGCCCTGGAAGGTGAGATGGACACCAAGGAGCGGTTGGTCGCGAACGTTCAGTCCGAGAACGACCGCCTGGAGACCGCCTTCGGATCGGCCCAGAAAACCCTGGAGTCGCTGGCCGACAGGCCGCTGCCCGAGACCGCCGTGATCCGGGAGACCATCCTGCCGGAGGTGCTGGACACCGCGCTGAAACAGTTTGCCGCCCAATACCCCAGTGCCGTGGAGTACGACGCCACACGGGGCACGGTGAAGTGGAAATCCGACCTGCTGTTCGCCCTGGGGAGCGACGTGGTCAAGGACTCGGCCAAGGCGTCGCTGGCCGGTTTCGCGGAGATCATCGGGTCGGCCGACGCGGGCGGCTTCGAGGTCCTGGTGGTGGGGCACACCGACGACCGCCCGATCACGAGGGAAACCACCCTGCGGGCCCATCCGACGAACTGGCACCTGGCGACCCATCGGGCCATCGCGGTTTCCGACGCGCTGCAGACCGACGGCATCCCGCCCACACGCATCGGCGTCATGGGCTACGGCGAGTATCGGCCGGTAGTGCCCAACGAGAACGAGGAGAACCGGGCCAAGAACCGACGGGTCGAAATCCACATCGTGCCGGCAGGCTCGATCGTGGCATCGGCCGGGGCGTATGCGGCCATCGACACCACAACCAAGTGACCCGCGTCGGTCCGGCGTGCCGGGTCGGCCACCGGCTTAGGGCTCCGACCTACAGTGCCAAGGACTTGACCGCACCACCGGCAAGGCGTCCGACCGTGCTGCGGCGACGCCTGAGGCCGACATCGTATTGTGCCGTTCAACAGGTCCAGGGATGTTGATCCCTGGACCTGTCTGCGCGCCGGGGCAGATACGATCGCGTCAGGCCGCGTAGCGCGTTCCGCCGTCGTGCCGCATCACCAGGCAGCGGGGTTTCCCGCGCCACGCATTTGAGAAGGCGCGTCGGGCACCCGGCCCGCCGGCACCCGACCTGGCAATGCCACAAGCTGCGCGACGGGCGCTCGCCCCGTTTACCCCGTCAGCGGTGTGATCGCGCTTGACGACGGGTTATACTAGCTGACGGTACGACTTCTCGCATTTCTTCCGGTGTCTGTTGCGCAGGATCGGCGGGGCAGGCAGGAGGAACAGGCCGTGAAAGACTCAAGACAGACCAAGGCCCAGTTGATCGATGAACTGGTCGCCCTCCGGCGCCGGGTCTCGGAGCTGGAGCGGCGGTGTACCGGCGAGGTGAGCCCACCGCCGGCCGGGAGCGGACGGGCGGAGGAGGCCCTCCGCGAGAGCGAAGCGAAGTACCGCCAGCTCTTCGAAACGGTCTCCGATGCCGTGATCGTCTTTGACGCCCGGACGAGACAGTTTGTGGACGTCAACGACGCCGCCCTGCAACTGTACGGTTACACGAAGGATGAGTTCCTGGGCATGCGGAACTGGGACGTTACCGCAGAACCCGAAAAATCGGATGTCGACATCGGGCAGGTGCTGACCGGCGAACTCACGCGAATTCCGGTCCGCTATCACAAGAAGAAGGACGGAACCGTGTTTCCCACGGAGATATCCGCCAGTGCCCTGACCATCGGGGGTCGGCACGTGCTCTGCGCCGCGATCCGCGACATCACCGATCAAAGGCGGGCTTCAGAGTCCCTGCGGAAGAGCGAACAGCGCTACCGGGCCATCGTCGAGGACCAGACCGAGCTCATCTGCCGATGGCTGCCGGGAGGGAACCACACCTTCGTAAATGGAGCCTACTGCCGCTGTTTCGGCAAGAGCGAGGAGGAATTGATCGGCCGGAGCCTCATGGACCTCATCCCGCCGGCAGATCATGAGAGAGCTCTTCGGCATTTCAACGCGTTGTGCCGCGAGAATCCGGTCGCCACGCATGAGCACCGGGTGATCGCGCCCAGTGGGGAGATCAGGTGGCACCAGTGGACCGATCGCGCCTTCTTCGACGCACAGGGCAACATCGTCGAGTATCAGTCGGTCGGCCGGGACATCACCGACCACAAACTGGCGGAGGAGGCGCTCAGGCAATCCGAAGAGAAATGGCGCTCACTGGTCAGCACGGCACCCGATCACATTTTGATGATCGATCCTGACGGCACCATTCAGTACCTCAATCGGTCGGTTCCCGGACAACGGACCGAAGATGTCGTGGGCACCAGCGTGTTCGACCACGTGCCGCAGGAAGACCACCAGAAGATGCGAACCTGCTTCGACCAAGTGCTCCGAAGCGGTGAGTTCGCCGGCTACGAAACGCAGGTCACCAGTCCCGCCGGTGAGACATCGTGGTACGCGACCCGCGTCGGTCCGTTCCGCCGGGACGGCCAGATCGTCGGTCTGACCCTGATCGCGACCGACATCACCGAGCGCAGGCGAAGCGAGCAGGCCCGGCAAGACAGCGAGGAGCGCTTCCGCCTGGCCACACGGGCCACGCGAGATGCCATCTATGACTGGGACATCGTGGCCGACCGGTCCTGGCGGAACAAGCGTTATCGCGAGCTGTTCCAACCCGCGGACACCACCTCTTACGATTGGTGGCACGCAAACCTGCATCCCCAGGACCGCGATCGCGTCGTGGCCAGCCTGGAACAGACATTCCAGGAGGGCGGCGACTATTGGAACGGTGAGTACCGCTTCCGCCGCGCAGACGGAGAGTACGCGGAGGTCATCGACCGCGGATTCATCCTCCGTGATGAGGACGGCACTCCCCTTCGCATGATCGGCGCGATGACCGACGATACCGAGCGCAAGCAGGCCGACAGAAAGTTGAAAGAGAGCGAGGAACGCCTGCGGCTGGCTGTCCAGAATGTCCCGGTCATGCTCGATGCGTTCGACGAGAACGGAAACATCATCGTCTGGAACAGGGAGTGCGAACGGATCACGGGTTACTCGGCCGACGAGATCGTTGGCAACCCGCGGGCGATAGAACTGCTCTATCCCGACCCCGAATATCGCGAGCGGATGATGGCCGAGTGGGCGGCCCGCCCGGACGACTATCGAGACTGGGACTGGGAGGCCGCCTGCAAGGACGGAACCAGGAGGATTCTCGCCTGGTCGAACCAGTCGGAGCGCTATCCGATTCCCGGATGGGCGTCCTGGGGGGTCGGCGTCAACGTGACCGCACGCAAGCGGGCGGAAGAAGCCCTGCGCAGGTCCCGAGACGAACTGGAAGAGAAGGTCAAGGAGCGAACGGCCGAGCTGTCCAGGGCCAATGCCGAACTCGAGGAGCGGATCGCCGAGCGGCAACGCGCCCACGAGCGACTGAGTCTCCTCTCTTTGGCCGTTGAGCAGAGCACCGAAGGCATCGGCGTGTCCGATCTGGAGGGCAACCTGCTCTTTGTAAACCAGGCCTTCGCCGCGATGCACGGTTTCGTACCCGAAGAGCTGGTGAGCCAGAATCTCAAGATGTTTCACACGCCGGAGCAGTTGCCGTCCGTCGAGGAAGCCAACCGGCGAATGCTCGAGGCCGGCGAATTCAGCGGCGAGATCTGGCACCTCCGCCGTGATGAGACGACCTTCCCAGCCCTCATGCACAATTCCCTCCTTCGCGACGACTCGGGAGCGCCCGTGGGCATGATCGGGGCCATGCGCGACATCACCGAACGCAAACAGGCCGAGCGGGCCCTGCGCCACAGCGAGCACTTGCTGCGCCAGGTGATCGATGCCAGCCCCAACTGCATATTCCTGAAGGACCGGGACGGAAGGTTCCTGCTGGTCAACCGGCGAATGGCCTTGAGCCACGGCACGACGCCGGAAGACATGGTGGGCAGGACCGATTGGGATTTCGTCGGTTCCTCCATTGCCGCGCCCGAGGACGTCGAGCGATACCTGGCCGACGACCGGGCAGTGATCGAGACCAGGCAACTGAGGCGAATCCCGGATGAGTCGTTCACCCTGCCCGACGGCACCGTCAGGTGGCACCAGACCGTGAAGGTTCCCCTGTCCCTCGGAGACGATCCGGATTGCGTCCTGGGCGTGGCAATCGATATCACGGAACGCAAGATGGCCGAGCAGGCCCTCCGCCACCGGATCGAGTTCGAAGCGTTGATCACGGCCATCTCGACGCGTTTCATCAACCTTCCGACCGACGTGGTCGACCGGGAGATCGACCGGTCGCTTCGGCAGATCGGTGAGTTCGCCGGGGTGGACCGCAGCTACGTGTTTCAGTTCACCGAGGGCGCCGACTGCATGTCCAACACGCACGAATGGTGCGCTCCCGGTGTCCAGTCGGCCATCGACCGCCTACAAGACCTGCCCTTTGCACGGCTCCCGTGGTTCTCGGAACGGATCAAGCGGCCCGAGTTGATCCATGTTCCGCGTGTGGCCGACCTGCCGCCCGAGGCCGAAGCGGAGAAAAAAGAATGGCGGGCCGAGGCCATCCAGTCACTGGTCTGCGTGCCGATGATGTGTGCGGGCACGCCGACCGGCTTCGTCGGATTCGACTCGGTCCGCTCGGAGAAGACCTGGCCGGATGAAATCGTCGCCCTGCTGCGGATCTTCGGAGAAACCCTGGCCAATACCATTGAGCGGAAGCGGGCTGAGGGGGCGCTTCGGGAAAGTCAGAGGACCCTGTCCACCCTGATGGGCAATCTGCCGGGCATGGTCTACCGCTGCCGTAACGATCAAGACTGGACCATGGAGTTCGTCAGCGAAGGCTGCCACGACCTGACCGGCTATCAACCCGCCGACCTCATCGAAAACCGCCGGATCGCGTACGGCCAGGTCATCGTTTCCGAGGACCGAGACGCTGTCTGGGAGGGCGTTCAGGCTTCGGTACAAAGCCGGCGTGCGTACCGCCTCGTCTATCGCATCAAGACCGCCTCCGGGGAGGTGCGCTGGGTTTGGGAGCAAGGGCAGGGCATCTTCTCGACCACGGGTGAGCTGCTTGCCTTGGAAGGCTTCATTACCGACATCACCGAGCGCAAACAGGCCGAGAAAGCTCTGCAGGAAAGCGAGGAGCGTTTCCGGCGGTTGGCCGAAGCCGCCCAGGAGGGGATCATCATTCACGAGGGCGGCAAAGTCCTGGACGCCAGCAACACCTTCGCCAGGATGTTCGGGTATGAACCCGCCGAGGTCATCGGGCTGGACGGGTTCGAGTTCATCGCGCCCGACTCGCGCCGCATCGTCCGCAGAAACGTCCGGGAGGGCTACGAAGGCCGCTACGACGCCATCGGCGTCAGGAAGAATGGGACCACCTTCCCGATCGAGATCCGCGCCAGGAGCATGCCCTATCATGGGCGAACGGTTCGCGTGGCGGCCATGCGCGACCTCACCGAAAGAGTACAGGCGGAGGAGGCCCTGCGGAGAGCCGATCGCGTGGCCGCCCTGGGCACCGTTGTGGCCGGGGTCGCTCACGAACTGAACAATCCCCTGACCAGCATCTGCGGACTGGCCGGGCTGTTGGTCAGGGATCAGTCACTGAGGGAGAACACGCGGGACATCGCCGAGGAGATCGCAGGGCAGGGGCTCCGCTGCAGCCGGATCGTCGAGGATCTCCTGGGGTTCGCCCGGGCACGCCCCGTCGAGCTTCAGCCGGTCCAGGTCAACGACATCCTACGGCGCTGTCTGGACCTGTCCCGCAAGGGCCGCCGCTTCGACGACATAGAGATCATCGAGCGCTTCGACCCCGCGCTCCCGACAATCCTGGCCGATCCCTACCGGCTGGAGCAGGTCTTCCTCAACATCATCGGAAACGCCAGCGACGCCCTTCACCAAAGGCAGACCGCCCGACAACTGGCCGTGGAGACCGTCCACTCCGCCGGACAGATCCAGGTGACCTTTACGGACAACGGGCCGGGCATCACCGAACCCAGCCGCATCTTCGACCCCTTCTACTCCACCAAGCCGATCGGCGAAGGAACCGGCTTGGGCCTGAGTGTCAGCCACGGCATCATCGCGGAGCACGGCGGCAGCATCACCGCGGAGAACCTCTCCGTGGGGGCCAGGTTTGCGGTCCGCCTTCCGGTGCGGACCGCCCCGACCGACCCCAAGTCGACGAAGCGTTCGGGAAGGGCGAACGACGCACCCGGTGG
>Ga0307378_10012820_pt1 | contig 10666 bp, 24 predicted proteins | sample UN1MG_FD_202238 | JGI IMG/M metagenome (GOLD analysis project Ga0307378, IMG submission 202238) | Soil microbial communities from Risofladan, Vaasa, Finland - UN-1 | ecosystem: Environmental > Terrestrial > Soil > Coastal area > Acid sulfate soil | place: Finland: Risofladan, Vaasa | collected...
CAACCGAGGATACCTTTTTCATGGTACATGAAATATCAATTGCTCCAACAGCAGCAATGGGATCATCAGATGTAAAATTAATGAACAGCTTAATGGACATGCTAACGGCAAGATATGTTAAAAACCTCGTCAAACATTCAAATAAAACAGAGGAACAATGGCAAAAGATGCTAAAAAACGAAACATGGTTTTCAGCTCAACAGGCGCTTGATTGGGGGCTGGTAAAGGTGGTGAAATAATGAAACCTTTTCTAAGATGGTGGGTTATTGTGGCAGGGGTAATAACAGGGCTCGGCTTTCTCGTAGTCTATGATTGTATCAACTACATAAATAATGCTGATGTTACCAAGCTGAGTTTTGTTATCGCCGCCCTATTCATTCACAGCACAATACAAGTAGGGATAAGTACATACAGGCGAGATAAAAAACAGCTCTACCATGAGAGTCATTTGAATGTCCCAAGATTTATGGTCGGGGTTATGACAAAAGTAGGAATGCTCGGGACGGTAATTGGTTTTATCCTGATGCTTTCTACTTGTCTGGGAAATGTCAGTTTTCAAAACGTGGCATCGATGCAAGGGGTAATTGGTAGCATGACCTCCGGTATGTCAACGGCATTGGTTACGACTGCCGCTGGGTTGATTTGTAGTTTGATATTACAGTTGCAATTATTCAACTATGATCAAGGAGGTAAAAGTGGATAATGATTCTACTCCTTTTATTGATCTATTGTTCAATCTTCTTCTTGGGTATGCTTTTTTATTTCTTATCTCATTTTTGATGATTCAACCTATTTTAAAGAAAGCTGAAGTCCATACTCAAGCGGAATTTATTATCACCGTCACATGGCCATTGGATAATACGGACGATGTTGACACCTGGTTGGAAGATCCGTTGGGTAACCTTGTATGGTTCTCTAATAAAGAAGCTGGACTCTCGCATCTTGATCGGGATGACCTCGGTTCTTCAAATGATATCATTTATCTTGCTGATGGCTCTGTTATCAAATACCCTTACAACCAGGAGATCCTAACTATACGAGGGTACATTGGTGGTGAATGGACACTCAATGTCCATATGTATTCGAAGCGAGAAAAAGAAAACACAATAGCTCACGTGACGATGGACAAGTTGAACCCGACTCTTAAACCTGTTTTCATAAAAGATATTCCGCTGGAAGTAAGAGGAGATGAGGTGACAGTTGCTCGATTTGAGATGTCATCGAATGGGGATATTCTATCCATGAATGATATGCAAAAAGGGCTGATCACGCTAAAGTCTGAGGCTTTGCGTAATGCTCAACACTTGACTGGAAACCAATCTGGGAGACAATAATGTTTGATTCACTAACTGGGTTAGTCGTTGCTTTTATTCTTCTCGCCACTGTTACTGCCTGGAATACAGTCCGAACAAAGGGATGGCTGGGACTGAAGTTTGTCAGCATCGGCATTCTTATCTGGTATGGATTTGTGGTTTATTTTACTATTCCTCAGATTATGGGTTGGCCAACAAAAAAGGATCTCCCGGCGGATTCTAAAATAGTATCGGTGCGGATTATAGAACCAAGTGGCGATGATAAAGGGGCAATGTATTTTTGGATGTCCCAAAAACCAGATCATAAACGAGATGTAATGAATTTGTTACGCCCGGATAAGTTTCTTATTTACACCGGCGGGATACAACCACGAGCTTATCAAATACCTTATGATAGGGAATTGCATAAGAAGTTATTGGAAACTCAAAAGGCACAGAAAGCACGAAGAGGATCTTCGATGATGACTGGTAAAAAAGGGGTCAAACGGAAAGGGAAAAAGGGGGAGAATCAATCGCCGACAGAGAATCCATTTGAAATTATGAATCCGTTTGATGTATTGAAAAAAGACGGATGAAGCTACTATTGCTTTGGTTTTCTTCGATAACATTGGCGATGTTTTTTGTTATAGTTTTATTTGTCTTGTCGCATGGGTGGATGTGGGAATGATATGCTTGATAATCCAAAATTTGATGGTCAGATATATATTTGTCAGACACCGAACTGGCCTAAAGAAAAATGCGACAATGCCGTGGAATCGACGCATAAAAATGGCGAGTGTATGTATCTTCATACGAATGAAGATAACCGATGCGACAATATAAAAAATAAGGAGAGAACATAATGCGATGTGATTGTGTTCAGGGAAGTAGACTACGACAGACAGGGCAATCAGGTAAGAACGCTGATTGGATTTGTCCTATTTGTTTACAGTTGTGGTGGAGTTATCAAGGGAAAGCTATCAAAGAACAGCCACCAGAATGGCCCACAAAAAAAGAAGAGCGAATTCAAACTTGGGAATTAAAAGAGGGGCAATGGAAAACAGTATAAGCATAGAAGAACTTAAAACCCACATTACCAATAGAGCAGCACATATTCGTTATTTGCTAAGGTTGGGAATAGGCAAAAACGGGGCCTTTAAATCAATGGCTGAAATGGCAAGAGATTTAGGAGTGTCAGATGGATTCATTAGACAGATCAAACATAGAAAAATTCATACGAGATCCTACAAAGTGTCTCGCCCTAATTATGTTAAAGGAGTTTTACAATTATGGGGGTTTGTTGGAGTGCCCATATAAAAAATTACTTAAAGAGAAATATAAAAAGGAACAAGAACACCAACAGGAAAAGGAGTCAGGATTGATATGAAAAAACTAATTTTAGCTTTATCCGTCGTATTATTATTAGCTTCTTGTGCAACCATCCCTATTCAGAATCCGGTATGCCCGCAAGAAGATTCTTGGATTTGCGAAAAGAGTGCAGAGCTTGGCGTACAACCTGAGCAGGTATATGGCTGGATCTATGATGCTGCTGCTATTGCTGCAATAACAGATGTTGTTAAAATTCAAGATTTGTGTGAATTTGAACAAGAGATTGCAGATTGGTATCTTAAAGTTTTTCCTACTATTTCTTACACCAATTTTATTAATGAAATATTGTTCAGGATAACAAGATACGATACACAAACAATTATGCTGATTACAAATATATTAAATCGTAACTTATTAGCTTATAATAGCCCCCAATTGATATCTGCTGCCGATGATATTATTCTAAGAAAAGGTCATGTGCAATTCCGTCAGGATATGCTCTGTTACTAATTAATGGGCAATCAAAAATATAAACAGGCACACAGGGAGCAAGGTCTATGTGCCCATTGTTCAAGACCTGCTCATACCGGACATTCGTTGTGCCTGACACACATACGATCTCATGCCAAGAATGTAAGGAGGAGTCAATTAAAACTTGGCGAGAGCTACTTGCAGTCTCAAAGAGACCGCAAGAAACTTCGCCGTCAGCAAGGGTTATGCCCAGCATGTGGAGCACCGGCAGAAGACGGATATATTACATGCTATAACTGTCGCGAAAAACTCTATTTTGAGAGGTTCGAGAATGCGACTCCTATCATATGATATGCCTGACGATTGGAATTATTTTTTATTTGGCGACTCACACATCGGAGCAAACTTGAGACACGATAGAGGGTTTGCTCAGATGGTAGATATGATTAACTCAAGCTATGGAGGATTATCCCACAAAAAAAATTATGCTATTGATCACGGAGATATTATTGAAGCAATCACAGTTGATGATAAACGCTATTCAGTTTTTGACACACGAGAGTCTTGTGTAACTTCGCAAAAAGCAATGGCAACAAAAGAATTATGGCCAATTCGTAAAAAACTTCTTGCTGTTCTTGATGGTAATCATCCCTGGAAGCTTCACAAGTTCGGGCCTATTACTCATGAAGTTTGCGATAGTTTAGATGTTCGTTTTGGAACATGGTCGGCAAAGATAACATTTAAACATAAAGGCAAGTTACAATTTAAGCATTTCGGGACACATGGCAATGGAAGCATCGGTTCTATCGCCGATGATATAGAACGAAGAAAACTCAACTGGCGACTGGCATTGAAAAGAAAGCTCCGCGATATGGCGGGAGATTGTTTTTTAATGTCAATGGGTCATACTCATAAGATCATTATTAGCCCGCCATCAGAAGTGCTTTATTTGACGAATAATGGTAGAAAGATCAATCAACATCATGGAGTTCCCACAAGCACTGGTGAATACATTCATCCTGATTACCGCTGGTACGTCAATACAGGGGCTTTCTTAAAAGTCTATGGTGATACATTGGTCGAAGACGATGACGTTCCTATGGAGCAATCTAAGCTGGGTAGTGGCTACGCTGAGCGAGCTATGTATCCACCGCTTCAACTCGGATTTTGTGTGGGCTTGATTCGCAACTCACGGCTTGTAGATGTTATTCCGGAGTATGTATGAAACTACTAAGAACAAAAGAATGCTTGATATTTGAGAAGTTATTCCCAGATGAATATAAATCATTTGGGTGTGGCCCAGGTGGTATCGGTGATTGGTTTGTCCCTGATACCATGTGGGGATTAAGCATTAGAGATGCTTGCCGACAGCATGATCATGATTATCGGTTTGGTTCCGGTTCATCTGATGAGCATAGAAAGCAATGCGATGATCGAATGAAATTAAATATGTTGGCGATAGTTAATAAAAAATCAAAATCAAAAACCCTTAAAGCTCTACGTCACGTGAGAGTCAACACATATTATTTTATGGTAAGATGGCGTGGCGGTAGTTCTTATTGGGGTGAAAGGAAATGATATGGAAGAAAAACAAGAACCTAAAATTTATTCTATTCGTGAATATGTTTTATTTAAATTGGACAGACAAATTTCCATTATTGGTTTAGTAATTTTAGCTGGGTGGAGTCTTTATCTTGGCACTACCGAAAGCCTTCAATTGGCCTCGGCAATCGCCGGTGGGTTGATTGTATATGTTACCGGTAGAGGTGGCATTCAGAATTAATAAAAAAAGGGTGGCCCACTCAAGCCACCCCTTACCCTTTTTCCTCGCTGGTTTTTAGGCATCACCTCCCATCTTTAGTCTCCTTTTTTATTAATTTTTCGCATAACCATTGTTAATTTCATCATTCATCGTCCTTGTTTACGACCTCGGCCAGCAGCAAAACTGATTCGACCAGCATATCTAACATACCAGTGATAGCCACTTGGTCTTTGTCGATATCGGAGTAACAACTCAAAACACTGTGTCTAATGTAAGCCACTTTTTCTTCAAACTTTTTACTTTTCATCATTCATCTCCAGCCATTCTCTAAGGTTTTCTTGTGCTTCCCCTTTATTCCATCCCCTAATCTCGTATATTTTCCCGTAAGGCGAACCTTTGTCAGCTATCTTAAAAATTGGGGGACACCTATGCCGTCCGCAGATTCTTTCCCCGCACGTTTGACAGTAGCAGTACATCACTTTATCCTTCGCATAACCATTTTATGCAGACGTTTGTTTTGTTTTTTTCTTGCCGAATCCCATGCCGAATCCATTGCCCATGCCCTTGCCGAAGCCCTGGCAGAATTCCAGGCAGAAGCCCATGCCATTGCCGAAGCCCTTGCCGAAGCCCTTGCCGAATCCATTGCCGAATCCATTGCCGAAGCCGTTGCCGAATCCCATGCCGAAGCCGTTGCCGAAGCCGTTGCCGAAGCCGTTGCCGAAGCCCATGCCGAATCCATTGCCGAATCCATTGCCGAAGCCCTTGCCGAAGCCCATGAAGAATGCCTTGCCGAACCCCTTAATCCTACATTACCAGTTTTTAAATATTCAACAACGACATCAGGAGCCGGCCACAGATTAATAACATCCAAAGCGCACATCCTGGCGAACTTTCGTAAGGTTTGTTCAATATTAATCCCGCCAGCAATGTATGTTCGCTTGGAACACACAAATTTATTACCATCGTGTGGAACTACTTCGCCATGCCCTTTAACCCTGTAAACAATATTGCCTTTAGCGTAGGATAACGCATCCATGATTTTAGTGGACAGATGCAACCCGTTTCGGCAAGGAATTATCTCTCCTTTAATAATGTGGGTTTTACCAATTTCAACTTTTCTATCATCGCCATGCGGAAGTTTGTTATTCACACAGAACCACCAGCCCATTACGCTTTTCATTTTTACCTCCTTTTTACTTAACCCTCCTCTTCAAACTCCTGATCTTATATCTACTTCGATCTTTTCTTTTAAAGCGTTTATCATAATTCTCTTTCGTTTTTACTTTCATTGATAATCCTCGTCCATATTAATTCCGTTATCGATTAGAATATTAGTTAGCTCTTGTGCAGCCGTTGCCCATGCCTTGCTATCGGGGTCATTATATTTCCATTGGTTGCGCAAATATTGTTGGAATCCCCATATCGAGTAATATAATGCCGGGCCATTGTAATGCTGCATGAACTCTTTTTTATCATTTGTTTCCATTGTGTATTTCATTTATTCACTCTCCCCAATCTTCATATTGACCATCCTGGCAACTATCATTTGCATTTTCTGTAGAATGCCTTCGCGGTATTTTTTGTGGCGCTTCATCATCAACTATCAGCAATCCGTCCGGCATATCAGGGCAGGATACCCAACGTCTTTTTGGTTCGCTTTCGCCGTCGTCTTGTTGGCTTTGTTTCTTCGCTTCCACATATCCCATTAACATAAGTAGTCCCTTTTCTTATATCAAAGTTAAATGTTTTATCTGCACAAGCGGCCAGATCCTCGGAATGTGTAACCATCAAAATTTGAAGTCCCAATTTCTTGCTCACCTCCTTTAACATTTCACCTGCTTTAGGCTGTAGATCGCGGCTAAGAAAGCGGAAAGGTTCATCCAACCCTATTATAGCTCTGGTCTTATTAAGGCTCCATATCGTGAACTGAAGCGTTGTGGAGGCGATATCCAGAGGACCCCCACCACTACCTGATAAAGGATTAACTTCATGCCCATCACGGAGAAAACGCATACGACATTCCGTCTTACCTCGTTTCTCCTCAAATGCCACCCCAAACTGATAAGGATCAGGGAAGACAGAAGCAAAAGCCAACGTTACTAATTCGCTGATATAATATTCAAGTTCCGCTTGGGTCGCTTTGGCAACCTTTTGAATAATGAGGCGGGCTTTCTCGGTGTAATCAACCTCATCTTTTGTTTGGACGATATAATTATTTATGCCTTCAAGATCATATTCAATCTTCTGCTGCTGTCCCTGCTTACGGGTTAGTATTGTGCGGAAAGTCTGAAGTTGTTGATTCATGTCCATTCATCCATTTGCTTTTTTATATTATATAAACGTTCAAATTCCTTGGTTGTTTCCAGTGTTGGGTTTTGTTTAAATTCCTTATAGGCTTGTTCATAGGCTTTTGTAATGGTATCAATATTCCAGGTGGGGGTGGTTTGGATTACCACATAGGAGCCCCAATGTTTTACAAATATTTTTTTCATTCGCTTTTTTTCATTCTATGGTTTTCAATTGATTTTCCAAGATAACTAAGTCCTAAGTGATCTAAAAACATATCGCTTGCATCTGCCACATTAAAAAATTTTCCTTCTTCTATTAAAAAAGCAAATGCATATTGTTTTAACCCCCAGCGTTTACCGATACTATTTATTTCTTTTTGAATTTGTTTTTCAGCTTTAAATTTCATGACCAATCATACTCCTCTTGTAGTTTGCTGATTGCTTCTTTAAGCGTCTTTTCATCTTTATCAATGGCTTTATCTATCTTAGCCAGTTTGCGTTCAGCCTCGGCTGAATTAGAGCAGTTAAAATCGGTTTTAAGCTGCTTTAGCTTACCCGATAGTTCGCCTTCTAGCCGGGCAAGGGCGGTCTTGGATTGTTCGATTGTTTTCTTCATGTTTAATAATGTTTGTGTGTCGTTATTCATATTTGCTCCTTGTCAAGATTTATTTCAATGTGATCGCAATGAGTTCCACGCTTCGATAACATGGGACATTCGTGATCCTTGGTATAATACTTTTTCGTAATATACGACTCTGTATTCTATGAGGTGATTAACCCACAACCTTAAAAGTTTATCACCAACAATATCAGAGGCGTATAATTGCCATGAATTACGCATCCAATCTTGCAATTCTTGTGGGTCTATTACTATCGGTTCCATCATTCCCCCTCAGTTATCTTGGTTGTAATTTCAACCCCTACTATTTTTTCACACTGCAAGCACTCCATCTCTAAATGTGCCGTACTATCAGCGAGAACTGAACATTCAGAGCATGAAAATCTGTCGGTCAATACCTTTCCGCAGTCAGGGCAAATTAGATATATTTTCATATTTCACATGCCTCCCAGATTCGATCTTTGATTGGTTGTCGGGTACGGTTCTCGTCAAAGTACGCTTTTAGATTCTCCTCATAGCTCAAGCCCACCTCGTATCGTTCGCTTAGACGGGTGGTGTATGCTTCTATACGGGCATCTTTTTCTTTTTTGGTATCTATATGGCTCCGATCAATTACATCTTGCTCAATCGGCAAATAGACGGCTTCTACGCTATTTGAATTTGCCTCCCACAAATACACCCGAGGCCGATGGTCAATTTGATCCGCTGTGGTTCGCATCATAGAACCAGGATTGACAAGTAACCGCCCTTCATATTCAACAACAAAGGGCTGATGGTTATCGCCGGATAGGATTAGTTTGTAATCAGGGAACTTTTTTAGAAGTAATTTTGCGGAGGACGCTACTTGTCCTGGCCAATAAGGTTTATCTTCGATAACCATTTGATGAGTCATGGCTATTATTAATTTATTTTTATTATAAATAGATTTTTCAATACCGGTTCCAAAAGGAAAAAAATCAATATGCGGGATTATTTTAGAAAAAGATAAAATATATCCAGCTCTTTTTAAAACCCCGAACCCTGACTGCGGAATTGCTTCTAAATTATGCCCTGGAAGATCATGCTGCCCTGCAATAGCGATGATTTCAATATCCGATATAATCGACATAAACTTTTCAAGCAACCAGTTTGGCCACTGAGAACGGTGTCCAAGATCACCAGCAATCAGAATCGGAATATTATGCTCATTAGCAAGATCATTTATGAATTGCAACTTCTTCCACATCGCCGCTGTAAAATCATCTGTACGGCATTGAGGGGTGTCGGCTCGTATGTGTAAATCTGCTGCAAGGATTGCATCTGGGTTCATTACTTCACCTCCTTTGGCATTTTAACACCTTCTGATGTGGCATAGTCAACGGCACTATTAATCCATCCTTTAAGTTCATTATGGCGTTTTTCAAATTGTTTTTTATTGCCATAATACCAATAGGCTAAATTTCCGTTTTCACGAGCATAGATATAGGATTGGAGTTGTTGTAAATGAGCAACACGCAACCCCTGTAATGATATTGATTCAAATGTCGTGGCCATCACTTTATCTCTTGATCACAGAGCGGACACTGCGATGGCATAATTTCATTAAATTCTTTTTCCAGTTCTTCAAGCTCTTCTCTTTTAGAATCTAAATATTGCCCAGTCGTTTTAATATCATCCAAAAATCGCATAAAATTATTTCTATCAATCCACCTCATTCCTATATCGAGGTTTAAATCGCAAGCCTCTTTCACAGCGGATTCAAATTGTAAGTAGCCCTTTGATTGGCTAATTTCTTCTTCTAAGCCTTCTATCTCGCTAATGAGATTATCTAAGTCTTCAGTGTCTTGCATTTTTTCTGTAATTTGATGACCCAGTTCGATCAGCTCCCGTACTTCATCATCGGCTTTAATTGGGCCAATATATGTTTGATCGATTTCTATTTCAACATGATAGATTTCCTTTATAATGATATCAAGAGCAAGTGCTTGCTGTTTATTACTGATGACTAATTTATTAAGCTGTTCTAATCCCATCAAACGATTTTCAGCATCAGAAAGCCAGGAGTACTCCTCCAGCTCTTTTGATAGTTCCTCTTTTTTTATTTCGGCATTAGCGAGCTGGTTGCTCTCTTTGCGATAACGCTGGTTGATATTAAACAGGGCTTTGTCTATAATGGCAAGATCGACGACCTCGTTTAGCTTACGGGCGATATTACCGGGGGTCTCGCCGAATAGAAAAGGATCATCAAGTTGAAACTGAAAATTGATATCTGATATATTCAGTACATTTTGAATTGGTTCTGGGACAGTTGTGCCAAATGCTTTGAACTCTTGATCATCTAATTTATAGACGTTCTCGTTGCCCCTTCGACTGCGGGTTATAGTTACATCATCTAAGTTCAATACAACAGAGGGGTCTCCGCCGGTCCAACTGTGAAACTCTTGCCCACCAGGCCGATTATTAATGAGCCAATTTAGTGCTCGGAAGACCGCTGACTTACCACAGTCGGAAGGGCCAACAATACAATTTACACCGGGATCAAACTCAAGCAGGGTGTTGGTGTGGCTTTGAAAGTTTTGTATGTTGATTGAATTAATCATTCGCTGTGCTCATTATGCCTTTCCCGCCATTGCCATTCCTCATCGGCGGCTTCTTGGATTTTAGAATCCCAATCGCATTCACTTGCCAACCAATATAAATAGCTCGAAGGTAAGCTATCAATAAATTCATTCTTGTGTTTGCCCCACGGCATTTCTATTCTGTTTTCATCAGACATTCGATTGCCTCCTGCACCAATGTGCGATTAATAAAGCATCAGCTCTGCCATCCTTACCCCCACCACGAGGGCCGTATAATTCAGCATTAGGAAATAAACGAGAAGCAGCAGCAAGGGCGGGTTTCTTATCCTGCGCCTTTTTGATAATAC
>Ga0307378_10012821_pt1 | contig 10665 bp, 11 predicted proteins | sample UN1MG_FD_202238 | JGI IMG/M metagenome (GOLD analysis project Ga0307378, IMG submission 202238) | Soil microbial communities from Risofladan, Vaasa, Finland - UN-1 | ecosystem: Environmental > Terrestrial > Soil > Coastal area > Acid sulfate soil | place: Finland: Risofladan, Vaasa | collected...
TGAGGAGCGGGGTTTCAGCCAAACGAGGATATTCTATTTATCGGATTAGAAAGCCGAACAAAAGACGCGGGAAACAACCAAAGACCGAGAGGTTTGGCTGTTATTCAATTACTGACATTGTTGATCGGTTGTCTATTATCTCAAAATTTCTTTCGGTTTCCATAATCTCTCTTCTGGCTTTCGCATGCCAGGAGAGATAGACGGTATGATCGAAAATTTCCTCAATAATAGCTCTGGTTTTGTCTGGGTTGTTTGGATCTTTACGAATAAAACGACCAACCCGTTGAAGGGCTCTTGTAGAACTCTTTCCGCCACCAGCAAATATTCCAACTTCCGCGCTTGGAACATCAATGCCTTCATCTAGTAGAGTTGTTCCAATAACACACATTGTTTCTTTGCTACGTAAACGATTGAGTACTTCCTTACGCTTCTTTGGAGTCTTCTTATTGTCTCCGCTTGCTGTAAGTACTTCTGAACCCGGAATCAGGTTTTTTAACGTATTGGCATGAGCAGCCCATTTAACCAAAACAATCGTTGATCTATTTTGGCCGACATGGTGAATGGCTTTTTCGGCAACCCATTTATTTCTTGGTTCACATTCCGTAACGTATGCTTTGTAATGAGAATTGAAGTTGTCGTTTTCCCCATAATCAAGTTTGAAATGATTGAAGATGATATATGGCTGAATCAAATAGCCGTTGTCTATTAAGAAGCTGGCATCAATGTCACAAAGTCTTTTTCCAAAACATGCCTCAATCAAGATGTCCAGACCATCATCTCTCCAAGGGCTGGCCGAACATCCAATTCTTAACCTGGCCTTGTAACTTTGCCCCATAACTGTTTGAATCGTTTGACAGGAGCAATGTTGACACTCATCGACCGTAACAAACTGGGCTTCTTTAAGGAAACGGATAACTTCTTTCTTCTGATTATCGCTCAGTTTTGTTTTGTCTTTCTTAGAATCGGCATCATAAGGAGTAAATTTATTAGCCAAAGCAACTTCGGCACTTTGAACTGTAGCAATTGTTATTGGCTGCAAATCACAATGTCCAGCTCCAATACGTCCAATTTCAACGGGCTGTCCGTTGTATCTGACATATTTCATAAATCGATCATAAGTCTGTTCTAGCAAGTCACAAGAAGTAACATAGAAGATGGCAGGGAAACAGCCTGCATCAACTATGGTTTTAATCATAATCTCAGATTTTCCGCTGCCGGTTGCAGCCTTCATAATCCCACGTTCTTTTTTGAGGATAGTTTGATTAATGTCCCTCTGATAATCCCTAAGTTCTAGCCCTTCTGTTGACCAACCCTGACTACGAACAGCAGGAAGCCTCTCATCTTTGGTTATATATTCAATAGAATTTTCTTCAAAAACCTCTTTCAAATATGAAAACAAACCAACGGGAGCCCTTATGTTTCCTGCATCATATTTTGCAACGGTTGTTGTTCCGTCCCATGGAATTTTACCATCTTCCATTAATCCCTTTTTGAACAGAAACTGTTCTTTTTTATATCTCGGGGTAAATTTGAAACCAGGGACTACATAACTCATTTTAGAACGAATCTGGTCCCGAATATCTTTCGGGATACTGCCTTCTACGAGCATACTGACATTTCTAATTCGAACAACAATCATCAGAGACCAGTTGCATTGTATGCAGGGGGTTGATCAATCTGACCGTCAAATTCCTTACACTTTGCTTTGGGTTTATCGGAATCTGTACGATCTCTGAAATGGAGACTTGATCCGTATCCGCAACATCCTTTTCCATTACTGTCTTCTTCCCAATTGTTGCATGAAAAACAAGCGCAAGTCTTTACCTCAACGTAGTTTTCGGATTGAGTTTTAAGACCAACAGGAGGATCTTCGTTGGTAATACATAAGGCGTCTTTGTTAATCTCAATATAAGGAGAACGACAGGTTTTACTCTCGTTCATTGGACAACTAGTAAAATCACAAGTAATGAATTGGGTTACCATGACTACTCCAAGAACTTTATATTTGTAGATTTCAACTCATTAACGCAATCTATACTTTTTCCACCAAGAATCAAGTTCTTAATTCTGATATATTTGTGATAAAGTTGCCAAAGAGGATCTGTATCTTCAAGTTTGTTCTTAAAGATTTCATCATAACAGATTTGTTCAAGCTTGGTTGCAACGGTATGGGCCTGGACAAGCTGGTTCTGTTTACAGAACTCAAAAAGCTTGACGGTTTCAAGCCATACTTCGTGCTTTCTGCCATTTTCCATGTGATAATCCTCCGATACTTCACTTAAGATTATACTCAATAGTCAAAATGTCAAGCAAAATTTAACTAGATTCTGCTTTCAGCCAGCAGTTGTTCGATAGTCTTGAAGAAATCCTCGTCGCTATCCCAGTCTTTTGAGAGTAGCCCTTCAATAGTATCTTTGGCTTTAGTAGGAACTTGAACACGAATTGGTTCAGGAGAAATTTTCGGATTCGTTTTGAATGAATCATTTTTATGGCGCTTAGTATTGATATTTTCCTGAAGACCTTGCCAAAACCAAGGGTTGATTGAAATATCAACCGCTGCGGTTCTAATACCAGCTGAACCTTGGATTGGGTCTGGTAACTCTACCATTGGGACAGGGATACCAAAAGGAGATGTAGGTATTGAGGCGGGTTGTTTAGGGGTTATTTTGTTACTTCTATCAACACGATATATATTCTTTGCTTCTTGTAAAAGTTTTCTATATTCGGCTCTATAGAGATAGTTTTCCTTTGGTCCAAACATATTCAGAACTTCTTGTTCACCATATCCCATATGCAACATATAAACCATTTGTTCTAAATGGGCCGTATGCTCATGTGGGTTATTTATATAATCCATGAACCGCTTGTCTCTTTCTTCTGCTGAGATGCCTCTCTCATTGAAAGATCCACTGGAAATATTTACTTTCTTTGTCTTCTTAAAAATCTCGTCTATATAGTGTTCATATTCATGAATCAAGGCATAATACTTTGTTCCAATATTCTTGATTAGGCTGTTAAATGCAATGAATGGGAATTTTACACTAATTCCGTAAGTAAGTTGGATTTCGTTCATCAAATCAGGAACTTTTTCGTCCGTTTCCTGCTTACTCCTGAAATAAACAGCAATGGCATCTCCAACTGGCCTTGGACATTCTAGGACTTCAATGTTGTACTGAGTAGGATCAAACCCATATCTTGGTCCCATAATGTTTTTAAGATATTCCCATACAACAGTATATGAGCTTATCTGTTTTAATTGAGGGAGCGCAGTACTTGGATCAAAAGATTCGATTATTTCTTGCGGCTGGTCTTTGAAAACATGGGTTTGGAAATTGTTTCGAATCCCTTTTAACATTGTCTCATAAATTCCAGATGCCAAATGAGGGTCAATGTTATTCCAAATCAATTGTTTTCTGTGAGGAAGATAACTAAAGACAACAATTGGACCATCGTACATCTTTTCAGGAATAGGATCATTAGGACGCTCGGCAACGAATTTCTCCTTAAGGCGTTCCTCAAGAATGTCCCTGGCCTGCTCCTCGTTTATTATGGTTGTCTGGTTCTTTTTGTATTCGTAAACAACAGGCTCATTTGTTCGCGGGTTGTAAATGGCGTAATAGACATCATATCCAATATCATCCATTCTCATTCCGAGAAGGAGAGTTATTTGCTCAATTGGAGTTATGCTGGCATTTGTTATTGCTTTGAAATATCTCAGATAAAAAGCCGAAAGCTGAATGCCTATTAGTCCATAATCAATATCGTCTGGAGTTGCCGAAGTAAACTTCTTTGATTTATGCATCCCCTTGTTTACAAAAATGGTAGGACCATGAAAAGTCTTTCCTCGGAAGGTTCTGCCTTTGGGTTCAAACCCAATAACATAGTCGGAAGAGTTAATGGACTCTTCTTCCTCTGGGGTTGCATAAAACTCGCAAACGTTGATGTCTTTTGGTTTGGCAAGCTCCATAAGGTTAGGATTATCTTTGAAGCTCGGATAGTCTTTGAATTCTTCTTGAAGATACCTGTTCAGGTATACCCAAGTTGAATGAAAATCAGATAGTTTTCTCGCAATACATACCCCTGGAGGGTCTCCATACCCATCTGTTTCTGTTCCAGGCGGTTCAATCTCATTAATGGGTTTGCCCATCTTTTTAAAGTATTGTTCTTGTTTTAAGCGAATGAACCGTAGAATTTTGTTCATTCCTTTTCTAACAAGTATATCTCCATCATTGATGAGTGGCTCAATTATAGTTCGGTCTTGAAGATATAACAAGTTTTTGCCAATATTGTAGGCAAACCGAATGAACAGTTCATTGTTTTCAAAGGACTTTTGAACGATATCTACCGGTAGATTATCTGGGTTAGGAATGATTTCCTTCCCTGTAGGAAACAACCCTACTGGTGTTAGGACATAGAAGTCTATCCCGTCGTCTTCGACCTCTTCAACCCAACTAATCGGCTTTTCTTCTTCGGGCATAAAAAACCCCCTATGTTATTTTACAACAAGGGGGCTGTAAAACCTTGTTTTTGACATACTATTCTTTGTCTAGATCAAGATTATATTTCCATGTAATTTGATTATCAGGATGAACACCAAACATTGTCTGGGTAGAACGAGAATGAACCTTGAGCTGTTGAAGAGTATAAATATCTCCTCCAACAAAACTGCCGTTAACAATGATTCTTCCTCTGCTGGTTTCAAGCTCCATATGATTATGGAAATGTCCAATACACATAACATTGAAATGTTTCTTAGTCGAAGTCGTAATAACCGACTGAAGTCGCTGTTCTTCGTTCCTAAGATTGTTTAAACTAGCCTTAATGTGTTCACCGTGAACAAGTAAGAACTCGGTACCGTTGACGTTCTTCTGAGACCACCAAGACAGTGGGTATTCTACTTTTACGTTAGGAATATTAAGAAGCCTAGCTTGTGTAATGGCATATACAGTATTGTCCCAGTTTGCAGATACCTTGTCTGAATTCTTTGTAATACCTGCCCTGCCATGATTTCCAACAACGCCAGTAAACTCGACCTTCTTAAAGTAACGCGACCATTCTTTAAGCATGTCTGATATGGCATCGGCGCAAATCTGAGATTGTTGAGTAACGTCAATCTCTGTATATGCAGGCCCCCATTCTCCACCTAAATTATGACCCTGAACCATATCCCCAAGGGCAAAGACATGAAGTTCAGGAATCTCATACATCTTTTGATGAAGATTACATATGTCAACAACAGCAGCTTTCAACCTGGCTGCCCGGCTAAGGAATATTTGTAAATTGTATTCGTTAACTCCGCCTGTTTCCTCTTTGCTAAACTTTTCTCCAACATGAAGGTCAGAAAGCAAAAGAACAGCAGCTTCAGGAGTTCCCTGTTCTTTATTTCGTTCTCGTTTAATTCTAGGTAGGGTAACAGGAGGAAGGGCAGTTGCGGTCTCTTCAATTTTCTCCAATATGCGACTCATTAGTGCCGCTCGGTCAATCTGTTTCTTTCTCTCTCGGTCTTCAAGCTTAATAAGCGTTTTGTTCTTCTGCTCTTTGGCTTCTTCAACAATAATATCTTCCGTAGACAGGGCACAAAGATTTTCCAATTTTTGAGAGAAAAAGTCCCAATCAACTTGGTTTGATTTTCTTGAAACGCAGCTTCGATCAACTCTAAGGATTGCGGCAATTTCATTTTGGGTCTTTCTTGGACTTTGCTGAAGCATAATGAACAGAGAAACTAACTTTTCAGGGGTCCAAGTATCGGTAATCCCAGGTAAACTCTTAAAACGATAACGATCCTCTTTATAGACAGATTCAAACTTGTTTAGAACACTACAACCGCCTTTACTTTTAGACATTTTCATGTCTCCTTTGCGTTTGAGTAAACCATTCATAGGTTTTTCTGAGACCATCATCTAATTCAGTGTCGGAAACCCAATTCAGTTTTTCTTTTGCTCGTGTAACATCCAAACAACGTCGTGGTTGTCCATTAGGCATTGAGCTATCCCATGTGATTTTTCCTTTATACCCTACAACGTTTTGTATCTTTGTCGCCAGGTCTCTCATACTAATTTCTTTTCCAGATCCTATATTGACCGGCTCTGGATCATTATACTTCTCTAATGCCGAACAGAATGCCTTTGCGCAATCCATAACATAAAGAAATTCTCTAGTTGGGCTTCCATCTCCCCATAAAACAATAGAATTTGAATTGTTTACTTTGGCTTCGTACATCTTCAAAATCATAGCAGGGATAACATGGGATGATTCAGGGTCAAAGTTGTCACCTGGTCCATAGAGATTAACAGGCAAGAGATAAATAAAGTTGTCCCCATACTGTTGGCGATATGACTGACACAGGACAAGAAGCATCTTCTTTGCTAACCCATACGGAGCATTGGTTTCTTCTGGATATCCATTCCAAATAGATTCTTCTTTAAAAGGAACCGGAGTAAACTTTGGGTATGCACAGATGGTTCCGGCAATAACAACTTTTTTGACACCAGCTCGATGACAAGAATCAATAACATTAATTCCCATTTGAAGGTTCTGATAAGCAAAAACGGCAGGATTTTTTTTATTTGCTCCTATGCCTCCTACTTTTGCGGCAAGATGAATGACAGCATCAGGTTTGGTTCTATAGAGCAAATGATTAAATGATTCACAATTCAAAATATCACAAGACGAAGAAGTAAACGATATTGGATCGTGTCCTTTTGTAAAAAGATAAGAACAAAGAGCTTTTCCTAAAAATCCTCTACCACCTGTTACCAAAACTTTCATTTTTAAAGCTCCTTGCAAATCCTTCCACGACAAACTCTCATGAATAGATAATAGACAAACTTAAGCCATCCTGTATAATTTTGTCGAGGATTTAGACTGATGAAAAAGATACCTAAGATTGTGAAATGCTTGTGTTGTAAAAAAGATCTGGAAACATTTATGCCAGGAGATAAGCCATACGGTTTTGGGTTTCCTGTATATGATGGAGTATGTTTTATTTCTCCAGGAAACTATGGCAGTACAGAGTACGATCCTTTTAACGAAAAGGAAAAAATTGCCATATTCATATGTGATCAATGTTTGATTAAGAACATTTCTGGAGTTATTAGGTTTGAAACCAGAAAAGATGAAAAGATATTAATGGAGACTTTTTCCGAATACAAAAAGCGCAATATTAAGAGACAAAAGAGTCTAGGTTTGTCCAACCTAACTAAAGTCAAACCTGTCTGATGGCGACGATTCTGGCCAGCGTTGGGTCATCATCTCTTACTTTACTGAAGCCTTTGCCCTCCACCGAAAAGTCAACGGTCATCCCAAGGTGACAAAGGGAACGCTCGACGTCCGTTCGATTTATTTCGCGGCGATAATGATCCTGTTTTAGGCCGTAGAGGTTAGTCCTAAATTCCATAAAGACGAACCCTCCTGGCTTTACCGAACTGGACACGAGGATGAGAAAGGAGTCGGTCTCGTTCTCATTTAAGACATGGAGGAACCACCTGACATATATTACGTCAGAAGACAGGAGACCAGAGAGTACATCCCTTTGGACAAACTGGGGGTTAATTAGGGTCGGGCGCTTAACGTTAGCGGAATCGATCCCTGTTACGGTGTGTCCTTTAGACGCGAAGTAGAGGGAATCCCTTCCATTCCCACAACCAACGTCGAGGAGATTCAAGGATTTGCCCTCAAGGTAATTTTCCTGACACCAGATAGCAAACGGTGATGGGGGCATTGATGGGTTCTGTATATACCATTGGTCCCAGTAATTTTTGTCATGAGGAGGCATGTTTTTCGCTCTTTGTTTTCCAATCACCGTATTTCTCGGACAAATATGATTCTGGATCACGAGGGACGAGGTATTCTAGACCGAGGAACATCCTCTTCTCTGGATTCTCAAGTCTTTCCGTTTCAATTGAATATTGCCAACATTTTGAGAGCCGTCCTTCAGGTCTGAATATATATATGTCGACGTATCCAACTCCAAGGGATATACTAACAAGATATTTTTGGTGTGTTCTGACAATCGACAGTCCACATTCCGAAAACTCTAAAGACAACAAGGCGCTGACCAAACAATTCTCGTCCCGTTCCATAACCAATATGTCGACGTCTTGGTCATTCTCGATGAAGTCTTTTTCTCGGCACGCCCCTAGGAGTGTCCCAAATCCTAAGAAGAACGGGACACTGTGTTGGTCCAGAACTCGTTTCAGGGTGACCAGGTTCTTCTCGTAGGTGTCCCGATCATAATGATGGCTTTTCAGGAGCCGATCAAAGATCTCGGGGTTCACCCTTGGCAAGGAAACGATGTCCATATACCTCCAAAGATCAACAGTAGACAGATGAACGCCCACAAAATAATAGCACACTCCTCGTAGTTTGAGAAGTTTTTGTAGAATACCGAAGTTTGACAGAAACTTTCATGGTGTTATTATACATAAGAAGATTATACAAAGCTGTTCCATCAAGGATGTTGAGTCTTATACTCTGTATATGGAGTTAGGAGAATCAAGGATAATTGGACTGAAATTTCTGAAGTTGTGCCTTTTCCCTTGTCGTAGAGGTATCGTTGGGGAACAAAAATGATAGACTCGGTCCTTATGACGGCGAATGGCGGTTTTGGGGACGTCGCGTGTTCCACGTGCCTGCTCTATTACCGGGAGGTCCTTTGGCCCGGAAAACGCCTAATATGGCTCATTCACCCGGACTGCAAGGACGTCCTCCAATTCAACGACAAGATAGACGAGGTCAGGGTGGGGGATGTTAGGAACGGGCTGTTCATAGATCCAAAAACAACACTTACCATCAACACGGCCCCATGGTCGAACCAGCTCATGGCGGCGCAAGGGGTCCCATATGCGTTGATTCCCATGCGAGTGGTTGGTCAAGAACTCAAAGAATGGCACCCATACATCGGGTTCTCTAAGGAGGAGGACGCCGCTGCGGAGGTATTTGTAAAGTCACTTCCGTATCCAAAAACCGTGATGCTAGAAACTACCTGTCGTTCCGGGCAAAGCTCTTGGGGTATTGGAAACTCGGCAGAGGCCATGCAAATATGTAGAAAAGTCATGGGTCCTTGCAATTTTTTGTTCGCCAGCAAGTCTGGATTCGCCGGGACGCCAAAACAAAGCCAAGGTCTCGAAGGCGAAGGGGTTTTCGAGCTGGGATCTTTCACCATGAGACAATGCCTGCCGATATTCAACCGGTGTCACCTGATGATCGGGATTGCGAGCGGCCTTTCATGCGTTTTCTGCTCGTGGCAAGCGAACCCCCTCGTCGAGAGGGTTGAGTTCGTTTATACCCGCCAATTTGGTACATGGCCGATGGCGAGGGGTCCATTGGCCACTGCAACTGACGTTCCGACCGTGTATAAGGAAATAGAGGCAGCCGCGACGAGGGTCAAAGCATCATGCGGATAGGGTTTTACGCCCCATGGGCGAACGGAGACATGGCTGAATCGACCGGCGTCTTGAAATACGTGGATGTTTTGTTTCCAGGGAGCGATCTCTTCTGGTTTACGAGGCCAAAAGCCAAGAGCGTAGCCGATCCCGATATGGTCAAGTTTCATCCTCGCCTGAATATCCGAATGTCAACCGAACCACCGGCGGTTCTTTGGAGTTGCCGAGAAGGACATCGGCAAAACTCAGAGGGGCACGCATTGTCCGTCCCTTCAGAAATGGCTGGGAGACTCACCCAGGCGAAGAACCAATACGAGTCGCTCCGTGATCTCGACCTTTGTTATTTCGCCGCCCCGTGGGCCAACTGTGACCTGTTGCAGTCCGTCCACTTCGTCCTCATCAATACCAAGGTTTACCCGTACCTTCCTGGCATGATGGCCCACCCCGACCTTCGGTTCTCCGAGGAGGAAGACGCCGCTGCCGAGAAATATATCCGTTTGATGACCCACACGGACGGGTACAATATCATGATGGAAACGAGGTATGGGTCTGGTCAATCGTTCTGGAACGACGGGACCACACAGACGGTCATGTCGGCGTGTCGAAGGATTTTTGGCGACAAGTGTAACTTCATATTCGCCAGCGTAGGGTCAAAGCCTAATGTCGCCGATACCTACGGGTGCGATGAGTTTACTATACGCCAATGCCTGCCCATCTATAATAGGTGTTCCCTTTTCTTGGGCGTTAGTAGTTCTATTACCGTATCGACGTGCTCGTGGAGCGCGAATCCGCTCGTGCCTAGAATCGACTGTGTGACCAACCCTTGGACTTCAACGAACCCCATTGCCAGGGGGAAAAGCGTTACGTGCCTTTCGGAGCAAGCCTTGTATACCATGTTGGACAACGTATTACTGGGTGTTAGGAGAAAATAATGTCATATGACGTGGCCTTGAACGTGGGCGTTGGGGATATCATCGTATGCCGATCAATGCTTATGTCGTTGAACGACAAGGTCAACGTCATGCTTAATTATGGACTCCTTGGCCTTCGCGGAGGAGAGTCTTATCGCGGGTTTATCATCGAGTTTACCAAGAAGGTTTTTGAGGGTGATGATCGGTTCTCGTTTGATCCATTAAAGACGGCTGGTTATCCTGGAAAATGTTGGAACGAATTATGGCAAGAGGGGATGAGACCTCAATACCTGGATTTGTCCAGCCAGCTATGCGCAGGGAAACCCATTGATTGCGGACCTTACGTTTGCTTGCATACGAAGATCAGGGAA
>Ga0307378_10012823_pt1 | contig 10665 bp, 10 predicted proteins | sample UN1MG_FD_202238 | JGI IMG/M metagenome (GOLD analysis project Ga0307378, IMG submission 202238) | Soil microbial communities from Risofladan, Vaasa, Finland - UN-1 | ecosystem: Environmental > Terrestrial > Soil > Coastal area > Acid sulfate soil | place: Finland: Risofladan, Vaasa | collected...
CTTTCCCAGCTATCTGGCAGAGTTCGCTTGTTCCTAAATAGGGATGTTCTTGATTAATCGCTATCTCACGTGTTCCAGTATCATCAACTACTGTTGCACGAACACCAGGGATATCAAAATTGTAATAATAACTCAGATAATAAGCTTCATCCACCATATCAACAGTTCCATTCTCGAGTGCATTTAAAGCATAATCAACATGAGGATATTCCTTGAAGAAAAGGTCTTCAAAATAAGGTTCTGAACCATACCAATCATCAAAATAAGGATTTCTAGTTAAATGAACAATGTTATTTGTAAAATCACATGAATCTAATATATAAGGTCCCGCACCAAATAATTTCTCAGGTTGGGTTTCAACCCAAATTCTTGCTTGTGAAGAATGGTTTTCGGGAAGAATTGATTCCCAAATATGCTTAGGAAGTAAATCTATACCAAGATTATTATTTTGGAGGAAACTTGGTTCAATAAATTCAATAGTAAATTCTTTATCATTTATTTTATTTCCTTCTCTATTTTATAATTTAATTGATAATTATCTATGTTTTAAAAAAATAAATTTTATTATGTAATTAATAACCAGTAGTTTTTTTCTTTTGAAAATAAAAAAATGAAAAAAAAAGACTTGATTATCTGTTTACTTTTTTTTGAGTAAAAAGTATCAAACTTTAAAACTATAAATGCTTAGTATTATCCATCTATCTATTTCCAACGATTTGATTAGAATGTCAGTTATTGTCAAAATTATTTACGTTAGTCTAGCTTGTATTGGATCATACCTTTTAGGTTCAATACCAACTTCTGTGTGGTTAGGACGTTTACTGAAAGGAAGGGATGTTCGAGAACATCACACACGAAATCCTGGTGGAATGAATGCTATAAGAACCTTTGGTTTAGCATTTGGCACGATAGTTCTTTTCATTGATTGTTTTAAAGGAACTCTAACAATTGCATTAATCGATCAGCTTTTTTCACTAGATTATTTTGTCACTAGTGATGGCTCCAATATTATCCATACTATCTTATGTATTATAGGTCCTGCTTTAGCAATTTTTGGACACGTTTACCCATTTTGGTTAAAATTTGATGGTGGTCAAGGATTAGGTGTTTTCATGGGTACAATAATGTATGTTAATCCTCTAGTTTTGTGGGTGTACTTCTTTGGATTTATTTTCTTAACATTAGTGTTCAAGATGCCAGTAAGAAGAGTAGGTACTATTGTAGTATTGGTTTGTATACCAGCAGCACTATTTATGCCATTAGCACCACCTTGGAGTAGTATTCTATCGGATATGGCTTTTGGTCCATATAATTTCTTTCATTTAACACAGGGACTAATAGTTGCAGCTATGGATTTAGCATTACTCTCGAGATTAATTGAAAATATCCTCAAAGGATCAGCTCAAGGTAAAAAAACAGGAACAGAAATTGGATAAAATAATTATGGAGCAAAGCTCCATTTTTTTATTTTATTAACCATTTTTCATCAAAGTTTCCAATATAGCTTACGCATATCGTTTTTGGACCGGAATATACTCCAAGTATAGCTCCTGATTCTCTAAAATGAATTTGTACACCATTATTGTTCGCTTTAATCATAGTATCATAAACAGCTTGTGTAGTTTCAAGTTGATTGATATGATTAATGAAGATATCATTTGTTTCAGAGTGCTCAAGTATTCTTGTACAGAAATTCTTTAATCCTTCAACTAGCTTTTGTTCGCCTTTAAAGGAACCAACGGAATCGATTATTCCATCTTTTACTTGAACAACAGGTATAACATCGAAAGCTGATGCCATCAACTTCTTAGCACGGCCAATTCGACCTCCTTTATATAAAAAGCTTAAATCATTCATAACGAAAATTGTTCGAACTCTAGGATTGATTGCTTCAAGTCTTGTAAGGATTTGCTCTTTGGTTTTTCCTTCCTCAGCCATTTTAGCTGCTTCTAATACTTGAATACCTACACCTGTCATTGTTTGTTTGGTGTCAAAAATTGTTATGTCCTTTCCTTGAAAATGGTTGTTGACAACGTTTTGAGCAGCTTGTACTGTTCCAGATAATCCAGAAGACATTACTATTGCTATTACTGAATCTGACTTTTTTAAAGCCTCTTCAAATGCTTGCGAAAAATCGCTTAATTTTGGAATAGAAGTTTTAGGCAAATTATCTTTAGAACTATTTTCTAATATTTTTCTAAAGACATCAAGCTCAATCGTGCATTTATCATTATGCCAGATTTTATGAGCTTCTTCCCCAACAAAAATTGGTGTTGGTACGCACAATATACCATATTTCTCAATTATGTCACCTGGTAAATCATTTACACCATCGGTGACTATCGCTACTTTTGACATTTTATGTTATAGCTCCTAATAGTTTCAATAGTTGGAAATGTAATCCTATAGTAATCAAATTACTATAATTGTTATTTTATTGATTTCATTCTTTTATACATTAAAGATTATCGTTGATAGTACGAAATGAGTAAATAGGAAAGTATAGAAATAATGGTGATGAGTTAATTTTCATTGGTGAAAGTTATGACAAAAATAGGCACATACAAAATTGAACCCTTCCCAAGATTTCGAGAGATTGTTATAGAATCTGTTGAAGCAGGAAAAAAAATGAATCACGTAATTGGAATATTTGAAATGGATGTTACTGAAGCTCGTGAAATAATTCGTTACCATAAAGAAAAAACAGGCGAACAATTGTCATTTACTGCTTGGATGATCAAATGTGTAGCACAAGCTGTTAATGAGAACAAAAAAATGCATGGAATTAGAAAAGGAAGGCGGAAAGTTATCATATTTGATGATGTGAACGTTAGATGTAATATAGAAAAGGAACTTGATGGAAAGAAAACAGCAACAATGTACGTAGTGCGAAAAGCCAATGAGAAGAGTCTGTTAGAAATACATCAAGAAATTCGTAAAGCTCAAGGGAAGGGAGAAGCACCTGAAAAAACTTCTCCAGTAAAGAGTAAAAAATCTCGAGATAGTCAAAAGTTGTTAATCTCTTTACCTAAATTTGTTAGAAGAATTATTTGGTGGAAATTAAGGAAAGATCCTTTCTTTATACAAAAAAATATTGGCACAGTTGGAGTCACGTCCTTAGGTATGATGTTTAAGAGTGGAACTGGATGGGCAATTACCAGAAGTCCCCATACTCTCAGTATAGCAATTGGTTCAATTATAGAAAAACCAGGAGTAATCAATAAAAGTATAGAAATTAGAGAATATCTTGGTTTAACTATAATGTTTAACCACGATGTTGTTGATGGTGCTCCTGCAGCAAGATTCTCAGCTCGATTGACTGAATTACTAGATACGGGATATGGACTAGAGGATTTTAAGAAGAAGTGATTTCCAAAAATATTTCGAGAAACAAATGAAGGACGGAATATTTCAAGCTATTCTTTTATGTTTAATGCTGTTTTTACTTCTCGTAGAAAAGGTTCTTTTGGAGAAAGGAAGACATTTATAGGTTTTCCATTTACAATACAATCAGAAACAATTCCTCCCCTTTTCACAACTTCTTCTTTTTGGGAAAAAATACTATAAAATTCTATTGGAATATCACTTTTTACTTCTTTTATCAATTGTTCATATCCCTTAGCAAACGAGTAACAAAAGGGACAATATGGGTCAAGAAAGATTAAAGCTTTGTTTTTGTTCTCAGGTAAAGCTTGGAAATCTTTTTCAGAAATTTTAGATTGATAAATATAATCTTTTTTCAAGGGATAATAGAGAGAATAAGGATCATCATCATCATCATCATCATTGATTCGTTTAAAACCCATTTTTTGATAAAATTCATGTTGAGGATATTGTTCTGGGATTTCAAAAGCAAAAGTAGTAAAGGCTAAAGGGGTATTATGATTAAAATAAACTTTAGGTTGTTTCATTGATTCTAATAAATTATGGAATAATGCTTTAGCAATTCCTTTTCTCTGATGCTTTTCATCAGGAACAAAAATACATTGAATTTCTATTGTTTGCTCTTTCACATTTGGTAGAAATTGAATCATACCAACTGGTGCTCCATTTATTATAGCTAACTTTGCTATTTCACCAAACTTTTTCAGCTGATATCGCATACATTCTTTTTTTAGCTTAAAGCCTTCCTGAAAAATAGCATCTTCCCATTTATCCTTTGGAACACACAGCTTATTTAAATCATCAAGATTATCTGAAGTAACATTAATGATTTGACAATTAGACATTTTCCCACCAATTAAATTGTGGATTAAAGTACTATTAATTAATAATGGAATTATCCAAAAAGAAAAGATAAAATATTTTTTTACATCTATAAAAGACTCTTTTTCTACTTTAAGGTCGTAAAAAATATATTACCAATGTTAGTTATTGTGTATAGCGCGTATGGATGAAGGGAAGAAGATATGATAATACCTAAGTATGTAGCTGTACAGGCCTATCTTGAAGCGACTGGTACAGCTTTTGCGGAATTACGATATATAGAACCATTATTGGAAGCATTGATTGAAAAGAAAGAGATAACTCTCGACAAAGGAAGAGAGATACTTGAACACAAATCTGATGTAGCAAAAACAGTATTCAATTTATTCCAGCATATTGGAATAATAAAGCGGAGGATAGAAGTGGACACAAGAGGAGAATTTGTATCACTTACTAACTATGGGAGATTTGTTCTTGAGAATAAAAAACCTGGAAGCTCAATTATTCAACCATTAACCCCCTTCTTTCTTTCATGGTTACCTTTCAAATTATTTCTGAAATATCTGCTGGAATCTCCAGGAGCGACAACAAATGAAATCCGGACAGCTCTTGGCTCACAAATTGTAAAACATACAACAGATATCAAAGAACTTAACATTTCTGATATTATCAGAAGAGGAGCATACATTCCTTTCAATGAAATGGTTATTGGAAAGGTTTTAGCAAATATTGGAGATTATCTAGGATTAGTGACCTTCGATAAAAGTGCCGGACCATTTTATCTTAGTCCTTTAGGAAAATATGTTACTAATTCACTTGATTTGCAGAATTTTCAATTCAAAAATCTTGATCCCAAAGTTCCTCCATTACAATTAACGTTATTAGATTTCCTTGATCGAGGAGTTACGAATATAATTGTTTTTTCAAACATGGATGGAATAAACGAACTGAAATTTTTCCACAAGAAAGCAGTTGAAGATTTGGAGATTAAAACTATTGCTCGAATAATCTATAATAAAACTAATTTTGAAGCAATGATTTCCACAGATAGCGCCTATTGGTCTTTCACCAAGAAATTCTCGAATCTTACCTATGATCCAATTAAAGTGTTAGAATTCAATTCAAAAGTAATGGACTATATAGAGATATAAAAAAATATTAGAAAAAAGGGAATAAATCCCTTTTTAATCTATTTTCTTCGTTTAACAACTAAGACAACTACTGCTGTTACAAATAATCCACCTATTAGTGGTAATAGATAGATAGGTGCAACATCAGAATGTGTTTCTTCAACGATTCCAATGGTAGGATCATGGACCATCTTATTATCATCACCATAATTTGGATAGGTAAGATAAAGATGAGCTAATCCTTCTGCAAAACCAGGAACATCTGTTGGAGGAGTTGCTAAATCTTCAAAAAAGGCTGTACCAACATCAATTGTATCAATTAAGACTTCGTCATTGTTGTAGACTTTAGCTGTATTTAACCATTCATAATAGGCAACCACATCATAATCATATTGGAAACTTTCAAAGCACATAGATCGTTTTAGTTCCCCATTTTCAGCAAGAGTGCCATTTCTAATTTTGACTTGGTGTTGCATTTCAATTTCTGTAAGATAACTTTGAATTGCATAACCTTGAGCTCCTTCAGAAAAGACCCAATCATCAATAATGATATCAAATTTTAATTCAGAAAGGGCATCAACTACTTCTGTTGTATCAGGTATTGGTGTGTCATAGTTATAAACATGCATAATTACATACATATCTGCACCATTAAGGAAATCAATCAGACTTAATGTAATTGTTAGATCTGTTTCAGTTTCATCTATAGCGTATTGCCAATCATTTCTAATTAAATTAAAAGATATATCACCAAATTCGGATCGATTGTCAAGAATAGCATCATTTCCAATGAATTCCCTAATTTTCACTAATTGAAGTTTAAAGGTCTCATCAGTGCTTTCTCTATCACCATACCACCACATAATATGTGCTTGTTTAGGAATAATCTTTATTGTCATTTTTTCGGTAGAAACTGTAACCACATCGCCTGAATTGACTTTTACATCTATCTGATCATTTTCACCAGCAGCAATTTGAGTGCTTACGGGGATAAGAATCATAGCAATAAGAGTGATTCCAAATATTAATTTTTTAACATTCATTTTTCTAATTCTCCGTTTATTTTTTGAGGATGAGTCCCTTAGTGATTTGGGCTTTTTTTTGCACCAAACAAACTCATTGTCTCTAATGACTTATGTATATCTATGTAAGTATTAAACAATCTCGCATAATAGTTAAAGGAAGGTTTGATGATGGTATTGAAACCTTAAGTAAACCAATTTTGAGTATTATTTGAAGAAATGGGCTTTATTTTGTTCTTTAAAACATAGAAAGTTATCTTGAAAATGAAGCTTTTAATAAGAGATTGCTGAAAATTTCCTAAGTAATATAGAAAAACTAGTTGATAATTATGTTTAAAGGAATATTTCAGCAACCAAAAGAACCTGCATTATGTCCGTATTGTGAGAGGCCAGTAGAGAGACCAGTTACTAGAATGACCACATTAGGTGGACGAATGTATTCTTGTCCTCATTGTAATAAAATATTGGGATTCTCAGATCAAGATTAAGTTTTTAACTAATTTTTCTTTTTTTTAAATACTTTTGACATCAGATTTTTGTTTGTAGAAAAAGTCTCAATTAGTTATACTTAAAAAATTAGAGGCGTTTAAATATGCTATTATGATAAGTGCTTACTCGATATCATTAATCAGTTTAGTAGTAATTGGTTTCAGCATAAGTACATTTATTCTTTTTAGTACATATAGGAAAACAAAATATATTTCTCACTTACTACCTGGAATTAGTTTCTGTCTACTTTTGATTAATGGTATTCTTCGATTTGTAGCATCTTTCTTTCAAGAGGAAATAGTGCTTTATGAGACAGCTGGAGGAATTACTTTGGGATTAGTTGGGATTTTATGGTCAATAATGAATATATGCTTAATCCTAGGTATATTCTTACTATTCTTTTCATTCTTTTATGTTAAAATGAATAGTTTTCATCCATTATTGAATATCATTAGTTTACTAATGGGAGCAACTATCTTTGCTTTTAGTTATCCTACCTTTACAGATCTTAATTATGATCTTGAAACAGTGTCATGGCAAGCAACTTACAATACACTAGTAATGATTTTAATATTGCCACTTTTTGTTGTGTTTGTGATTTCAATAATTGTCCCAGTTATTACGAAAATTAGAAGATCTTCTTATAGAGAACAGAAAAGTCAGATGACTGTCCAAATAGTCGGTTTAAGTCTTGTTCTTATTTGGAGCATTTTAGCAGCTTTCACAAGATATGATATAATAGCCTTAATCAGACCATTCTTATTACCAGTTGGTTTTCTAATATGGTCTATAACACTTATAGCAGATCCATTCAATATAATGGTTTCAAATGCTAAAATTAATCAAATTTATATCGCAACACAAGATGGATTGCCTTTTTATTTTAAGGACCTAGAAGGCACACAAATAATTTCTTCAACTTTGGCAGCAACAATAATCTCTGGTGTAAAAACAGCATTAGAAGAATTAGTTCAAAAGGAAGACAAATTATCTGTTTTAACTTATGAAAATCAAGTCTTAGGCATAGTAAGTTTTGGACCTATCACAGCTTATATTTTTGGGGAAAGATTTGATAAAATCCTTGAAACAGTTATTATGTTTTTACTACAAGCAATCGTAAGAAATCCAAGCTTAATGTACTATATAACACAAAATGTAGTTTCATTGGATGAAGAATTCACAAAAGAAATTAATTTTCTTGTGGATGAAACATTAAAGAGCGTTTTAATTATTTAGAAAATGAAAACCCTTGAAGAGTTTTTCAAGGGTAATTTATTTTTCATCACTAGTTAATCGATTTAGTTGATAGATAATTTAGCTTTATTTGGATTCCTCGTTAGGCACATAAGAATAGAATATCATCTCTTCATCGATAATTTTCTTGAGTTTTTCAGGTTGAATAATATGAAGAATTTTTGTGTGTTCTATTCGATCAGTTTTTTCTGCTTTTCTTTCAGTAATTTTACGAAAAGAACCTTTCTTTAATATGTGTATTTCAGGTTGGGTAAGAGCTTCTAAACCTCGGGAAATGTCATAACAAGTATTTAATCTCTTCAATAATTCATCGTAAATTATAGACATCTGTTCAGCTTTCTTCTCTGGATTATTTGGAATTTTTGCTAATTCAATGTAGATTTTATGACGAAGGGGTAGAGCCATGGTACTAGAAAGAACAAAATCAACCGAACTACTTTCAAGAGTATTCATTGCTTCACTAATAACAAATGCTAGTTGATCCTCTGATACCTTTTCATTTCCAATATTCAAGATATTCCCTGTTCGACCTTGGATGAGAATTTTTGGCGGATCAAGTGAAGTAAATCTTACAATATCATGCATATTATAACGATAGAGTCCTGAACTATTAGTAACAATCATTTCATATGGAATGTTTTCTTTTACTTCATTTAATAGGTAGACCTTACTTGTATCTTCTGTATCTCTAAATTCAAAGAAATAATTGTCAAAATTAAGATATAAACTATGATCGTCTTCATGCATTTGAAAAGCATAATGTCCTTCTGAAGCAGCATACATCTCAAAGACGGATATATCACCTAGGAGATCTTTAATCAAAGGTTTATAGGATTCAACCATCACACCTGAACTAGCCAGATATTGAAGATTGGGCCAGAGCATTTTGAAGTCAATTGTATCACCAAAAATAGAGTTTTGAACTTTAGTTCTGATTTTTGGATCTTGTATTTGCTCTAATTGAAAAGGTAAAGCAGTTTGTATCGTTGTAAGAAAACCCAAAATCATTGGTGTAATTCCTGCGATAATAGTAACATCTTGGGAAATAACGTCCATTGTTGTTTGCCAAAGACGTTCTTTCCAATTTTCTATGTTTACTATATTAATAGATGGAACGAGTCGTTTCAGAAGAATAGGATTGGTTACCCTTTCAGCAGCAATACCACTTATATAACCTACAGGAATGCCTCTTATTTGATTCAACCTTGATTGACCAATATAAGTGAAAATCTTTCCACTCAAAGCTTTGCTATTTTCAGGATTATCAAGAAGATAGGAGAAAAATTGTCTCGAGTTACCTTCACTGTAATTTTGAATGTCATTTTGAGTAATGGGTAGTATTTTAGGATCACCAGAAGTTCCTGTCGATTGAACCCAATGAACAATTGGATCATGTGTCAGAACATTGTCCTGTTCAAAAGAGCGTTCAAAGTAATATATTCTTTGAAAGTAATCTTCTAATGGAACATATTTCTGGTAATCCTTGAAATTCTTAATAGAAGAAAAACGAAAAACTGTTCCATATTCAGTATATTTGTTGCGTTTTAAAATCTCAAAAAGGATTTTTTGTTGATGAGCCATTGGATCATCAAGTTTTTTCTTATATTTTTTCAGCTCTAAATGTGCTTTTAACAAAATCAACTTTGATATCATTTAAATTCACTACATCCAACTATTTCCTTTCAAGAATAGTCTTATAAATATTAAACAAAAAAGTAAAAAAACGTTTGCTAAATCATTAACTATTTAGTCTTTTAAAGTCTAAATAGAAAAAAAGTTATAAAAAAATCAGTCTATTATTATAAAGTTAATTTCAACAATTTCCAGCGATTTGAGAAAAATGGCAGCAATAAACATTTTATGGTTGGTTTTGGCTTGTATTGGTTCTTACTTATTTGGTTCTATCCCATTCTCTGTCTGGATAGGCAGATTAGCTACTGGGACAGATCTAAGAGAACATCATGTAAAGAATCCAGGTGGTATGAATGCTGTTTTAACATATGGAATAAAATTAGGTCTGCCCATTCTATTACTGGATTTTTTTAAAGGAACAGCTTCAATAGCTTTTCTAGACCATATCTTTGCGCTCGATTATTTTATCGCAGTTGACGGTTCAAATATTTGGCATTCGTTAGCAACAATTTTAGGTCCAGTTTGTTGTATTGCAGGACATAATTATCCTGTTTGGCTAAAGTTCGATGGAGGACAAGGACTAGGAGTCTACATGGGAGTTATTTGGTATCTTAATCCTATTGTATTTGTCTTCTATAGTGTCGCTATGATTCTTGTAATGGTAGTCATTAAAATGAATTTGAGGATAGGAACAATGTTTGTACTATTTGGTTGTATAGTATTGATAATGTTCGTTCAGATTAATCCACCCTGGACTATGATGCCATATAATAGATTCCCAGGAATGCCCGATTTCCTACAATTAAAACAAGGAGTAATTTTGACTGCTATGTTCCTGATGATATTTCTGAGAGCAGCTCAAGCGATCTTTAAGAAGAAACAAACTGCTACTTGGAAAATATCAAAAACAGGAGAACAAGAATTCGAATAAA
>Ga0307378_10012831_pt1 | contig 10663 bp, 7 predicted proteins | sample UN1MG_FD_202238 | JGI IMG/M metagenome (GOLD analysis project Ga0307378, IMG submission 202238) | Soil microbial communities from Risofladan, Vaasa, Finland - UN-1 | ecosystem: Environmental > Terrestrial > Soil > Coastal area > Acid sulfate soil | place: Finland: Risofladan, Vaasa | collected...
TGTGGTTGTAATATCGGATTATTGAATCAGCTCTAGTAAAAATGTAAGGGATTATCCTGCACGTGCGGAAACCACTTATATGTTTTAAGATCTCTGAACTGAAAGAAATGATGCGGATATTTTCTGATTTCAGGTCAGAGTCTTTTAATTGCTCTGTGATACTTCTGGCCAATTCCTGGCAATAGACAGGGTCTCTTTTCCTTCCTAAAGTGGTGTCTTCTTTTGTCTCTATCCAGAGTGTTTTGCCATTACCGTTGATTGATTTTATAACCTGAGGATGGTCGATAAGTTCCTGGAGAGCCTCTACTCCCTTAAGGTCCTTGAAATCTGTCTCGAGAAGTCTCCGACCATTGTACTTAGCATCGTGGTGAAGGACCAAAACTCTATCTCTTGTTAGCCTTACATCAAATTCGCATCCATCATATGATCTCAGAGCTGCCAATATTGAGGGGATCGAATTTTTTTCTGCATTAGCACTGTCCTTCATCACTGTCTCTATTTATCGAAAACTAAATGTTTACCACGAAATTATAAGACTTCACTCAGATAATATAATTATAATGAAGAAAGGAAAGCTATAGCACAGGATAACTCAGATGTCAAAACTAAGAAGCCGAGATTTGTTGACATCAGGTTCTGGTTGATTTATAAAGTCGAGGAATTAGATAAAGTCAAGGATGATGCTAATTAAAGGAATTTGTGAATGAGTTTTGGTATCTTAGCCCTTCTTGCTCTTTTGCCTATAATCTCAGTATTCGGACTTATAGTTCTTTTTAAATGGCCTGCAACAAGAGCCATGCCTATTGCTTATTTTATTACCTGTTTCTTAGCTTTCACGGTCTGGAAAGTCCCTTTTTCTCAGTTAGCTGCTGCTTCTATCGATGGCCTGCTTACAGCGGCCTCAATTCTTTATATTATCCTGGGTGCCATTCTTCTCTTGAATCTCCAGCAGGAAAGCGGCGCAATTTTATCTATCAGGAAGAGTATGTTCCTCATTTCCCCTGATCGACGTGCCCAAGCGATAATCATTGCTTTTCTGTTCGGCTCTTTCATCGAAGGCTCTGCTGGCTTTGGGACACCTGCTGCTGTGGCGGCCCCTCTGTTAGTGGCCATTGGTTTTCCAGCTATGGCGGCTGTTATGGTATCCTTGATTATCCAGAGTACCTGCGTTTCTTTCGGAGCGGTTGGCACTCCAATCCTGATCGGTGTCAACGCAGGATTAAGCGGGCAAGTTGAGGTCGTAAACTATTTGAGCGCACACAATTTAGATTTCGCTCCCTATTTGAATTCAATCGGAGCAAAGGTGGCTATTATTCACGGAATCACCGGCACTCTAATTCCCATAATCCTTGTTGTTATGATGACCCGTTTTTTCGGCCAAAAGAGAAGTTGGAAGGAAGGCCTTTCCATTTTACCTTTTGCCCTCTTTGCCGGTCTCTGTTTTACAGTTCCTTATACCCTGACTGGAGTATTCCTGGGACCTGAGTTCCCTTCACTTGTGGGATCTCTTTTGGGACTCTTAATCGTTGTCCCCCTGGCAAAGATAGGGTTTCTTATGCCCAGTAAGGTCTGGGACTTTCCGGCAAAGAAAACATGGCCTCAAGACTGGATTGGGCAAGAGATAGAGGAAAGGCATGATTCGGAATTGGATAATAACGGGCGACAGTCTCTTGCCACAAAAATCGGGGACACAAAGAATAGTGTGCAGTTTTCGATGAAATCGGAAATGAGTATTTTTGCGGCATGGCTTCCCTATATTCTTGTTGCTCTTCTTCTCCTCTTCAGCCGCCTCTGGCCTCTTCTAAAAAATGCCCTGGCTTCTGTTTCAATAAAGTGGACAAATATTTTCCAGACTTCTATCAGTACTAGCTTTCAACCTTTCTATTTACCTGGCTTTTTATTTTTGGTTGTGACTGTTATGACAATCCTCATTCAGAAGATGTCGAAAAGACAGGTCAAGAAGGCTGTAAATCGTTCTTTTAGAATGCTTCTCGGTCCTGCTATCGCTCTCGGGTTTGCAGTGCCTATGGTCAAGGTTTTTATTAACAGTGGAGTCTCCGGAGGATTGGACAAGATGCCTGTTGTGTTGGCCAGTGTTGCAGCGACCTTATTAGGAAAAGGCTGGCCCGCCTTTGCCGCTGTAATAGGAGCAATGGGAGCTTTTATTGCAGGAAGCAATACCTTCAGCAACATGATGTTCTCCCTTTTTCAATTTGTCACTGCCCTCAAGATAGGCGCAGTTCCAGGTGTAATTGTCGCCCTTCAAGCTGTTGGAGGCGCTGCCGGGAATATGATCTGTGTTCATAATGTCGTCGCCGCATCGGCAGTTGTCGGCCTTCTGGGAAGGGAGGGCCTACTCATCCGCAAAACGCTAATCCCGATGACTTATTATCTAATTGTGGCGGCGATCATAGGGATTATCATGCTGCAGCTTTTTAGAGTATGAAGTGCAAAATAAGATCAAAACTTATCGTCCCTATTCCCTACTTCACCTGTTTAACCTCTAATGGCCTTGCTACAGTAATGCCAACATGTGTCTCGATAGATTGCGTATATTCATAGAGTTCTGTATCCAGGAGCACTTTTTCCTTTTTCTGTGAAGCATGTAGAAATCTTATTTTTCCTCTCTAATCCCGATAAGCCAGGCCGGTATGCCCATAATCCAGGCCTTCTTTATCTGTTGCCAAGGCAATAATATCTCCTGTTTGAATATGTTTCTGCGCTTCCTTGATCTTACTTTTGGGAATATACCAGTGCTTGCGCTTGTTGATTTCTTTTTCAAACATAGCTATTGTCTCTATAAATTCTGGAAATTCCTTCAGGAACTGATAAAAGTGCGGATTTTTTGACATGAATGAGACCTTAAAAGGAAATTCTTCTCCACCGATTTCTTTTGTGATATTCCTGACTACTTTTTTCTTCTCGTTGTCATAAATCCAGTCAGAAGTGTAATGCAAACGTGAAGTATAATCAGTCAGTATTCCCTCTCTATATCGAGTGAAAATAATTTCACGCTTAAAATCATCAAATGATGTTTTGTCTTTCTTTAAGATTCTTGAAATACACAAAACGTTTTCAAAAAAAGTGACGCAGTCTAATCCTGTGAGATCTACTCTGCATGCTTCCGGTCCTTCTCCTTCAAGAGTTCCTGCGACATACTCTGTATCCAGAAAAATCACGGCGATCTTCCCCATGCATTCTCCGATAGAAAGAGATGCCCAATCCTCTTTCTTGGCTCGTTTAATAATTAAGTGAAAAATTTTCTGGGTCTTTGACCCCTTGTCCTGAGCAGTTGTCAACACTCTTTCCCGGGCACTATAAAAATTTTCATTTCTCAAAAAGAGACTTGTAAACTGTGGGCGCAGAAGAAACATTGATGCACCCATTCCTGCAGCTAATGAGAAAAATTCACGCCGATTCATAGAGCTGAGGGTAAACCTTAAGGCTTCGGGAGTGAGTTCAAGGTTGGTTGCTTTCATCATAGCCTCTACAATAAATTATTAATATCATAGATTATACAGATTTCCAAAATAGCTATGTTTGGATTTTATAAATCAAATTCCTTCGTAAAAGAAAAATAAACTGAAATTTAGGAAGTTATCTCCCCATCTAAACCTATCACTGTCTTTTTTATGTTTATTTTGCTTCCAGAAAGCTCTACTGCCTTCTCCACGATGTTGTATAAACCTGCACAACAGGGCACGGTCATGATAGCTACTGTCAATGAATATATAGTATTATTTTTTAAAATCTCAGCTATTTTCTCAACATAACCGGTCGTGTCATCCAGCTTCGGGCAGGCAATTATTAATTTTTTCCCTTTTAACAGGTTACTGTGGAAACTTCCCAGAGCAAATGCAGTACAATCGGCAGCAATCAGAAGGTCGCTCTCATTAAAATAAGGAGCATAAGGTGAAACAAGGTGAAGCTGTATCGGCCACTGGGATAATTCTGATAGGCCCGATTGTGCAATTCCTGCACTCGCAGCTGTATTGTTTACGCTCGACACTGAATTTCTCTGGATATCCCGAGACATACTCTCTGGACATCCCATAGGGAGATCAGGCGCTCTAGGCTTCTCTTTTTTTCCTTCGCTCAGCACTTCTTTATCTATCCCGTGAACATGTTCTGCTGCTTCTTTCCCACGAGTGTTTACGACATGCTGATATACGGCTTCAGGATTATACTCTTCACTTTCTTTTTCTATTATTTTAAGTGCATCTGTAGGACAGACATCCAGACAGGCTCCCATTCCATCGCAGTAAATCTCCTTAGCCAGAACAGCCTTGTTTTCTTCATCCAACACCAGGGCGCCCTCCGCACAGGCATCTGTGCATAGTCCGCACCCGTCGCATTTATCTCTATCAATTTCAATGATTTTTCTCTTTGTCATATTAATCTCTCCTTATGTTTTGAGATTCTCTTTACATACATAGGATAAGTAATAAGTAGGTAAAATTCTTTGACTTAGGTCAAAAAAATTATTTTTTTTAGGGAATTGTGATTTTTAAGGAAAGAAGAAATTCAGGATGATAATTCTAATCGTAGTTTTGAGCAATCCAATATATGAATTTTGTTACCTTCTACTTCAATAAGGCCTTCATCCTGCATCTGCTTAAGATTTCTTGATAATGTTTCGCTTATTGTGCCCAGTATTTTGGCTAGTTCAACTTTTTTTGTTTTTAATTCAACCGTACATTGCTGTCCACCTGAACAATTTAAGAGCAGGTATTGTATAAGCCTTTGTCTTACTGTTTGAAGACCAAGGGTTTCTATCCTTTTATTTAAAATGATGCATTTTCTAGCCAGTAGATTTAAAAAGAATTTAGCTATTGAAGGTTCCTCGTCTATTTTTTTAAAGATTTTATTCTTTTCAAAAAATAAAACCTGCGAATCCTTTACGGCTTGGGCAAAAAACGGAAATACCGAAGATACAAACAATATAGCTTCTCCTAAAAAATCACCAGGCTCAAGACGAACGACCTCGACTTCCCTTCCCTGCTCATCCATTTTAAAAACACGAATTTCTCCTGACTGGACATAGTAAAAACCATCAGCTTTTTGTTGAGCACTAAAAAGCAGTTCATCTTTTCGGTATTTTTTGAGCCGGCCTATGTCTTTAATAGCGCGTTCAATATTGACCATGATGATTTACCTTACGAGGAGCGAAGAAGATTCCTTCGCTTTGCTCGGAACAGGCTGTGCGATCCGCCGTTGCGAGCGCAGCGTGGCAATCTCATCCTAATAAAGACGAGATTGCCACGCTCCCTTCGGTCACTCGCAATGACAATTTATTGTATGAGATTGCCACGCCCTTTCAGGGTTCACAATGACATTGTATAAATATATATTGCGTTTATATTAGTAGAGTATAGTCAGCTGTATCTCTCTGCTTGAAACTGCCTTTTCCCCAGTTCCGGCCATTTCAATGGTGAAACTGTTTTCTCCGAGAGCTGCTTGGCTAAAATCTAAAGAAAATATCGCATCCCAGATTTTTGATTTTTTATCCCAAGACTCAGCAACAAGCTCTCCTGGAACATAACGAATAGATTTGTCTTCACCTCTAATTATGAATTCAGGCTGAATCTTCTCTTTTCCCTGAGGAAGAAAGATCTGTGCAAAAACAGAGGCTTTTTCCTGCTTGAAGAACTGGTTGGTCACTTTTGGATAAAACTTTATTTGTCCATACTCGAGGGCTCCATCTTCTTTGGAAAGCGCGAAAGATTTTTTAGCCGGTTTGGGGTTTTGAGTCAGATCGCCCAAAATACAATTTACCACTGCTGCCTCTGTGCTCTTGTTAATATCTGGAAGAAGAAGGGATGATTCCCAGGCGCCGATTTCGTTGGTTTGAGGGTCAACAAGAGCTAAAACTGCTTTATACTCATTATGCTTGAAAGGAAGCTCTGGACCTTTGAAGTGAAAGGTTAGATAGTCAACTTTTTTTACAAAATCCATAAAAGAAGGATTTATGTTAAATGGAAGTTTTATATCGCCACTAAAACTCTTCTCTCCGCTTCTTTTATCGCTTATCCAGATATGAAGGTTAAATATCTTTGGAGCATACTCGATGAATCTCTCTATGAAAATATCCCTTGCGGGGAGAGCGATATTCATCCAGGGCTCATATTTTCCTGATTCAGTAATAAAAGGAACATACACTGCTTTGAAAGGCAATTGTTTAAACACAGAAGGATTATAAAAAGCAGTGATAAGAAGCATCTTATTGAATTCTTCCAGGGAGTAGTCTGTATATCCATTTCTAAAACGCGCCTTAACACTTTTGCGTTTTACCTTGACCTTTAATTTGTGGTACTTGTCATCAGCCTCTGGCCTCTGGGGGTAGAAACTCAACTGGTAATAATAGGTTAAATCAGTACTCATGACCTGGCGGAATTGATCAAATTTCTGGGCTCCTCTCAATGACTCTGCCCCTGTATCTTCAGATATCCAGGATAAGTTTTGGACTTTCCTTATCTTATCCTGTTCCCTGGTCCTGAGATGTTCCGCTTGGTATTGCTGGTAATATTCTGCGGTTGTGCCAGAATAAATATTCTTTACATATATGTCAGAGTCTAAAGAATAGAGGGAGACATTTTGAGCATTAGCATAGCGGATCACCTCATTTATGACTTCTTCTCCATCTCTGAAGGTTTTCGTATTCAAGATGTTAAAAGGATCAAATACGCGCATATTTTGAATTGTGGAATATAATTTATCATCGCGAACCCTTTCTACTTCTTCGCCTGCAGTGCCAGATCTAATTTTGGGGAGCATATCCCCTGGAGAAAGGTCGGGAATGCCGGCACTTATGAGGAGTATGGACTTCCTGCCCGGCAGGTTCCTTAACATATTACACGAGGCCAAGATCCCGCCGATTGTCTTCTCGAATTTCTGTTGTTCTAAATACATGTACTCCAGTCTTGTCATGTTCTTATAATATTCAGGGTTAGTGACGAGTTGCGAATCCTCCGGTGCTACCTCAGTAGTTCTAGAAGGCGCAAAATCTGCTACTGTCTCATCAATAGGCTCGGCTATATCATACCCTAGTTTCCATATGGTACCAGAGGCCTTCTCAACTGCTTTTCTTATGAAATCCTCGCGGGTTGTGAAAGGCTGAATGATTTCAAGCCCCCTTCTCCTGTCAAGTTGAAGTATCATCACCTCATGGCCAAGCTTGATTAATGAAAAAAGTTGATCAACGATTTTATCGCTCTCTATCTTGACTTCTCTTTTCCAGGAATTGATGGCGTCAAATATGACAGCAAGTTTTTTCTTGGGAAGAACAGGTCCTTTTTTCTCCGGGTCCTCTTCTAAAATCTTCAGTTCTCTTTCCTCAAAGCTTACGAGCTCAAACGAGTTTATGGCGACTTTTTTTCCGTCTTCGTAGAGATCGAAATCCCCTTGGGTTAAATCTTTTACAAATTCCCCATCCTTTGTCACTATAACGTCAACTAAAATAAGCCTGACTTCAACCTCGTGCCTTTCGGGTGGGAATTGCTCTTGTTGTTCTTGAAATCCAAAAAGAGAGAAGAAAAAAATTAATGCCGCGCTAAAAATTAATGCAATCCTTTTCTTCATTTTGCCTCCATTTTAAGACTTTATTATAGTCTGAATTTCTTTTTATTCGCAATTTTAATTATAGCCTGGATTCGTTTCTAATTTATTTTAATTCCTTTACAAAAATATTTCTGAAATAAACCGGTGATCGGCTGTCGTGATTTTGCAAACCAATATATCCCTTATCGGCAAAATCTCTGACTTTTCCCCCTGGTTCAGCATCCCAGTCAATCACAATTGTGCCGTTCAACTCTACCTTGATGTTTTTGCCTTTAAATGTGATCTTGAAGTGGTTCCATTCACCCGGCTCTTTGAAGGCATCAGCACGGGGTGCTTCTGCATCATAGACAGCAGCTGTTCTATGAATTCCCTTGTCGACGTCATTAATCTGAATTTCGAAGGAATGATAAATGTAATCGTCGTTTTTCGGTATATCAGGAACTCTGACAAAAATTCCGGAATTTGTGGTTTTATCCGCACATTTATAGTCCAGTTCCAGGATGAAATTTTTATACTTTTTCGCGCTGTACCAGAAAAGGCCCATTCCTCCCTGCCCCTTCAGTATTCCGGTCTTCTCATCAAGTTCAAAGTAACCTGGTCCATAATGGTTCCAGCCGTGCTTGGAGTATCTCGCACGGCTCCTTTTCAGTATTTCTTCATAGCCTTCATAATAGGTTATGCTTTTTATGTATTCGATGCCTTTTTTTATTGAAGGCGAGGGATTGTCGACTTCATCCGGGTTTTCATGCTCTACAGCAAGGTAGCCGCGAAAATCCTGCAGGGTCAGTTCAGCAAGTATGTTCTGGATGTTTGCCATTCCCTTTCCAAAAGGAACATCATAGGCTCCTTCTGTGCCGAATTTATTTCGGTCTTTAAGATGAACATCCAGAATGCGTCCTTCGAGAAGCCTGAGTGCCTCCACAGGTTTAAGGCCGGCGCGCATCCAGTGTCCGGTATCAGCGCATGATCCGACGCGTGCATCGAGCCCTTTAACACGGTCAAGAACGGTTTCGGGGAGGGCGTATTTTGAAGGCTCGGGATGATTATGAATGGCAATATTTATGTTGTATTCCTGAATCATCTGTTCAATTAGGGAGAAATCATCAAACTCCGGTTCGGTTACGATGGTTCTAATGCCCATTTTTTTCGCAAAATCAAACACCTTCCGCATGCTTTCTTCATTGTTATCAAAACCTACAACCCCGTAACTGACAAGGGAAATTGCATGCTCCTTTAACTTACTTTTTACTTTCTTTATCAGATCATCGCTGAGGTTATGGTCAAATTTAACATCGGGCATATCGCGGCTGAGCAACTGACCTGGATAGGGCTGCAAATAATTTAGGCCGAGTTCTTTTACCTTTTTCAGTGTTTCAAAAAATGTAAACTTCCTGAATGTCCAGCATTGGATTGAAATCGGGAATTTTTTTATTCTTACTTCCTCGTAATTTGTTTTAGCAACTTCTTCTTTTGCGTCTGATATATCTGACTGCCTGATTTTCTTTTCAACATTGATCGTCTGAGCCGCCCCCTGGCAGGATAGAGAAATGATAAGTACAAAGGCAATGAATAAACAAAATTTCTTTCTCATGGTATCTCCTGTCTAAATAGGTAGGTTTTATTTTTTATCAAGATTTTTTGGATTCCATTCCCCTTTAGCAACAGCCGGCACAAATGAATCAAGATCAGGAGGTGGAAAGGCTATTGTCTTCTCCTGCTCGGCGCTCATATAGGCTGTCATCAGAAGCTCTGTTACATTAACACCATCACTGAAATTTTCCTCCGGGCGTTTACCCTCCAGGAAGGACTGAATCATGTGGCGGTTTTCCGCTATATACCCGTATTCACTCTCTTCGTCACTCACTACTGGCATGAGTCCTATTTCAGCATTTTGTTTTTCCACCAGGTCTTCCCCTACAGTTCCCTTTACATTCCGGCTAAAAAACACCTTTAAACCAGAGTCTAAAGTGTTAATCAACAGGGAATATTCCGGTCCCAGCAGTTCCATACTCAAACGGAGCCCTGCCCCTACAAAACTCCAGGATGTTGTGGTCTCGACTATCAGTTTCTCACCATTTTCATCCCTGTATTCCAACAGAGAGCTGGCAAAGTCTTCGGCGGGCCTGTTGATGTAATCAGTTTTGCCGCCGCTGTTATCAGAGAGAATTTTTGCATAATCGGGATTCTGCCATTTCAAGCATGATGTATGTGCACTTATTTTAACAGGCGTGAGAGTGTTTCTATCAGCACCAGGAGGAGTTAGCATGAAACGGGCTTCTTCAACAGAGTGGCACATCATATCATTGAGAACTCCGCCGCCCTGAAGCTCGCCCTCCCAAAACCAGGGCATATGAGGGCCACTGTGTTCTTCTGCGGCCCGGGCAAGATAGGGGCGGCCTGAAATGGCAGCCCCACGAGTCCAGATAATCTCTTTTCCCCGAACAACAGCAGGTGCAAAAACCTGATTTTCTAGATATCCATCCAGAAGCCCTGCCTTTTGGGCAAGCTCGAGCATCGTTCTTGCTTCTTTCACGTTTCTTCCGAGGGGCTTTTCGCAGGTGACGCCGATTAATTCCCCTTTTCCTTTTTCCAGAGCGCTGACAATCTCCTCCATATTCTCAAGGCGCGTAAAGTTCGGCGCACATATCCAGATAGCATCTATTGCGGGATCAGCCACCATGTCGGTTATAGACTTATAGGCCTTCGCCTCACCAACATTGAGCTTTCTGGCGAGGGCGGCGGCTTCATTAGCTTTCTCCTCTGTTCTGGAAACTATCCCCAGAATATCCGCATCGCGGACACCCAGCCAGGAACGGATGTGAAATCTTGTAATAAAACCTGCGCCTACAAACCCTACGCCCAATCTTCTTTTTGCCATTTTCTCCTTCTCCTTTAACAGAAATAGTATGAATTAAGTGTTATGAGTTCGGAGTTTGAGCAAATAATCATGATTTGCGAATGATAAGTTCCTAATATAAGCGCAATATATATTTTTACAATGTCATTGCGAGCCCTGAAAGGGCGTGGCAATCTCTTAAGATGAATTAACGAGATCGCCACGTCGCTTCGCTCCTCGCGATGACACTGGAATAATTGCGTTTGTATT
>Ga0307378_10012832_pt1 | contig 10663 bp, 10 predicted proteins | sample UN1MG_FD_202238 | JGI IMG/M metagenome (GOLD analysis project Ga0307378, IMG submission 202238) | Soil microbial communities from Risofladan, Vaasa, Finland - UN-1 | ecosystem: Environmental > Terrestrial > Soil > Coastal area > Acid sulfate soil | place: Finland: Risofladan, Vaasa | collected...
CCATCACCTGATAACATTATTTCTGGTGAATCTGCAACAAAATTATTCTTTGATGTTAGTTATGCACTTGGAAAAACATTCGATGGTACAGAAAACGTCGTTACAACTGAACTTGAACACTATGCGAATGTTAGTCAATGGCTTGAATTAGAAAGACGAGGAAAAATCAAAGAAGTTCGTTTTGCTCGATTAAAAAAAGATGATGGCACTCTGAGTCTTGATCACATGCAAGTATTAATCGATTCAAATACCAAGGTTGTAACAGTAACTGCAGCATCTAATATGATTGGAACAAAACTTCCACTTGAAATTATTAGTAAATTCGCTCGAGAGGTAGAAGCATATTATGTAGTGGATGCTGTTCATCACGCTCCTCACGGACCAATTGATATTAAAAAAATTGATTGTGATTTTCTTAATTTCTCAATGTATAAGCTCTTTGGACCACATGGAAGTTTTATGTATGCTAAACAAGAATGTATAGAAAACTTGACACCATTTAAAGTAAAACCATCTAAAAATTATGGACCATTTAAATGGGAAAGTGGTACCAGAAATCAAGCTATGTTTGCTGCAATTGTCGGAGTCATGGATCACTTCTTGTGGCTGGCAGAGGAAATTAAACCAAAATTTGATGGTTTATTAATGGAATATAAAGACGCAAGACGAGATCTTAAGATTGCAATGAATGGTATTGAGAAATACTTGCAAGGATTATCAAAAGCTGTTCTAGAAGGAATTGATGATATTCCAGGTTTATTAGATATCCGTAATGTAAAGGTGTACGGATTAACTGATTGTAAACGATTAAATGAAAGAGATCCAACCTTTTCATTTGCAGTTGATAATATTCCTCATGCAAAAGTAGTAGAAAGACTATGGAAAAAGGGAGGAATTGCTACTCGAGCAGGTAACTTCTATTCTTATGCTCAAGAAGTATATAACCAATTAGAAATTATTCGAATTAGTTTGGTTCATTATAATACTATAGAAGAATTGCGTATTTTCCTACAAACTCTTAACACTATTTGTATTTCATAATGAAATGGTATGAGTAAATTTAACTCATACAATTCTTTTTTGTTTCACATATCCAAACAATTGAAGAGCATAAATAATTATTTAATCAACGAAAGAATTTACTTATCTTATACTTTGTATAAAATCAAATAACTTATTTTTTTCGTAGGAAAAATTCTCCTTTTCTTCTATCATTAATTCTTGATGAAATGCTTCCCTAATTTCAGCAATTGAAACCGGTAGAGATTTAATGATTAATTGTATTATTTCGTTTAGTTCTTCAAGTTTTAATGCAATAAAGAAATCATAAATTTCCATGATTTTTGCGGTAATTTTCTTTTCATCATCATCATCTGATTTATCATTAACAATTTTTCTCAATTCTGCAAGCAAAATATATAGTTCTGTTAATATTGTATAGGGAATATCAGCAAATAGATATTGAAAGATGTCTAATGCCATTTGTTTTTCTTCATTTCTATTATAACTATCAACGAATCCCATTAATAATGGAACATCTAATTTTTCCAAGTTCAATTCATTATAAAATGAAATCATCTTTTTTACGAAAAATTGAATACCTAAACTATTGAAAATCTCCATTAGTTCTATTGAATTAACATCAATAGCTATTTCTAGAAATCTTTGTATTATGCTTATAGAAGGTTCATAAATTATTTTCTTAATAACAAATTCAAAATTCTTTGAGAGTGTTTTTGATGAAAGGTCGTTGTTAAAATCATTCAATATTTCTAAAAACTGAGCAAAAGTGAGTAAAGTTATCTTCTCATTAACAAACGAGATGATTTTTTCAGGAGTTATGCTCTCAATTAATTGATTTCTGGATTCCAAAGAGATTTGCTTAAGCCAAGAAGTTAATAAGATTAATTCATTTATTCCCTGGTCTATTTCTTTTTTAGCAGCTTCTTTCCTTGCAAATTCTGCTTTTTCTAAAGAATGTCTAATTGATTCCTTTTCTTCTAATGTTATTTCCTTGTCTTTTGTAATTATAATATTAGCTGTTTCCTTATTTTTTATTGGTAAATTTTTTAGTACATTGATTGCTTTAGCATTATCAGTTGCAAAAATTAAGTCAAGAATGGTACAAATATCATTTAAAGTTTCATTTTCTTTACGCTTTTGTTCTTTCAACGATATATATCTAATAATTTCTAATGATTGAGAATTACTTTGATCAGCAATTTCTACAAACCCCATTATTGTTGTATGGCTCCACTTTGATTCAATTGTTACATCAATCCAAACCTGTGATAATTTAGAAATTAGAAAATCAGTGGAAATTTCTTGTAGTAATTTTTCCCAAAGAGCTGAATCCGTATCAATATATTTTTTGAATAGTAAAATAATTTCAAGTAATTCCTTTTCTTGATCAATAATCTTGAGTAATTTTTCATTTGAAATTTCAGAGAGTATCTTTTTAATAATAGAATTATCTATTAGTTGAAGCGTATCAAAAAGTCTTGATAATTCAGATAAATTATTTTTATGATGAATTAGTTTTACAAAATAATTACTAGTTAACTTATTGATAATCTTTTTAGCTTTAGATTTTTCTCTATTATGTAATTGTTTTAAAATATAATTTATGTTCTTGACATCTTTATTTTCCTTTAAAATAACTTCAATATTATTAACAAACTCTACAGGTAATTTTTCTAAATTAGGATTATTAATTCGATTCAGCATCTCTTTACTTAAAAATTCAATTATTTGATTAAATTTAAAATCTTCTCTATTTGTTATGATATATTCAATTGAAATGTTCCAAGCATCTCTTCGATCCCTCACTAATAAGTTAATGATTTCAGTGATTGGTTTTTGCTGCTTTTCATGATCAAATACTCCAAGCAATAAAATTGGTACATTACCACATGTTATTATTATTTCAAAAATCCATTTCTCAAGAAAAGATAAAATATCTGGTTGTGAAAAATCAAAAATAATTATAGAACCATGTGTACCTTTCATTGTTGAGTTTCTAGAAAGATCGAACTGTGGATCAATATTAATATCGAAAATTATAAACTTAAATTCGTAATCCTTAGCAACAAACAGCCAATCAGTAGAATATGTTTTACAACCAATTTTGATTTTATAATCAGCAGCTAATTTATTTGTTTGTAATTTTTCAGTAAAGAATTTATATTTTACATTATTTTCTGCTATAAGGATTATTTTTCTTTGGAATCGATTTAAATCTTTAACAGTATTCCCCCCTATTTCTAAGAGAGTTTACTTTAATAGATTAGTATTTATATTTTTAGTATTAGTTACTATATGTTTGAGTCATCTAAAATGATAATCAGAATTAATTCTAAAAGAAATAATATTAACAATTATATTAAAAATCATATTAAAAGTACAATTAACTTTTTAAAATCCCTCTATCCAAGAAAATATGTACAATTTTATAGGTTAGTTGAAAAAGAAAAACAAAAGTAATATTATCAAAATAATTCTTTTAATGAGTAGACTTTAATTGATGTAGATGTTACATTTTGATGGTATAAATCATGTTTGACCAAGAATTAATCCAAAAAATCAGGGCTGAATTTCCTAGAGCTACAAAAGATTTCAACGGACGAGAAAGAGCTTTTTTTGATAATGGCACAGGTTCTCTTGTACTTGAGCGAGCTGCTAAAAAAGAAGCTGAATCAAGAATTGATTGTAGTGCCAATATAGGTGCAATATTCGATGAATCCATAAAAGCAGAAGAGACAATTGCTGCTGGTAGACAAGCGGTTGCAGATTTTCTAAATGCACCTTCGTCAGAGACCATTATCTCAGGAGAATCTGCTACAAAATTATTCTTTGATGTGAGCTATGCACTCGGAAAAGAATTCAAAGGAACAGAAAATATTGTTACTACTGAACTTGAACACTATGCAAATGCTAGTCAATGGCTTGAGTTGGTTAGACGAGGAAAAATCAAAGAAGTTCGATTTGCACGATTGAAAAAGGAAGATGGTACTCTTGATTTTGACCATTTGCAGGAATTAATTGATTCAAATACCAAGGTTGTTACTGTTACTGCTGCCTCTAACATGGTTGGAACCAAACTTCCCCTCAAGAAAATTAGCAAATTGGCTCGAGAGGTTGAAGCGTATTATTTAGTAGATGCAGTTCATCATGCACCTCATGGACCTATAGATGTTCAAGCAGTGGATTGCGACTTCCTTAATTTCTCAATGTATAAGCTCTTTGGACCACATGGTAGTTTCATGTACGCTCAAGAGGAGCATATAGAGAACCTTACACCATTCAAAGTAAAACCATCTAAGAATTATGGTCCCTTCAAATGGGAAAGTGGTACTAGGAATCAAGCAATGTTTGCTGCTATATATGGTGTTATGGATCACTTTTTGTGGTTAGCTGAGGAAATTAAACCAAAGTTTGCTGGTCAATTAATGGAATATAATGATGTAAAACGAGATTTAAAGATAGCAATGTATGGTATTGAGAAATACCTACAAGGATTATCGAAATTTGCTTTGGAAGGATTTGATGATGTACCAGGACTATTAAATATTCCCAATGTGAAGGTTTATGGATTAACAAGCATCGATAGATTGGATGAAAGAGATCCAACCTTTTCATTTGCTGTTGATAATATTCCGCATAAAGAAATTAATGAGAGACTATGGAAAGAAGGTGGAATAGCGATGCGTGCTGGAAATTTCTATTCTTACGCACAAGAGGTGTACAATCAACTAGAAATTTTGCGATTTAGTTTGGTTCATTATAATACAATAGAAGAACTTCGAGTTTTCTTAACAACACTAAATTCCATTTGTAGTAAAGTATGAATAAATCGTGGTAGAGTGAATTCTCTTTCCCATCATTTTTTTTGAAATATTCCTTTAGCATATTCTTCAAGAGTTAAAGGTCGATACTCAAATAAATCAAGTAGAATCTGATGATCTTTTGGTACATGCTCTGAATATTCAATTGGGAAATTATTCAATAAACCAACATATTTTACTAAATGATGTAAATATGGATTAAATAGATATGAGAGTATGGATGCAATTTTCAAACCAAATAATGGAATTTTTCTATATTTTATTTTCCTATCTAATAATTCTGAAAATCTTTGAGCAACATCTGGAAAAGAAAATGGTTCGGAATAGGTCATATGTAATCTCTTTCCTGAAAGATCATTTCTAATCGAAGCTTGTGCTGCAATTTCACCAACATCTTGAGGTGCTATAGAAGGCATTAATGGTGAACCTCCACCTGGGACAATAAGTGAATTCTTTCGAGTAAAACTCGTAAAAATCTGAAATGAGGGAGGGCAACCTAGTATAGTCCAGTTAAAATCAGAATTTTTTAAACGATCTTCAATGGTCATTTTAAATAATCCAACCTCAAGTTTTAGTTTCTCTATTAATTCCTTATTCATATCATAAATTGAAATGTATATTATCCGTTGTATACCTGCCTCTTTTGCCTCATCTAAAATTGTCATAACAGCGTCAAGTTCAATAGCTTTTAGTTTTCGTATAAGTTTTGGATGAAGGGCTGATAGACTAATTATTATAGCTTTAGTATTCTTCATCGACTCTTTTACATCCTCTTTAATCAATACATTTCCTTCAAAAAATTCTGGTTTACTACCAAGCTTATTTCTTGCTCTCACTCTATCTCGAGTGAAAACCTTAACAGGTATTTTATTTTCTACTAAACTTCTAACGATATACTTTCCATAGTTTCCTGTTCCACCAAAAACAAGCACATTTTCAGACATTGTGTAAAAAACACCCAAATAAAATTGGTCTGTTTTCTATAAAAAGAATAACGTAGATATTCGGTTATTTTTTCTGAAAAAATAAAGAAATAACATTTAATATCCAAAGTAATTCATTTTACTTAGATACTAAAAAGTGATAAAGAATGGAAGATTCAGTTTTCATATCTCTATGCCAATCACAATATAAAGCAGCATTCAAGATGTTGGAAAATTTAATCGAAGAATGTCCCGATGAACTTTGGAATAAGGAATCAAAGGTTCCACCTTTTTGGCAGCAAATCTATCATATCCTATACTATTTAGATTTTTATTCAGAAGATACCAAAGAAACTTTCAAACAAACATTCTCAATTGAAGAAAATTTAGACGAAAGATTTGATGAAATACTCTCTAAAGAAGAATTGCTGAAATACACTAATAAATTAAAGAATAAAATAAACACAAAATTAGAATTATTAACTACTAAGAAACTTGAAAGTAAAAGTGCTTTCTTTTGGACTGGAGCAAATGTCGCTGAAAAAATTATTTACAGTTTACGTCATGCTCAACATCATATTGGTCAATTAAATTATTTATTAAAAATAGAAACTAATAGTGCAACCAAATGGATATTAACAGGATCTGATAAACCTCGAAAAGGATAAAGTTTTGAAATAAACATACTCCAGCTCTAGTATTAATAAATGATTGATCAATTACTTAATTTATAATTTATTGGAAATTGTTTATTAAGACAATCACCAACTTAAGTAAACAAGCGATTTCTAATTTTTGGTTGTAAATGAAATATATTCTATAATATTGAAATGAGTGATATACCAATGAGAAAAATAGTAACATATTATCTTAGTGCATCAATGAGTATGAAAAAAATCTTGTGGCGTATGATGCATAGAATGATCATCAATAGATATGAAGGATCAGAATTGGTTTTTCTTAATTATGGATATGAATATCTTGATCCAAATAAAAAACATCTACAATTAGTTAAGGATGATGAAAAAGAACGGTATTGTCTTCAGCTATATCACTCAACTGTTGATGCTATTGATTTAGAAAACAAAGATATTCTTGAGATTGGCTGTGGTAGAGGTGGTGGAGCATCATACATTACTCGTTATTTTAAACCTAAATCATATATTGGTTTAGATATGTCTAAAGAAGTTATTAAATTTAATAGTGATTATCATAAGCTACCTGGTCTTTCTTTTGTAGTTGGAAATGCTCAAGATATAAAATTTGACAATCAATCCTTTGATGCAATAGTAAATGTTGAATCATCAAGAAGTTACAATGATTTTGAAGCTTTTATTTCAGAAGCTCATCGTGTTCTTCGACCAGAAGGTCATCTTTTATTCGCAGATATTCGAACTGAAGAAGGAAATGAAATTCTTAGAGAACAATTCCTAAATGCTGGTTTTAAAATTATTAAAGAGCAAAATATTATTCGAAATGTTGTGAAAGCACTTGATTTAGATTCTGAAAGGAGATTGCAATTGATGAAGCAGAAAGCACCAAAAATTATTCATGGTCTTGCAGAAGAATTCTCAAGTACAAAAGGCTCAAAGCGTTATCAAGAATTTGCAGATGGTACTATGATATACATGCAATATATACTTCAAAAAGAATAAACGATAACAAATTAGTTGTATCTGAAGAAAAAATTAGCAAAATCTAAATTATTTTTCAGCTTTCGATTGTTCTAATGCACTTCCTTCAGTGCAATAATATTCCCATCTAAGACTCATCGTTCGGTAAATCGGACATTGCGTACATAAGCATCCTTTTTTTTCTTTTATCAATGAGCTTTTTCCAATTGTACAAAATGCCATTTTTGTTTCTCCTGTTACTTCCCTACTTGGACACTTTCCACAGTAATCTCTACAGATATATTTTGTATTTTCCAGCCCTTCTCTTTTTTGTTGTTCTGTCATCATATCCAACATTTTGATTTTTTCTTCAAAAGGTAAATTCTTGAAGGGATCTTCATCTTCTATCATTTATATCATACCAATAGTTTAATTTCCTTTATCATTATTAATAAAACTGTTATGGTATAAGCACACGCGTATATTAATTCCACCAAATTTTTCTTTATTGTAAAAATTAATTGAGAAATTTAAATTCTTTTTAAAATAAAATCGGGTAATTTACCTTCTTTTACTAAAATTTCCACTAGATTGGGCATACTATTCCATTGTTGAACACAGAAATTAAATTCTTCTTCAGTAATATCTTTAAATTTTGGTGCAAGAAAAGTTACTAAACCTGCTGTGGAACTCAGTAATTTTTTTAACTTTTCACAAGGAAACTCTGCACATTGAGCACAACTATCAAAACCCTTTTCCTGAACACAGGGACGTACAGGGCATTGCTTATCCGCTATTTTATCACCTTTACTTTTACAACCTTCACAATGAACATTTTCTGCTGTATAATCTTGATGACCTAAGTATTTTCTCCAAGCATCAACTAATTTTTGACGGATTTCTATATCTTCAGATCTTGCAGCACACAAATGGCAATTATATCCACAATAACTAATCATCTTTTCCTGTAATTTTGACATCTTTTATTCACACAGAGTATATTATATCTTAAGTTTTTAATGAAATGTATTAGTCTTAATTTTAACAAATTTTTTTGGGAAATTATGAAGTTCAATTTTTATGAGGTTTTAATATTTTTATTAATATTTTTTTCAAATTATTCAAAATCAGTTTTATTATATTCTGCACATATAAGCTCTCTGATATTGAGCTTAAGGAAAAATAAAGTAAGAGGAAGTTACTTCCTCTTTGAATTAAAGTCCTAAACCTTTAGCAATACCTTCGCCATATTTTTTATCTGCTTTTGTGAAATGCTCCAACATACGTTTTTGGATTTCTATTGGGCAGTTCTTTAAGCTTCCAACAATATTACTAATTAGATGTTCTTGTTCTTCTGAAGACATTAATCGGAATAGATTACCTGGCTGAATAAAATCTGCATCAACAATAGGTTGACCATATCTATCAGCATCACCTGAGATTTTCAGAGGAGGTTCTTTGAATGCTGGATTTTCTTTTGGACCACCGAAACTATTCGGTTCGTAATTGACAATATTTCCAAAATTGCCATCATGTCTCATATATCCATCACGATTATAACTATGAACAGGAACTTTTGGACGATTTACTGGTATAGTTTCGTAATTAACACCTAATCGATATCTGTGTGCATCCGTATAAGCAAAGATTCTAGCTTGCAGCATTTTATCAGGAGAGAAACTTATTCCAGGAACTACATTTGCAGGCGCAAAAGCAGATTGCTCTACTTCAGCAAAATAATTTTCAGGATTCCTATTAAGTTCCATAATTCCTACTTCAATAAGTGGGTAATCTTTGTGTGGCCAGACTTTTGTTAAATCGAAAGGATTCCATTTGTAAGTTTCTGCTTCTTTTTCCGGCATAATCTGTACATGAACTCTCCATTTTGGAAAATCACCTTTTTTTATTCTATTAAATAAATCAGCGGTTGCCCAATCAGGATTTTTCGAAGTCATTTTAGCTGCTTCTTCAGCAATGAAATTTTCAATTCCTTGTTCTGTTTTAAAGTGGAATTTTACCCAAAATCGCTCATCTTTAGCATTAATGAAACTATATGTATGGCTACTATAACCATTCATATGAGCAAAACCTTTTGGTGTCCCTCTGTCGGAAAATAATATTGTTACTTGGTGCAATGTTTCAGGACTTAATGACCAGAAATCCCATTGCATTATGTCAGATCTGAGATTAGTATCTGGTTCTCTTTTCTGTGAATGAATGAAGTCCATGAATTTAAAGGGATCTCTAACAAAAAATACCGGAGTATTATTGCCAACCATATCCCAATTTCCTTCTTCAGTATAATGTTTAACAGCAAATCCTCTTACATCTCTTACAGTATCTGCTGATCCTTTTTCTCCAGCAACAGTTGAAAATCGTGCAAAAATTTCAGTTTTCTTCCCAATCTCAGAAAAGATTTTTGCTTTTGTATATTTAGTAATGTCTTTTGTAACAGTAAAAGTTCCGTGAGCACCTGCTCCTTTTGCATGAACAATTCTTTCTGGAATTCGTTCTCTATTAAAATTAGCAAGCTTTTCGAATAATTGAAAATCTTGTACTAACAAAGGTCCTCGAGGTCCTGCTGTAAGTGAGTTTTGGTTATCAGCGATAGGTCTACCTGCTAAAGTTGTCAAAGTTTTTTCTTTTTTCTCTTTAGGCATGAGTTTTTCCTCATAAAAAATATTAATTAATAATCATTATTAAATAATAATGATTATTATTTAAATGTTTTTGGTGTTAATTAGAAGATGAAGAACAAGTATTAAAAACTAATAGTAAGCGAATAACTAGAGGATAGATTAATGTCGGAAATTTCTGATTCAGAATTAATTACATTGCTCAAAAAAAATGGTTTAAAAGCAACTCCTCAACGTTTAGCTATCTGCAGATTTGTGTTATCAAGTAAAGAACATCCTACTGCTGATATTATTTTTAATGAAGTGAAGAAGATTTATCCGTCTATTAGTCATGCTACTGTTTATAAAACAATATCACTTTTGAAAAACCTTGGTTTAATTGTTGAGTTAAATTTTCATAATAGTCATTCTCATTTTGATTCCAATGTTAATTTGCATGTAAATATTGTTTGTCCAAATTGTAACAAAATCATTGATTACCAATCAAAATTAGTTGATGAATTTTATAAAAAATTGGAATCAGAAGTGGGTGGTAAATTTATTGGTCAACGTTTTGATATCTATAAAAAATGTAAAGAATGTAAATGAATTATTAAAAGAAAAGAGAAGAAAGAATAAAGGTCATTTTTCTGTAATAAACTCGTTCG
>Ga0307378_10012833_pt1 | contig 10662 bp, 10 predicted proteins | sample UN1MG_FD_202238 | JGI IMG/M metagenome (GOLD analysis project Ga0307378, IMG submission 202238) | Soil microbial communities from Risofladan, Vaasa, Finland - UN-1 | ecosystem: Environmental > Terrestrial > Soil > Coastal area > Acid sulfate soil | place: Finland: Risofladan, Vaasa | collected...
AGTTCCTGGCCCCTTATTATCGGCAAGTTGTCCCCCACCTGGCGGAACTGGACATTCTGCCGTTCATCGACACCGACGGGAACGTGACCGCGATGGTGCCGTGGCTTCGGGAGGTGGGCCTCAAGGGTGTGCTGCCGCTCGAGCGCCAGGCCGGTGTAGATGCCAAGACACTTCGTGAGGCCTGCCCCTGGCTCCGGATGATCGGACACTACGACAAGATGGTGATGACGCGCGGCGAGGAGGCGATGCGGGCCGAGTTCGAGCGCCTCCTGCCGGTGATGCGGACGGGCGGCTTTGTGCCGAGCGTCGATCATCAGACGCCGCCGGGCGTGTCGCTTCAGGATTACCGCACCTATGTCGGCTTGCTGGCGGAATACACCTGGCGCGCCGCCGACTGAGCGATCCTACGTAAGTTTTGGCCGGCGGGTTCCCAGCCATCGCACGAGGAGGCGATTTTTCGCGGCGGGTGCAGATACCTCCTGCGCGGAAACGTTGCGAAACTTTTGTCGAACCCCTCAGTTCGAGTTTCGCACTTTTTGGGGTGGCCCTGATACCGGCTACGTGAACAAAGAGGACCGCGCCGACTTTCGAAGGTCTTCTGAATCGTCTTCGCCGGCTGGCCGTTTGTCCGCGGGCGAACCATCCACGGGTGCCGCAAGACGTGCATCCGACAGGGAGGCGATTCGGGCCGCTCAGCAAGAAGATGCCCACAAGAGGCAAATCCTGTCAAAATACGCTCATATAAGGGAACCGGCGCGTTGTGAACGGCCAACACCAGCGCGCCAATCGCGGTCAAGAATACAATTACCAGACTTGCTAACAGGGAACAGAAATTGCCACCGCCCAGTTTTTGCTGTTTCCCGGCCTTGCCGAGCAGCCGTTCGCCACCGCTACCGATGCTTTGTTCCCCGCTTCCTCACCACAATCGCGCATTCGGGAAACCAAGTATGTGTCCGTCCAATCACAGGCAGATATCCATGCAGATAGGTCCAGCACGTTATCAGCTCGAACCCGCTTATTGCCAACACGTTATGCCAGCCTTTCATGGGCCGCATGCCTATGTGATCCTCTATCTTGTCCGCCTGTTTATAAAGTGCTTTTCGTACCAGGTTCCAGTTGGGTGTAGTCACACATAAATATCCCCGCTCGCGCAATACCCGCCTTATTTCCGCCAGCGCCAATGCTTGATTCCCAATCTCTACATGCTCAAAGACATCCGTGGCCAACACAACGCCAAATCGGCCATCATCATAAGGCAACTTGTCCTTTCCCAACTCGGCGATTTGGAAATGCATAGTCGGGTGGAGCGCTCTGGCCCTCTCGATGGCAAAGGAGGACACGTCGCATCCATGCAATTCCGTATTCGCCCCGTTTCCGAACCTGGATAGCAGATAACCATACGCGCAACCGACATCCAATATTGGCCGGGTGGGCTCTACATAAGGACGGAACCATGACGCCAATCTGTTGAAATACCCATGGAACTCTTGATAACCAGTTAGGCAGTAGAAAAATGATGTTCTGCCGCCAAAATAGAGTTTATCATATTTCATTCAACAAAGCGCCCTGTGACTTCAACTGTGCCTATTGCCCCGGGCATATTCGGAGTCTCCCAACTTCCACCGCTCAAATCCATTCCGGCTGGGCTTACGTGGCGCGCCCGGGGCGACTCGAACGCCCAACCTTCGGATTCGAAGTCCGCGACTCTATCCATTGAGCTACGGGCGCTGGCCGGCATTCTATCCGGGTCCCCGTGCATGTCAACTCCGCACGCAGGTGTTTCAATTCTCCTGCAAGATTCGGGGGCGGCTAAGGGCCGTTTTTTGCGGGCGTTGGACGCCCTGGGCCAGAACTACGTGGCCGAGGTGCCGGCCGACCTGACCGTCTGGACCCGGCGGCCCGAGGTGCTCTATCGGGCCCATTCGCGCCAGCGGCGGATGGGTCGGCCCCGAGCGGAGGCCATCAGGCCAGAATCCCCGCAAAGCACGCCGTCATAAAGGCCGCCAGCGTCCCGGAAATGATGGCGCGCAGGCCGAGCCGCGCAATCACTCCTTTCCGATCCGGGTCAATCGACCCCAGGCCGCCAATCAGAATGGCAACGGATCCAAAATTGGCGAAGCCGCAAAGGGCGTAGGTCGAGATGACGATGCTCCGCGCCGACAGAACCCCTTGCGCTATGAGGCCCTGCATCCGCTGATAGGCGAGGAACTCGTTCAGCACCGTCTTCGTGCCGAGCAGTTGCCCCACGGCGGCCGCATCGTTCCAGGGCACGCCCATCGCCAGGGCTAGCGGGCTGAACACATAGCCGAAGATGCGCTCGAGGGTCAGCGGCTCGGCCATCCAGCCGTCGGTCGCGGCTTCCAGGGTCAGGTTCACGAGCGCCACGAGGCCGATGAACGCAATGAGCATGGCGCCGATGTTCAGGGCCAGTTTCAGTCCCTGGCCGGCGCCGCGCGCCGCCGCGTCAATCACGTTCGCCGCCTCGCGCGGCGGCTCGAATCGCACGCGCCCCCGCGTCAGGGGCTCTTCCGTTTCCGGCATCATGATCTTGGCGACCACGATCGCCGCCGGGGCGCTCATCACACTGGCCGCCAGAAGGTGTCCCGCGTTCTCGGTGCCGATGAACACGGCGTAGGCACCCATCACGCTCCCCGCGACCGTTGCCATGAATCCCGTCATCACGGTGAAAAGTTCCGAGCGGGTCATGCGGCGGATGTATTCGGCGATGGCCGTCGTCGCCTCGATGCCTAGAAAGACGAATAGCGCGCACGCCAGACTCTCGGCGCCCGACGTGTTCATCGCCCATCGCATAACGCGGGCCATCGCCCGCACCACCAGTTGGATGATGCGGAGGTAATAAAGGATGCCGGCCAGGGCCGAGACGAAGATGACAATCGGCAGGACCTGAAAAGCTACGACGGCGCCGATATTGAAATCGTTCACGAGGCTGCCGAACAGGAACGACGCCCCGGTGTCGCTCGCCTGGAGAACAACGTCGAACACGTGCTTGGCACCCTCGAAGAACCGCCTGCCCAGCGCCGTGCGCAGAACGAGGACGGCAAAAAGCAACTGGAGACCGAGCCCCGCCAGGACCAGTCGGATACTGATCCGCCGCCGCGCCCCGCTCAGAAGAAGCGCCAGAGCAAGCATGATGACCAATCCGCCGAGACTCGTCAGCCTGGCCGTCACATCTCCCATGCTTTCCCTCCGTATCAAGAGCCGCCGCATTCTCTCAAACCGCCCGCCATGCGTCGAAGAAAAATCGGGCCGGATGGGCCGGCCCCACGCCCGTTCCCTATGCAGGGATGCCGAGTGCGCAAGACCGCCCGACCGTGAGCCGCCGCCGGGGGATGGTAGAAAAAACGCCCGCCGCACGTCGGCGGGGCTGTGAGGGTGCGGCGTGGCGCAACTTGTTTGCGTACAAAGGCTTATGAGGTCCGCACGCACGTCCGGTCGCCCAGACGCCGCCTGGGTGTTTGTGCCTCATTTGACCGCCGTCCTTCTTGTGCTATACTCTCCTGGAGGAGTAGAGAAGTCAGGGTGCGCGTTGCAGGGTCTTTGCCGGGAGAGGCGAGGCCCCTTTTTGGCCCTGAGAGGTGCGACAAGGAGGCAAACAATGAGGAAGTTTGCAGCAATTGTCGGCGCGGGTTTCCTTCTGGTTCTCTCGGCAGCGCCGGTCGGTCTTGCGGCGGCGCCGCCGAAGAACGTCATCTTCTTCATCGGCGACGGCATGGGCCCCGAGCAGGTCCTGGCCGCCAACTATTACAACGGCGGGGACCTGTCGTTCGAAGCATTCACCTATCAGGGATTCTTGACGACGTACTCGGCCAATAGTTCTGTCACGGACTCGGCGGCCGCCGGCACGGCCCTAGCCACCGGCATAAAGGTCAATAACGGCGTCATCAGCATGGCCTATCCCGGCAACGGCAGCGAACTCGAGACGCTACTGGAATACGCCCGGGATCGGAGCAAGAGCACGGGGCTCGTTAGCACAACCTACTTGACGCACGCCACGCCGGCCGCCTTCGGCGCCCATGAGCCCAGCCGCAACAACACCTCCAATATCGCCACTGATTACCTGAGCCAGACCCAGCCCAACATTCTCTTCGGCGGCGGGGCCAACGGGATGTCCGGCGCGGCGGCGACGGCGGCTGGGTATACGGTCGTGACCGACGCCGCCGGAATGCTGGCCCTCAACACCAACACCGAGACGATGGTTTCGGGCCAGTTCGGCAGCACCCACCTTCCCTACGAGTACGACGGGCTCGGTTCGCTCCCGCACCTCTCGGACATGACGGTTACGGCCTTGGACACCCTCGACAACGACGCGGATGGCTTCTTCCTGATGGTCGAAGGCGGGCGCATCGATCACGCGGGCCATTCGAACGACCTCCCGCGCAACGTCCTTGAGACGATCGAGTTTGCCAACGCCGTCCAGGAAGCCATCGACTGGGCCGTCGGGCGGACCGACACCCTTATCCTCGTCACCGCGGATCACGAGACCGGCGGGCTGACGGATGTGACCGACAACGGTGAGGGCAGTTACCCCGACGGGACCTGGTCCACTACCGACCACACCGCGACCAACGTCCCCGTATACGCGTGGGGCGTCAATTCGGACCTGATCTCCGGCACGATGGACAATACGGACATGTGGAATGTGGTGACCCTCCCGGAGCCGGCGACGATGGCCCTGCTCGGTTTCGGGGTGCTGGCGTTGGCGATACCGAAGCGCCGTTAGACCGCGCCGGGCACACAGGACCTTCCAGAGCCGGACGGCACGGCCGCCTGGCTTTCCTTTTTCCAGGTTCCCCGAGATAAACTTGTCGCGGCCGCCCCCGGCCTTTAGAATCCCCGCCGAGCCGAATGGCGGCATCCTTCGCACTTACCGACACAGAGCACGGAAGCGCGATGACACTCCTGGTGGGAATCGACGAGGCCGGTTACGGGCCGCACCTGGGGCCGCTTGTGGTGGCGGCGGCCGCGATCGAGTTCCCGGGCCGCGAGCCTCCGGATCCGAACCTGTGGGGATCGCTGCGCGGCCACGTCCGAAAGCGGCCCGCCGGCACGAGTTCACGAGTGGTCGTCTGCGATTCGAAAGTGGCCTACGCGCGGCCGCAGGGCCTGGGAACTTTGGAGCGAAGCGTGCTCGGTTTTCTGGCGGCCGGCGGTATGCGGCCGGGAACGCTCGCCGAGTTGCTCGACGCATCGTGCTCGGGCTCGGACGCCGCCGAGGAGCGGACCGAGGACATCGCGTCCGTCCCGTGGCATCGGCCCGAGAGCCTGACGCTGCCCGTGGCGGCAGGACCGGACGCCGTCCCGACTGCCGCCGACCATTTCGCAAAGGCCCTCGAAGGCGTTGGCGGGCGCGTCGGCGGGCTCCGGATTAACGTTGCGCCGGCCGCGCGGCTGAACCGGCTGATAGACGAAGGTGGGCGGAACAAAGCCGCAGCGCTTTTTGCGTTGACGGCCGACCTCCTCGCTCAGATTTGGGCCGATGTCTGTCGGAAACATCCCTCTGACAGGGATGACCGGACAGGATCCGTTCATGTCACCATGGACCAGCACGGCGGCAGACGATATTACGCCGACCTCCTGGCCGGGGTTTTCCCGATGGGACACGTGGAAACCATCGAAGAGGCGCCGACCATGAGCCGCTACCGGCTGCAACCCTCCGGGCCGACCCGCCCGCCTCAGACGGGCCGCGCCCACCTGCATCTGACGGTCCACCCACGGTGCGAGAGGTGGAGTTTCCCCGTGGCCCTTGCATCCATGGCGGCCAAGTATGTCCGCGAGTTGCACATGCGCCAGTTCAACGCTTACTTCCGGTTGCTCGTGCCGAACCTGAAGCCGACCGCCGGCTACGGCCGCGACGCGTGGCGGTTTCTGGCCGAGGTGGAGGCGGCCCGGGCGGCGGTTCCTCGCGGGGCCATGCTTCGAAGCCGCTGAAGCCTCGGAGGGCACTCTCCATCGCGCGGCCCCGAAATCCACGAGAGGCGAGTTCGAGCGCAAAGAAATGGTGGAGGCGGTGGGAATCGAACCTACCGCTGACCCTAGTAATGACAAGGACTTACAGCAAAGTATTGCCCAAAAGGCGGGAAATGAGGCTGGATTTCGGGCGGAAAACGCCCCTGCGGAGACGCCGCCTGACCCCGACCTGAGAGCCGTTATCGAGGCGTGGCCCGACCTGCCGGAACCCGTCAAGGCGGGTATCTTGGCGATAGTCCGGGCCAGCGGCAGCGACCGCACCCCCTGAAAGTGAGGCCCAGGACCTTTCCGGTTTTTACACTCAGCGTGGCCGCAAAAAGGCCGAAAGGTGAAATCGTGGCTTACTCCGAACGAGCGAGGGCGCTTCGGGCCTGCCAGCACGTTTACCCTGACGGGAGACGGTGCAAGGCTTGGGCGCTATGGGACGATCCGCGGCAACTGTGCATGGCCCACGCAGGGCGACACCACCGCGGACCGCTGCCCGCTACGCGCACCACCTGGGACCGCCGCGCGCGAGTTGTACCTTGCACCTGTGCGGCCTACGCCTGGCCGCACCGCCCCGGCGGAGGTTTGTGCCGTTGGCCCGACCCGCCGCATTTCCGGTGCACCACCCCGCCGTCAACCCACAAGCCCGGCCGCCTGCGGCCTCCGAGGTTCATGACCCGCATGGGAATCCACACGGTCCAGCAGGCCCACCGGCTTGGCCTGTGGTGACAACAACGGCTTGGCCTGCAAAGGCAGTCGCTGTCCAGTTGGAGTTACGGTTTGGGTGCTGTGTTTCTCGTGCGTGCATAGCCGACCGCGGTCCGGGCGGCGAAAACGACCTGAGACAGGAGCCCGCCCCCCACTGGCCCTCAGGCTATTCAACAACCTTGCTTTCGCCGAGATTTGGAATTTCGGTTTCAAACAGGTCGAACCCTGCGCTCATCCGGGCGCCCCCATAGCCTTTCCGACAACGGCCCGGGTCGTCCCAAGTAGTAGTAAGTAAATCTGAGAGCCTTGGGATACTCCCACGCCGCCCTGATGCACGGCGGGGATTCGGTGTCCGGCAGGTGGCTTCCCCGCCCGTGCGTCGCGGCGGCAGCCAGCGGCGCGACGAAGGGCCACAGAAGGCCTAGGCATCACCCCAAGGCCCCCCTGCCACAATCCATGATACCCTCGCGCTCGTCACGCCCCCGCAGGGTATTCGGCGCTCTCCGGGCGCCTCGGGGCAGGGCGCGGCCCTCTTTTTTCCCTGTTTTTTACAGGCGCTCTGCCCCAGGGGCCGGTAAGCAGGAGTGACAGCCCCGCTGAATAGCCCGCTGGACGTTAGGCTACGCCTTGGGCAGCAACCCCCCCCCCGTTGCATGTGGCAGAGTTTGCCTTCCTGCCAAGTCTCGTGCGCGGCTTTTGCTAAAGCAGGATGGGGACTGCCGGCCAAGCCAGGGCAACCAGAGGCAGTGCAGGCGCGATGTAGGCAGGCGCAAGAGGCGGGGGGAGACCCCATTCCCCCAGCCGCGAGTTATAACTACCTTGCCACCCTCGAAAATTTTTCCAAGACCATCCCGAGGGCCTTATATGACCAGCGGGCAGGGTGACGGTCCGCCGTAGCCTACCGGGGGATTGATTACGTCTTGGCGGCAGCCCCGGGCCGCAAGGTGCCAACGCGCCCCTGGCTGGCAAAGGGGGGGCATCAGGGAAAAACCCCGTTTCTGCGGATCTGCTGGAGCTTTTTGCCGAAGGCCGCCGCCTCCACGAGGTTCAGGCCAGAGGGTCCTGACCGCGCCGAATCTTGACACCGGTCCCGAAACGCGCCATCCTGCTCAAGTCGCTCTGTGGACGATGCGCACCGGCAGCACCGAGGATGAGCGCTTCGTGGCCAAAGGATCCGCAGACGGCCAAGTGGCCGGATTAGTACGTGTTGGGACGTCGGGCTGGTCCTACGAGGACTGGGCCGGCCGTTTCTATCCGCAAAAAAGGCCGCGCGGCTTTGACGAGTTGGCCTACCTGGCGCGGTTTTTCGACTGCGTGGAGGTGAACTCGTCGTTTTACCGCCCACCGAGCCCGCGGGCCGCCACCTCATGGCTCCAGAGGACGCCCGAGGACTTCGAGTTCACGTTCAAACTCTACCAGCGCTTTACGCACGAGAGGGACCGGCCGTGGTCGGCTGATGAAGTGGCCGAGTATCAGCGCGGCATCGAACCGATCTTGGAGGCCGGGCGCCTGGGCGCGGTGCTCGTCCAGTTCCCTTGGTCTTTTCAGGCCGACGAGGATGCGTTTCGGCACCTGGAGGCCATCAAAGGCGACTTCGGCCAGTTGCCGCTCGTGGTCGAGATGCGGCACGTCTCCTGGATGGCCGAGGAGGCGCTGAAAGTCATTCGCGACAACGGCTTCGGCTTTGCCAACATCGATCAGCCCGCGAGCCGCTCAGGGCTGCCGCCGATGAGCCTTGTGACCTCGCCGGTGGGCTATGTGCGGCTGCACGGCCGCAATCGCCAGGCATGGTTCGACGCCAAGGCCGACCGCGATGCCAGATACGACTATCTCTATCGGGAGGATGAACTTGCCGAGTGGATCGGGCGGATTCGTCGTAAGCCTTTGACCGGCCGCACTTACGGCGAAAGCCCCGAGGGGCGCGCCCGCGGGGCTTCGCGTTAACGTCCGAGCCGCGAATTGTTCGCGGATTTTCGTCTGGCTCCCCAGACGTAACTCTTTTCGGAATTCGCCTCGGCGCTCTCTGATCTGTATGCCCTTGCCGCGCAAGGACTTACGCGCGGTTCGGGCGGTTCGAGTCTTCTGCGTTGGGCGAAAAAGCAATGTCGCAACTGCGGAACTGGATGGGCGCAAGCATTTACGGAACTTCGGGGGGTAGTCAACGCTCCTCGCTCCCACGCCAGCCGGGACGACCCTTGCCGGGGCGGGACGTGCACCCGTTGGAACAACGCACCTTTTCACGGCGCACCCGGCCCAGCACAGCGGAAAGGATGTCTGTATGTCGCGTATCTTAGGGTTCTTGTTTTCTTTGGCTTGGCGGCGGTACTCTTCTGGCAGGAGTTCTCATCTCAAGCCCCTCGACTCGCTTTCTCAGATCAGCGAGTTCGCCATCCTCGTGCCGGCCGCTTGCCAGTGAGCAGAGGTTGGGATCACGCGTCCACCAGTCGATGCCCAATTCCTTGGCCTTTTCCACTGAGGCGATCAAGAGGCGAATCTGGATCGTGAGAAGTTCGATGTCAACGAGTTTGACCTTGATGTCACCGGCAATGACCACGCCCTTTGTCGAGGACGCGTTCGAGGACATCCGCGAGCGTGGCGCTCTGAACCGCATGCGGCATGACCCGCCCCTCGGAGATCGCTACGGCCTCCTTTCACAAGAGCCTGCCCAGAGGACCCAGGTCGATGTTCAGGTCAGCGGTCTTCAGGCCGAAGTGTTTCTTGAGTTCTTCCATTTGTTCCGACAGGCGCATGAAGGTGCTGCCGAGCCGCTCGATTTCCTCGTCGGTCAGCGACCCGGCCTCGATGCGTCGGATCGCCTGGCGTTCCAGCAGTTCGCGGAGCAACTCGACGAGCGTGAGGACCAGTTTGCCGAGGCCGTTCTTGACGTCTTCCGGGTCGAGGGTGATGCGCGGGGGACTCACGGATCGGTCCGGCGTCATAACCTGCGCGAACTCGCCCAGAGCCCACGACTCCATTTTCGGCATTTCGTGAGCGATCACGTTCTGCGCTCCCTGGTGCCGACGCCGGGTTGTACTTCGGAGCCTCGGCCTCTCATGGTTTCCACGGACGTCAACACGAGTTGGAGGCCAAGGTAGATCAAGTCAACGTCCGCCACCGAAATCACCACCTCCCCCACGACGACAACCCCCTTGTTGAGGACACGGTCCAAGGTCTCGCACAAGGAAACATGCTGCTCATCGCGGAGGGCCGGCTGCCCGGATGCTGCGGTCGTGCTCATCTCACAACATCCGCTCGTAGATGCTTCGCGCCTGGTGGAACTCACCGGCCTTTTCGTAGTGATCGGCGATTTCCAGTAGGCGTTCGTGCGCTCGGCCGGCCTCTTGCGTGCCGCCGTGCTTCTCAAAGACCTCGAAATAGATTGCCATGGCTTGGTGCGCCGCGCGCGCGGCGAGGTAGCCATCGGCCATCTTCAGAAGGTGCGCGAGCACTCCCGACGGCGTCCGCGACGAGCCAGCCGACATGATTACGGTCCGCGGCCTTGTGGCCGTGATCGTGGCCTGAGCCTGACTGTGGCTCGCGCTTTCTGCGACTGTCGCGCGACTTTCCGCGCCGCCTGGGGTGTCGGTATCCATTCCACTCGCCTCCACTAAGAAAGGGGTCTAGGTTCGATACAGCGCGCGGCCGAGTTCCGCCAGTCGGTCACATCCTCGCAGTTCGCCGCAGTGATATACCAGGCACTGGTGTACATCCTTGAAGATTTTTTCAAACTCCCGGCGGACCCCGGATTCCGCCCGAAACTGGCTTTGGCACAGCGGACATGGGTTGTCGGGTGTAACCTGGTTAAGGAACAAGACCGGCACATGGATCCCCAGCCGGCGGCACGCCTGGAACAGATCCCGCGTCTCTTCCAGTGTCATCTGGGTCAAGGCGCTCACGGCATAAAGGCGTCCTTTCGCCGGGTCTTCCAGCAGGGACCGCAGAAACCTGACCTTCCTCGACATGGCGGTCAAATAGTCCGAG
>Ga0307378_10012834_pt1 | contig 10662 bp, 9 predicted proteins | sample UN1MG_FD_202238 | JGI IMG/M metagenome (GOLD analysis project Ga0307378, IMG submission 202238) | Soil microbial communities from Risofladan, Vaasa, Finland - UN-1 | ecosystem: Environmental > Terrestrial > Soil > Coastal area > Acid sulfate soil | place: Finland: Risofladan, Vaasa | collected...
GATATATTAGATGAAATGGGGGGTGCTTCTGCTCCTGCATCCAACACATCTCCTCCCGTCATCAATGATGCAGATGGAATCGGTGCCTTGATCCAAGACGATGATGAACAACTCATTGCAGTAGAACTATCGCAGGATACCGATGAATTCATGCGCAGAGCACTCGAAGAAGCACTCCAAGAAGCTAAAACCCAGACCAGCAGTCCAACCATTGATGACTCTATTCTAATGGATGCAGAACTCATGGAAGAAATCAATGCAGTGTTTGATAGGGCGAATGAGAAGCTCTTGACCAGTATATCTGGTATGAAGGAGGAACAAGCTGCAATATCCAAGGCTAGTGCGGATAAGAGAACCAAGGGTTTGGAAGAGGAAGAGATCAGGTTGCGACAGGCGGGGAACTCGGTTACTCGCCTCGTTGATAAAGTTAAAATGGAAACAGTGGGAGTGGAAAAGGCCGTGGCGGAGTTGAAAGAGGCACAGGAGAGTTTGCTTGAGAGTCCGTTGATGAAGGCTGCAGATTTGAAGAAGGCGGGGTTGGTGAGGCAGAGCGCTTTGGTTGGGGCGGTTTTGTTTAGTTTCAGGAGTGTAGTGGAGTTGCTTTTGGTTTCACAGGGTGCTGATGTTGATGCTCATGGGTTTGCTGCTGCTGTGCAGGGCTTGATTGCGCTTGCGTGTGGTGCCTATTTGATGTTCTTTTAATGGATTTGAATGCGTCCTACCGGTGTTATACGATGAAAATGACTGAAACCAAATGCTCGTACTTGAAAGGATATAGCTATAAAAAAGGATTTCAAGTATTACTCTACTCGTACATCATTGGTATTTAAAGCCACTCAGCAATGAATTGTTCGTACACCGTTTCACCAGAGTTTGTAATGACGATTCCGAGAGTAGGGTTGTGCCATTCCACATCTCCAAGCTCCGCAGTCTTCTTCCAAGAGACTGAATGACCTTGAGTCCCAACTTCTGTCTTGACGGTTGATCCCTTCAACACAATACTCAAGTAAAAGAAAGGGTAACTTACCGAGACACTCTGACCCGGTTCCAAAACGAGCTTGTATACTCTGCAACGATCGCGGGATTTGATCAACGTATGGTGTTCTGCCACCAGAGGGAACGGACTAGTTACAGGAGGTGATTTCAGTACTTCTGCATCAACGCAAAACATGTCCGTGTCAGCCATATTTGTAATCTTGTGAACCAGAGGTTTATCAGATTTGTGCGTTCCATATCGGACCTCTCCAAATTCCATGCAATCACAAGCGGGGTCAGCACCCTTCACATGGTTCACCACATTGAAGCCGCCTTCGACCAAGAAGAAGTAGAGGGAATCCTCGGCATGTCTATGCGCCCAAGTAGAATCTTTAGGAGGAAATTTGACTTTCATTACTCTCGTGAATTCATTGGAAAGGCAAATGTTATGGCGATCTTCTTGGCCGGCCTCGACAATGTTCTCTTTGCTGCCATCAGGCAACACCCAAAAATCACCCACATCATCGCCCTCTTTTGGGGCACCTTGGGATTTCTTCACAGAAACACCTGAAAGAGCCTCATACGCTTTGACAACCTGGGAATCATCCTCCTTCGACAAACCTAAACTAGCACCAGCAATAAATTGCTGCAACGCCGCACTAGCAACAGGAATAGGACTCTCCAGTCTCTTCGCTTCGCTATAAACGATATCCATATCCTTGATGAAAATTGCAAGTGCGCTCATGACCTTGTTTTCTGGATTGTCAATCATTCTCTGCCCACGATCGCAAAACATCCAACTTGCACCCGCTGCTCCCTTGACGATATCATACACTTGGTTCACGTCCAAACCTGCTTTGGCAGCTAAGGCCAATGCTTCTGCCGCGACAACAATGTGCACGCCGGCCAAAAGCTGATGTACCATTTTTACTGTGGAGCCCATACCAGATCCACCAGCAATAATATGTATCTCCTTTCCCATAGCTTGCAACAATGGATCGATATATTCCAACGAGCTCTTTTCTCCAGATGCCATGATAGTAATCTCACCGCTGAGGGCACGGACTGGCCCTCCGGAGATAGGACAATCACAGAATTGAATTTGTTTTTCAGCAAATCGTTTGTAAGCGGATTTACTCCATGCAGCGGTGACGGTAGAGGAGAGGATGACGCAGCATCCTGGACGTAGGATAGATGCCAAGTTAATGGCATTTTCAAAACATACTGAATTACATTGTGCTTCATTGACCAATACAATAAGTACGACATCCGTTCCATTGGTTACAAATTTATCAAGGGTAAGGTCTGATGATAGATCAGGCGTAGCCTTTCCAGCTTCCTTGGCTTCGGCATAGAATTTAGACACAATTTCAGGGGAGAGATCGAATCCAGACACGTGTTGGATGGAAGGAGAACGCAGGAGGGACCTAGCCATTCCACCGCCCATTGCTCCAAGCCCAATTACTGTCACGTTCATTGTTAGAGTCTTATTTGTAGTGCTTGTACGGTAGGTGATGATTTCTTTTGGGAGGAGGGAGGAGGGAGGAGGCCGTTTTTCATTCGCCTTCTGATCTTTGGTTTTGTGATGTGATGTGGTGAAATGACGTTTTGTTTCGCGCAATGACGTCATCCCCTCTAGATTTTTAAATAAGCACATTTCGTGCAAAATGGGGTTGCTAGAGAACGCATGAATTGCTATGCAGACATCCCTACCGTATTATTGATAATACTTTGCACACCCCTTCTTCAACGTATTGCGAAGGGTGATGGTTGGTTGGTTTGGTTCAAAACACTCTCGGAAATGGTTTTCTAGCTTATAGCACTTGATATCTTCCAGTGGGAAAGGGTTAACTGTAATCCGGAGCCATGGCATTCCAGAGGTAACAATGCAAACCAAAGCAACGGTAGAGGAGCAGGATGGGTGCAAACTAACTTCAAGTTTACGATAAATATAAGTTTACTTAGGCCGTAGCATGTTACTTAACACATCCATTCCACTTCCACCACTTGGTCTTCTTGATTGGAAGAAGCTTCTCACACTATCTTCAAAGTCCATGGCGCATACGGCTGGACTCTTGATGTCAGCAGGTTCGGTGCCTTCTCTTAAAGCAGCACTTACTCGGCGCACTGCTCTTATCGCAGCTTCGTTCACTATGAACTCAAGCTCTGCGCCACTTAGATTGGATGTAACGGTTGCGATAGCACTCAAGTCAACGGCATTTCCTTTGCCGAGACTGCCTGTTCGCGAATCAACGCCGTTGCACTCCTTGAAACCTGGTAGCTTCTTTGCGTGAACTCTCAAAATGCGTTCTCTTCCTGTTACGTCAGGCAGCGTCACTTTGATGATCCTATCAAAGCGACCGGGTCTTACCAGTGCTTGATCAAGAACCTCCTTTCTATTCGTTGCTGCCAAGACACAAATACCCTTCGTGCTGGACAGTCCATCCATACAGGCAAGCAGTTGATTCAGAGTCTGTTCTGCTTCATCGTTACTTCTCATTTGTCCAAGCATGTCGTTTCCACGAGATTTACCCAACGCATCCAATTCATCAATGAATATAATGCAGGGAGAAATCTTGGCTGCCCTCTCAAAAGTTTTTCTCACTCTCGCAGCTCCTCTACCAACAAACATTTCAACAAAGTCACTCCCTGAACAATACAAGAGTGGCACACCTGCCGTTGCAGCACAAGCCCTCGCAAGCATCGTCTTTCCTGTACCTGGCGGTCCTTCCAAAAGCAACCCCGTAGGTGCTCTGGCACCCAAAATAGCATATTTCCCCGGATTCTTCAGTGTATCAACCAACTCCATAACTTCAAACTTGGCCTGATCAATACCCTCAATATCTTCAAACTTGACCATGGACTTTGGATCAGAAGCCAGCGTCTTTGCAAGTTTTCCTGGTGTATCGCTTGCACCACCCCCTCCAGACATTTTATACATTCTCAACAAGAACACCATGTAAATAAGAATAATAGACGAACGTGCAACGGTGGCAAACATGTCCGTTCCCTTCTTCGACGCAGCACGGAAGGGCATTGCATTATCTCTCAAAAACTGAATCAACTCTGGATTCGCGTTGACTTTCTCAGAGTACAATTGTCTCTCTTTGATCGACTGGACGGACACATCATTTGAATCAACTAGTTTGTTATTTGCGATTGCAAGTTCATGCTTTGCCTCGTCAGGTTTGACTTTGAAGCCGATTTTCTCCCTTCCAATTATGATTTGATCTATTTTCATGGCAGGATTTTCTCCAGGGGTGTGGCCCTTTCCGCTTTTTTCTACCATATCCATGAATACGCTGTAGGGTACCTCCATCGGTTTCTGTACGGATGATTTGGGGCCCGTGACGATTTTGGTCATACTTTTGGCAGTGTAGCCAAAGAAGAGCCCGATGGCCATGAGTTGAAATGATATGATCAGTTTTCCTGTTCTGCTGAGAGTGGCAAATTTCTTGCGGAAGTTTGCTTGAAATTTGACTGATGATTTCACAACATTCATGACTATTGCAATGGGGTTTGGGGGGAATTTCCGTTTCTTGCCGGGGTTATTGGACTTTTTGGTAGAGAATAGTGCATGGTTGTATGATTTGTTCGGTGCGTGTGGTGATGATGGTGAGATCACTGCGGTTGTGAGTCGAATGGTTGATGCTGCTGGTACTTTAGATAGACGAGTCGGTTGTTGGAATGCATGTGATGTGCGCAACAACGCCAAGAACGCTAGCGACTGACACTGCACCAATGAAATCTTCATTTTCAACAAAAACTTGGCACGTGTCGATGATTAAGATGGCGTCGTGATAGTCTTTGGGATCTTCGTTTCTTCTGCAAAAGCCAATGAGCCCACACTTGTAAGAAGTGTTTGTTGCTTCCTCGTCGCACTTCAAGATTTCTATGTGCTCATACCCCATTACCTTGTGCCTGTTCAGGTCGGTAGTTCTCCACGTCGCGGATTCATTCGAATCCTTTTTTCTTTTTTATATTTCTGTGAAGGGTTCTTCTTCTAATCGCAGAAGAATGAATGAATAATGAATCCTTGTAAATCAAGAACTCTACCGGTATGTCCCATTCTACCCACCATGAGCATTGTAAACGTTGGAATCAGAAGCAGCACCAATAACAACCTTAAAGTCTACACTTACCTTGGTCGCCGTGATGATCTCGTCCCTAAAGATGTCACGGAAGTCATCATTGCTCCGTCTGTTGCCACCATCAAGAGCAATGCTTTCTTTGGTTGTAGATCCCTGGAGCGGGTTACAATGCCTGATCGTGTCACAAGGATCGAAGATTATGCTTTCGGTTCTTGTCCTTCCCTGAGATCCATCCGATTCCCTCCCAATCTTGAATCCATTGGGGTACTTGCTTTCGTTCATTGCAAATCATTAGAGGCAGTCTACCTTCCTCCAACCGTCACACACATTGGCAATTGTGCCTTCCAAAACTGCAAATCGTTGAGATTGTTTTATGTGCCAGGAGCAATTGAGGATATCGGCAATTGTGTCATCTATGGATGTGATCGACTGTTGACCACAGTCATATACAACAGCGACGAAGTGAATCAATGGTTGATGCAACGATATGCCAACTTGCCATACCACCAAGCTTGCTCCAGCATTTCCATCACTTTTCAAGCGATTGACGGTTGTTTTCAAGAACACGGAATTGAACTAGCTACGGAGGTTGATGATCATCAAATGACGGCATTGCATATTCTATGCGCCAATCCTCGTGTTACTGGAGATGCAGTCAATGCCTATCTAACTTTGGCTTCAGACACTGCCAATGCGCAAGATGGTACTGGAAGGACTGGGTTGCACATCCTTTGCTCTTTACCTTATAAAGAAACTTCCACGTCGGATGCAATCCGTGCCTATCTACAGTTGGCTCCAGAAGCTGTCAATCAGCAAGACTCTGACGGGATGACTCCTTTTCAGCATCTTTGTAGGAGTGACGTAACTTTCTTAGATGAGCGTAACTTTTCTTCTTTGATGATATGGTGGTATCATTGCATGCCTCCCCAGACCTAAACGGTCAAGAAATGAAAGCATGGATGATCATTTTCTGGATGAACATGAGATGCACCAGCTCAGCATGGACAACATACGTATACATAGTTGTAAGAATATTTAACCCACTCTCTAGTGTATGCACCTGATTGATTGATTATACGCATGCCTTCTCTACGTCGAAACTATATTATGGTTCAGTTTGAATTTATTGGAAAGTCGCACGTTCAGTTGTGTCATCTTCGTTCAGTTGTCCCATCTTCGATACCTCGGTCTGTACATCTGCCAGCCAGTTGCGATCCTAGATTCCGGTTTACAGGCAGTTCCGGTGGTCCAATGTTAGCTTTACTCATTCTTCTTTGGGCTTATAAATGTATACTGATAGATTTATTTTTGGTTTATAAATGATGATTAACTTCATCATGGAAGGGCTTTGAATTTACCACCGTATTGTATTCGATCAATACACCGTCCGTGGGCCAAACTATACACCGTCCGTGGGCCAAACACCACGATGATCTGTTCGAACAAGCAGCGCTCGATCATAGGGACGGAGTGAAGAACAAGAGTTCAATGTTGACGAAGCTAGAAACAGAGATGAGGTCTTCTAGAGAGGGCATGTTACTTGAGGTCTCCACAAAAATCTCCATATAATAATAGTTGGCATAAAATGAAATGAATGTTACTGTACTTTATTCAAAAAGTATTAATGATAGAGGTTGTCTCAATGAAACTCTAATACACACGGGCGACAGGTGCAACAACAGAACACTCTTCCTCATCCAGAGTGTAATGATGGTTCGGCCTGTATTTCACCTCGGTCTTTCCTTCCTTGGGATCAAAGTAAGCGACAGTGTGTTTCATCCAGTTCACGTCATCACGATCGGGGAAATTCTCGTGCGCATGAGCACCTCTGCTTTCCTTTCTCGCCTCGGCACTGTGCATGGTGGTGGCAGCACATCCCAAGAGATTCTGCAATTCAAGAGTTTCAACCATGTCAGTATTCCAGATGAGGGACTTATCAGTGACCTTGACATGCTCAAATTTCTTAACCACTTCATCAATCTTGGTCTTTCCTTCGGCAAGAACTTCGGAAGTCCTGTATACGGCAGCATGTTCTTGCATGACATCTTGCATCTCACTACGGATCTCGGCGGTAGAGAGGCTCCCTTCGGAATATCTCATCTTGTCCAAGTTATCAAGACTATCCATACCAGCATCTTCCTTCAGAGGAGAAATTTTGTCGCCAGGCTTGGAGGTTTCGGCAATGCGAAGGGCGCAAGCACGTCCGAACACAACAATATCGAGAAGAGAGTTGGCACCAAGACGGTTGGCACCGTGAACAGATGCACATGCAGCTTCTCCAGCAGCAAAGAGACCAGGTACTACTGCATCCTTGTCAAACTCTCCATCACTGTTGAACTCGGAACGAATAACTTCACCATAGTAGTTGGTAGGAATTCCTCCCATGTTGTAGTGCACGGTTGGGAGCACGGGAATAGGTTCCTTGGTAACATCGACACCAGCAAAAATAGCAGCCGTCTCACTGATTCCTGGAAGTCGTTCAGCCAAGAGATCAGGAGGAAGGTGGTCAAGGTGAAGGTAGAGGTGATCCTTCTTGGGTCCAACTCCGCGACCTTCACGGATTTCCATGGTCATGGCACGTGACACAACGTCACGGGATGCAAGATCCTTTGCAGAAGGAGCATAACGCTCCATGAAACGCTCACCCTCGCTGTTTCTCAAGATTCCTCCTTCACCGCGACATCCCTCAGTAATGAGACATCCTGCACCGTAAATTCCGGTAGGGTGGAATTGAACGAATTCAGCATCCTGGTTCGCCAATCCAGCCCTCATGACCATTGCATTTCCGTCACCGGTACAAGTGTGAGCACTAGTACAAGAGAAATACGCTCTTCCATACCCTCCAGTAGCTAGTACAGTATTCTTGGCATGAATACGATGAATAGATCCATCTTCCATGTTCAAACAAATAATCCCAACACATTCACCCTCATCGTTCATCATGAGATCCATTGCAAAATACTCAATGAAGTAAGTAGTATCAAATGCCAACGACCTTCCATAAAGCGTGTGCAACATTGCATGTCCCGTACGGTCAGCAGCACAAGCACACCTATAAGCCTGTCCACCCTTTCCAAAATCCAAACTCTGTCCACCAAAAGCCCTCTGATAGATCTTGCCCTCTTCCGTTCTCGAAAAAGGTAATCCAAACTCTTCAAGCTCCAAAACGGCCTTGGGCGCCTCACGACACATGTAATGAACGGCATCCTGATCACTGAGCCAATCTGATCCCTTGACGGTATCATACATGTGCCAACGCCAATCGTCCTCGGACATGTTGCCTAGTGCAGCGTTGATACCACCCTGGGCTGCGACAGTGTGGGATCGGGTGGGGAAGAGTTTGGTGACGCATGCTGTTTTGAAACCGGCTTCGGAGAGGCCCATTGCGGCGCGGAGACCGGCGCCTCCTGCTCCGACAACGATGGCGTCGTATTCGTGGTCAACGATGGTGTAGTCTCCTTTGAGACTTGTGGAGAGTGCTCTAGTTGATGTTAATGTTGATGTTGCATGTGCAATTGATTGTTTGGCCCTGTTGATGGCACTGGAACGGAGAACGGACAGCATTGTTGAATAGATTCGATTGTTTGATATCAAATGGAATGACGAATGAATCAGTGTTTAAATAAGGATAAGGTTTGATGTTGCAAGAGTTAAAACAGCTATCTTTGATTATGATATACTGGAAGATGATGGATGATGGGTGTGTCTGAGCAAGTCGCAAGGGATCGGAGTGTCTGACTGTTTTCAGTTTGTTCGTCGTCTTTTTTCGCCGTCCGGCCGTGACGCGTGTCTTTTGTTTCCTACGACAGCTCTGGTATGGTTCTACGAGGGTTTTTATGCGTTGCCATTGGGGTTCGCATCATCATCTTTTTTCAAAGCTCTTCTCCTTTGCTTCCCTTTTGGATGTATACTTTTAGGACTAAGACGTCCAACGATTCGATGATGTTTTTCATCAATCACACCTCCAACTCACATCTATTTGACAGAACTCTCTTTATCTATCATACACATCATCATCCAACAATGCCTAATGCAAAGGAGAGCCTTCTCAGTCGAAAAGCTATTTTCTACATGGTACTCTTAACCATTCAATTCGGATGCCAGCCCATGCTCACTGCAAAATTTACGCCCAAGACAGTGAACCGAAGCACGGTAATTATGGTTCAGGAGAGTGTCAAGTTCTGCTTTGCCTTCTTTATGCTTGTTGCTAGCGGTGGGTTTCGAGATGCTGTCAAAGGTCAGTTTTACATCGTTTGGCGTGTGTGTCTCGTTGCATTCAACATGGCTTTATACTTTTTGGCAGCCAAGTCAAGTCTATTCATCTGCGAGGATGGGATAGCTACGAATGTGATTTGGAAATATTGTTGATCCATTCATTCAATTCCCCGCTCTTGACTCACTCAACTTTCGTTTTCAAAGGATGGTCCATCACGTCATGGGTTAAAGTAGCCGCTGTCCCGGCAGGCCTCTACACAGTTCAAAATACCGCTGCTCTACTTGCATACCAACATTTAGACGGTGTGACGTTCAATGTATTAAACCAAACAAAAACTCTCAGCGCTGCATTATGTTGCTACTTATTGATGGGGAGAAAACAAAGTGGGGCACAAATGCTTTCTCTCTTGCTCCTGCTGTCATCGGCGCTAATTATTGAGAATATTATTTCGATTGATTTCATCAGCGGAGGCAGGAGTAATAATCGTGATGTAGAAGAGGTTCAACTGAGTGCCAGGCATTTTACTCATGGTGTTGCACCAGTCTTATTTGCATCATTTATATCCGGTCTTGCTGGCGCTATATCCCAAAAGAATCTTCAGAGTGCTTCTGGATGTGGAAATTCGGGTGGGAGAAATCCATACCTCTTCAGTTCGGAATTATGCGTTGCTTCCCTAATCGGTTTGTCAGTTTCCATGCTATTTAGTGATGATGGAGAACGGATCAGTTCAAATGGATTCTTTGATGAATGGACACCGCAAACTTTTATTCCCATTGTCGCTAATTCAATCGGTGGTATTGTTGTCGGATTAGTGACAAAGTATGCGGGAAGTGTGCGAAAAGGCTTTGCTCTCATTTTTGGAATGCTTTTTACGGGGTTCATTCAGAGTAAAATGGATAGCAATGGTGCTATTTCAAAGGAGCAAATTATTGGAGGATTGATTGCTGCGTTTAGTCTTTGGATGCATGCAACTAATCCTTATGGTGCTGCTGTCAAGTCGCCACCACAGAGCGCTTTCAACGGCAAGACGGTCAGTGCAAAGAGGGATGAATAAAATCGAAAGGCAACGATTTGATGTGAGGATATCATCTTCGACAAGACCATATGGCTAGTAGTTGAATAATCAGGTAGATGCCAGAAGGGTGAAGGAGGAGTATCTGATCGTCAGCTCTAAACCATTATTTATAAATACCTGTCCTACCTACTTACGATTGAATTAAACGTCAGTGCTTGCGAATATGTGAAATGCAAGTTCGTTTGTGTAGAAGTGAAGTGTAGGTAAGGTAAGGTTGTCTCTAGTTTAGGGAAGAGCGGGATCTGCATTTTGAACCGAGCGGCTGCTATTCTCATCATAAAATGGCTACGATCGGAATGTTTGAA
>Ga0307378_10012835_pt1 | contig 10661 bp, 11 predicted proteins | sample UN1MG_FD_202238 | JGI IMG/M metagenome (GOLD analysis project Ga0307378, IMG submission 202238) | Soil microbial communities from Risofladan, Vaasa, Finland - UN-1 | ecosystem: Environmental > Terrestrial > Soil > Coastal area > Acid sulfate soil | place: Finland: Risofladan, Vaasa | collected...
ATTAGCCCAATATTTTAATCTGATGTTTGAGCAAACCAAGGATGCTCTCATCATGGGGTTAGATGTTGAAGGTCACCTGATGACTTTAGCTGATGATCGAGTCACTTTATTCGATAGTAAGATGCTACCCATCATCCTTGAGACTCAAGACCTTGGCTTTGGTTTTGCGTTATCCTCTAGTAGATCTATCTCAGCCACATTGATTATTGCCAAAGACATGGCAGATGGTACCTACAAAGCCAATAGTGCTAACCTTAGATTCTCACCAGCAGATGAGCAAGCCATCGAGGCCATCAAGCAGCGTGATAGTGATAGTAGGCGTACTACTATGAGTCAAAGAGCCTTAGAAACCTTTTACCGATTTGATGAGACAGTCACTGAAAATATTCTATCCATTATCGAGGCTGGTTTGGAGGGTGGTCAAACTCATATCCAAATAGCATCACAGATTGCCAATGACTATGGTGAAAACTATTCCGGTCAAGCAGCAACCATTGCTAGGACTGAGATACTAACAGCAGTGAGCCAGGGCATTGAATGGGAGGGTGAAACCTTACAGCAGGTTTTCACCAAAGTAGAAAAACAATGGTTTCATGTTGGTGATGTCTTATCTAATCCCGATGCCAGGGTACCTCATGCTGAATTTGAGAGTCAGGGTAAACAAGACATTAAACATGTCTATCGTAATCCTATTACCGGTGGTGAATTGAGATATCCAAGAGACCCTAAAGGTGGTGCTAGTGATGTTATAAATTGTCGTTGCACTCAGTCCAACACAATACCTCATGATGCTCAATCTAATGCAGCAGCAATTCTATCAAATATTTAAATGAAAGGTATCTTATGGCAATTGAGATAGTAGGCGACCCCAAAGATGTAAAACGATACCGTGAGATTCTGCATAAGAAAGGTGAATACACTAAGTCATTTTACAAATCCAATCCTGTATTAGCTGAAAAGCCAGAGGGCTTTAGGCTGATGAATGGCATCTATCATAAAAAGAATATGGCAGATGCTAACACCAAGGGAGTGTTTGAGTTTGATCCTGAGAAAGATCGATTAGAGATATCAGGCACAGCCAATGCCAAGATTATTGATCGAATGGATGAGGTGGTATTGCCAGAGGGTTTAGATGCTAAAAATTTTCTCAAAAACCCAGTGCTACTATCTGACCATATGTATTTTACCCAATCGGTAATCGGTAGTGTCACATTGTTACGGCCTGAGTCAGAGGGCATTATGTTTGACGCCTTTATCGGTGACCCAAGGAAAGCAAGGCTGACTGAAAATCAGACAGATATAAGAAGTCTAACCCTGCAAGGTTTGCTGCAAACCGTATCAATAGGATTCCTACCACAAAAAATCATAGCCCCTAAATTCGATGATGATGGCAAATTGATGGAACCTGCCATTGTTGAGAGGTTCGAGTTGTTGGAGTTGAGTGTGGTAGCGGTGCCAGCTAATCCTGATGCGACTTTTGAGATGAGGCAGTTTGCAAAGAAGTATCATTCCCTTGGTGGCCTCAATACATCAAAACCGGTGCAATCTCAAAAGCAAAATATGTCATCTAATAATCGCACCTACAGCGTGATACTTTCAACAGAATATTTTACTGAAAAGACAGCAACTGAATACGCTTTGGATAATAACTACCGAGTATTGAATACCGAGCATAATGATGAGGCATTTGTATTTGTGCAAAGGTCAATAGGTGACTTTCAATCAGATACATTTAGAAACATTCACATCGATGATGGCATAACGCTAGTTGTCGGTAATTTAATCGAGGGTAAACTGATGGAAGAGAAATTAGCAACAGAGTTGTCCGATGGAATCAAAACGATTGTTACTGAATTGGGAGCTATCGGTAGTTCAATGAAACGTAGCATTGAATTGAGTGAGACCATACTTGGTAACTTTGAATCCAAGGCACAAAAACCGGTGCCACCTGAAGAGGATGAGGATAAGCCACCAATGGATGATGAGGAGGATGAGGATGATGAGGATAAAAAGGCATTGCTAGCCACCATAGCCACGCAAAAAACCACCATCGATTCATTAGCCAAAGACATCAAGGAAATGAAAGATACCTTTGAGGCATTGATGACAACGGATGAAAGCCAAGCAGTCTGAAAACTGCTTTTTAAAAAAGTATTTTATTTAATTTTGAAAAAAGGAGTTTTCAAAAATGGAACCAACAAGAGTTATCACACCAGACAAGCAAGCTATTGAGGATGCAGGTAAGATGAAAAACATGTTTGACATGTTGAAAAACAAACAAGCACCAGCAGTGATAGGTCAGCCTATCTTTCAAAAGTGTATCGATGATGTCAAACGCCTTGGTTACAACACACCTGCATTGTGGTTTGGCAAAAGAGTCAGAGATGATGATTTAATCACTACTGCTGTGCCTGTGAACTATGGTTCAAAGTCAGCCTGTAAAGGATTGCCGGAAGAGTCACGGTTGATGCTTTTTGGTTTTAAAAAAGCATTGAGCAATGTTGAGATTCAAGCTTGCTACAAAGGACGTACCAACAACCCTAGCAAAGAGCTGATGGAATCTGTGCCTCTTTACAAAACTCAGTTAGTGCCATTTATGAAAGCATTTAATGTCACTGACTTTTCGACGTGGATAGATACTGTACAGGCACGTTTCTTTTTTGAAGAGTATGAGGAACCATACATTTTGGCAGACACATTTGATTCAATGCCAATGTCATCACCTATCGTCAGGGCACCAGGAGCACTTGGTTTGCTTGAAGGTGAGCTAGAGGCTGATGATGGTACCTTCACCGTTCAGACCAACACTCAAGCCAGTTACCTGGTTGAATCAAAAAACAACGTGGTTCATACCAATGTGACTCAAGATCTACTTGATGATTCAGCACCAGCTATCATTGAGAAAATCAGGCGTGAAGTTATGAAAGGTGGGGTTAGATCCTATGAACGTGCCATTCTCGATGGTGATGATTCAGGGGCTCACATCGATGATGATACCCAAGCAGGCAGTGCCAAATTATTCACCAAGGCATTTGATGGTCTGAGGCAAAGAGCGTTTGCCAATGAGGTCACTGTTGGTGGTAATGCAATTGTTTATGATCATGGTGGTGTTGATCCTGATAAAGATCTTTGGGCAAAACTATTAACCAGGCTCAAATGTCAGGGAGCTGAGAAAGCTGACCTTTGCTACATTTATGGCTGTGATGTTTCCCACAAGCTTGTAACCGGTGCCATACCCGAATTGTTTACTGCATTTGCATTCGGTGGATTAGCCAGTAACGTGACAGGCATGGTACCTCCGGTTTTTGGCATCAAAGGGGTTGAATCTCAATTGGTACGTGAGGATCTTGAGGCCGATGGTAAAGCTGACAACCCAACTGTTAGCACCACCACCTACATGCTGTTAGTGCAGAAATCCAGATTCTCTAATTGGATTCGTCAAGCCACCAGAGTATTTGCCTCACCATCATTACCATCAAGTGATTTTATGCTGATGACTGGTAAAACAAGGCATGCCTTTGCTGGTATTCCACAGACAGCAGTTGAAAGATCAGTAATCATGGGAATCAACATCAAAACAATATAGATTCAGTGAGACTTGGTTTTTTTAATTTACAATTTTCGGTTAATGACCCCATGCCTCTTTATCAGGGGTAATGGGGTTTTCAACTAAAGGACGGTTTAGCAATGAAACAATGTATGGAATTAGAAGTTAAACACATGATACGTGGTTCAGCCTTTCCATTATTCGAATGTGGCGGTGCTTACGTCAAAGCAGGTGATAAGATATTGGTAACTCCAAATCATGGTAAAGCGATTATCGGTAGATACCGGGGTATCATAAGAGTCATCAATAGCAGTGTTGCAGTGGAAAGATTGGCCGGTGGTCACTATCAAATCAATACACCCAACGGTCAGGTTAATAGTGTCAAAATGGATGCAGTGGGTGATGCTGCCTTTAAATCAAAAAAAGAAATGGTGGCACCACCAGCAGATAAATCGATGACTGATCGGGCAAAAACTAGAATTAAAAAAAGAAAACCTACTAATCATGATGGGTGAATTAATGGCTTTTTTAGATTTAAATACCGACATCAAACCCTGGTTAGGAATTGATGTTGTTAACATCACTCATGATGCCGTTTTGACCATCATCAATAATGCTATGGAACAAGCGGTTAAGAATTTTACTGAGACTGATTTTGAATTACACCCTGGTACTGTTGAGATTTTAGATGCTAACGAATCCGATATCATCCTACCTCACAATGTCCCAATCACAGCAGTCAGTGAATTAGCTTTCTACACCTTAGCCGATGGCACTGATGGTCAAATCATTGAGGCTACCGATTATCAGGTGAGAGAAGAGGGCATCATCCTACAAAACATTCATACCCCATTTAGACGCTCACGTATTAGAGTGACTTACACATGGGGTTATGATGGTTTACCTGATGATGTCAAGCTGATGCTATTGCAAGCAGTTGAGGCAGAGTTTAGACGTAAAGCTAGAAAGTCAGTAGGCACAGGTGGCAATAGCGGTGCTGCTAGATCTAAAAAGGATGAGAGTGATCGAACCGGTGGCACTGCGTTAGGTGCATGGGATAAGAAAACAGGATTACCCAAAGAATTGGTTTATATATTGACTCCCTACAAACGGTTTGAATTCGTTAACAGCCCCATGGCAACAAGGAATCTTTAATGAATGCAGGAATCTATAAAAAAGGAAAGTTTGAATTTGTCTGTGAACCTGTGCTGCATGGCAAGATGAGAATCATAGCTGGTGGTAAAGTTAGGCAAGGCCATGTGGGTCAGGTGTTATGTAAACCAATCCACTGCAAACCACTACTATGTCAACATTCAGGATTGATGATTATCGATGGTGCTTATTTTGAGGATGTAGACCAATTTGAAAAAGCTTTTGAGTTTAAAGGACAAAATTAGATCAAGCCCCCAATTCATCCAAGAGCACTATGCTCATGTGAGGTATTGCAATGGTGAGGGTAAAATCTTGGTTGGTAATTACTTTACCGGTGGCTTTGAAGAGGTGCCATGTCAATACTGTGAAAAGCTTGAAAAGGCCAAAAGCAGACAATCCAATCAAGTGATCAAACCAACCGAATCAACCGAATCAACCGAACCAATAAAGGAATGGTGGGAGTAAATGGCTGAGAAAGTTTTAAACATCAGACAGATGGCATCATACATCAAAACCTTAGAAGGTGAGATTAGAATAGCTCATCATAAATCCCTGATTCAAGTAGCAGCAGATGGCACCAGCATTGCTATTAGGAATGCTAAGAAACAATTCACTGGTCGCAATGGTAGGCGGTTATCAGGGGCTATGATCAATGCTATCTCAAGAGGTAGTGGGTTTAAGATCCAAGGTGGTAAAATACCACTAGCATTTATCGGTACCAAAGGCATCCCATATGGTGCAGTGCATGAGTTTGGTGATACCATCACACCTAAGAATGCAAATCACCTATGGGTAAAATTGTTTATGAAAGGATCTAATAAATTTAAGAGTTGGACCCCTAGCGATTTTATGAAAAGAAAAAAGAGATTGCCTAAAAACTTCCCAATATTCAAATCTAAGAAAGGTAATCTCATTGCTGGTTTTGTCCATGATAAAGTCAATACTAAAGGTGAAACCAAGCAAAAGATTCTGCCATTATTTAGTTTGAGAAAATCTGTCAAAATCCCTAAACGTGCCTATCTGATACCGGCTGTCAATGAGGTATTGAGAACTTATCCCATGATAGCTAGACCAGGGTTGATTACAGCTTTTAGAATTGTTTCAACAAAATTTAAACGAAAGGGCAAATAATAATGGGTGATAGATCCTCAATTGGCACAGCCCTAAAAGTGAGATTGGAATCAATTACTAATGCCAATGGCTATGCTACCGATATCCAAAAGGTGCATTATGATGACATATCAATGGGTCTAGTGTTGGAGCCTCAAGAGTTGCCGGCCATTCTACTGATCAGTGGAGTTGATGAGATTAGCCGAGAAGGTGGTTGTCTTAGAAACATTTGGAATTTTGAGATTCAGTGTTGGGATGTGGTTGAGAAAACTGATTCCAATATGGACACATTCTGTGCTGATGTTCTTAAAGCTATTTATGCCAATTCGGCTGTAGGTTCGAGGTTGGCAGCATTTAGAGACCTACATCCATCAGTGTATGACGTCAACCCATTGCAAATTGACCCCGATCTAAATATGATTGAGCAAAACAGATGTTACACGGTTCAGGTTGAGGTTTTTTATTCATCTACTTTGTTAAAATTGTAATGAATTGATTTAGAAACCAAGATACCAGTAAGTTAATTACCCTACTTTACATACCAATGCCATCATCAGCATGGTCAAGTTTACAATCCATTTTAAAATTACATATAAAACTTAGGAGTTAGTCAGTCATGGCGATTAAGTACAGAAGTAAAGTTGACTATGCAGCGATAATAGCAGGTAACAGGGAAGGGTTTGCACTTGGTATCGATGCGGAGTTGTATGTTAGGCAAGAGGCTATTGAAAGGACATTCGAACCGCCACGCATTGGCACTCAAGGTAATAGTGAGAGTGCTATTAGTGCCTCTATCGATATCAGTGCAGGTAGTGACAATCAAATTGGTATTGCTGTTGATGGTGGTTCAGTCATTCAAGTGGTACTAGTCCAGGCTGGTTTAACTACAGGTTTATTGATAGCAGCAGAATTAGAAACCAAAATCAATGCGGCTCTAGCTGCTGCTGGTCAAGATGGTCGGGTATGGGTTGACTTTGATGGTGGTGCCCCTGATCAATACACCGTTTATTCTCAAACCACAGGGCTATTGTCCTCAGTTGTCATCACTGATGGCAGTCTCAACAATGTAGCCGATGATCTAAATTTAGGTGTTGGCAATGCAGGTACTGAGGTTGTAGGTACCGACGATCAAGACTTCCTACAATACACCACAGGTGGCATTAACTTCTCTCAACCAGTGGAATCGAATACCCACAGGTCTGGCCGGGATCATGTAGGGGTCATCAAACAAAAGAAAGTGGTTGAGATGACCATAGATACCTATCTCAACATGTCAGGCAGTGCAGGTGATTCCATCGACACTGCTTTAAGGGTTTTGCTCAAATCAGCACATGGCAAAGAAACTGTTACACCAGGTCTTTCAATTAAATATGAACGAGGTATTCCAAACTTCACATTTTCCATAGCTAAAGTTGGTACCATATTCGGTGAGTATTATGATGGTTGCTATGTCAAAGATAACAACATCACAGCCCCAGGTGATGCACCGGTAACTATGAATTTCTCAGGTGGGGGCTCAGATGCATCAATTGCAGGTGTTGGTCAAGTTAATGGTGCTGTGGTGGCATCAGCTAGTGTGGTCCTTGATGGTGGTAACTTCCCAGCTATAGAGCGTTACACTGAGGGTGCTAGGGTCATGGCCATTGCTGCTGATGGTCGTACTATTGTTGCTGGTGCTGATGGTACCTTGAGCGTGGTCAGTGCTACCATCGGTACTGATACCCTTGTTTTATCGACCACCATTGATGTTGAGGATAATGGCTTTATCGTACCTTGGAATCCTGGTGCGGTTCAAAAGACTGGTAGGGATGCAATCTTTACTGACCTTGCCGGTACCTTCAAAATGAAAGCCTCAGGCACGGCAACCTGTGCCACCAATATCTCAATCGATTTTGTTAACGACCATGTTGACATCAACAACTGTTTTGGTCTTGATGCCAATGCTGGCTTTGTGCCTGGTAGCCGTATGACTGCCACCCAAACAGCCACCTTTGATTTGTCCAATGAGAATATGGGTGATTTGGTTCAAGCTAGAAAGTTTGGCGGTTTTGTGCCTGAACTAATCATAGGTGAGGTAGCCACACGTCACCTCAAGATAACTAGCCCTAAATGGATTACATCGGTGCCACCAATCGATGTGCCTGAAAGTGGAGTCGTACCAGTAGAATTCAGTGGGATTTTCTACCAGTCCACAGCAGGTGCTCAAGATAGCTATGTGTTAGAGTTTTTATAATTACATCTTTCAAAACCCTCTCAATCCGTGTGGTTGAGAGGGTCGTTTTGGGTTATGTTTAGGTCAAATAAAACAATAACCTTTTTTAAACTTTGAAGGATGCTACCCCATGGCTATTAGAAAAATAAGCAAACGACCATTGAATGCTGTTGAATTGATGTCGGTGTCAGATGATGCCATCGATGCTGATGCCTCAGATTTTACTCTCTACAATGAGGATCCAATTAAAAATAGAGATGCTCTAAAATTCAAAGACAACAAACAACCAACGGTGTTTCTTTGCAACTTTGAATTAACTGGTAGGGAGCAAGCCATCCTGCAAAATGCACAGATGGCTGGCCAAGATGAGAATAAAGACCAAAAGTCATTGTTAGGATCTTATGTCTACAACCTGACTCGAATGACTCTTAAAAATATAATCAATGACCCAAATGAATCTGATGTCATCAAAATGAAGTTTGATTCAAAGCGATATGTTGATGATTCGGTGATGACAGTGCTGTGTGACAACAATATCCATTTAGAAATTGCTGGTCACTATATGACATTAAAACATGGTTCAGCAACTGAGACAGGTACGACAATAAAAAACTGATAGGGGCAATGATCGACCTGCACTTTGCAGTTGAGTCAGATAAGCGACAATATCGCTGTAGTAAATGCCCCAAGATGCAGCAGCAATTAAGGAAGTGTGATGATGATGGGTTTGAGCAATTTTCTAGAGCAAGGCGTGTTGGATCAGACAAGTTGTCAGATGAATATCGATTCTGCCCTGGTAAAGCCACCTGGTATGATGAGGTGGCTGAATTGTTTTACAACCTCCGTATGGCCTATGAGACTCACATTCTACCAAAGCCAGGTGACCTCATTGATCAAGATGCTGAGTTTTGGATGCTCTACCCTTGGTTTGTATCTAAATGGTCAGATAGATCATACGCAAGGGTATGGGCTGATGTTTCAGAATTTACCCCAAAGGTGCTGGAGGCATTTGCCAAAATGTGGGGAGCAAAGAGGTAAATATGGCTGTTAGAACCGGTGATACGTTTCAGGTACCAATCACTCTCAATGATCAGTTATCCAAAGTAGCTGAGAAAATCATAGCAACGGCTAAAAAACTTAACGCCGGTTTTAAAAAGGTTGAGGTTAGAATTATAGCCGTCAATCAAGCCATGGAATTGATCAATAAGGTGGCACGTGGGGTTAGGGTAGGCATCGAGGCAACCATTGGCCAGTATGCAGAATTTGAAAAAAGGTTGGTAGCTGTAGGTAAGACTACCAACCTTACCAGTGCTGATTTGCAGATGCTTGGTGTCAGATTTAAAATTCTATCGCAACAGATACCAGTAGCCACCAATGACTTATTGAGAATTGCTGAGGTAGCAGGGCAGTTAGGTATTACCGGGGTTGATAACCTGGAAAACTTTACAGCAGTGGTTTCCAAAATTGGCTTTGCTACTAACCTGACTGCTGAAGAGGCAGCATCATCATTCAAAGCTATTTTAGATTTAACTGGTGAGCCTATAAGCAATGTTGAGAAGTTGGCTAGTGCGGTTGTAGCCTTGGGTAATAGTTTCAATACCAATGAGGCTCAATTAACCAAGATAGCGGTTGAGATGTCAAAAGCAACATCGGTGTTTAACCTGACATCTAAAGAGGTGGTAGGATTCTCAACTGCCTTAGCTGAGATGAAAGTACAAGCACAACTTGGCTCATCTGTTATCGGTAGAGCCTTTAGAGAAATAGATGCTGCCATTGGTGAGGGTGGTAGATCATTTGAGATACTTCAGAGAGTCACAGGTTTAGCCGGTGATGAGCTAAAAAAACAATTCAAGGATAATGCAGGTGATGTATTTAAACTATTTATCGAGGGTCTTAGTAGGGTTAACAAGGCAGCAGGTACCCAAGGATTAACCGCTACTCTTGAATCTCTAAACCTCAAGGGTGATGAGATAAATAAAGTCTTACCTGCCATGGCTAAAAATGCCTTTCGTTTATCTGCAATAATGAGTGTATCGAATCAGGAATTTGTCAAAGGCACAGCCTTGGCAGAGGAATCAGCTAAAGCATTCAATACCCTCAATGCCACATGGATTAAGACCGGTAACATTCTCACCAATCTAGCCACCGATATTGGTGGACTATTGGCACCTTTGGCTGAGGGGTTGTTAATAGGCATCAATAAAATAACCGGGGCACTTAGAGCATTGGTTGCCGGTGTCAGTGAGGTTGATTTTGGTAAGTTGGCATCTGAATTTGAATTGCTGGCTGGTGTTTTTGTAGCATTCAAGTTTAAGGCCGTCCTTGCAGGTCTTACATCACTCACAGTTAAGTTTTCGGTTATGGCAGCACCTTTGGCTTTGGTGGCTTTAAAGTTTACAGCCATTGCCTTAGCTGTTGGTGTGGTGATAGCAGCAGCAGATTTTCTACTTAAGAATTTAGGTGAAGGTCAAAAGGTAGCAGAGGTGTTTGAGGCATCAATGAAACTGGCTCTGCTTGGGATAGGCAAAGCTTTCTTTGAGCTAACCAAACTCATCTTTCAATCATTCAATGCTCTGGTAATAGCTATTGCCCCTGCCTTATCCAGAATTGGAATCGATGCAAGCAAAATGGTATCGGCTG
>Ga0307378_10012837_pt1 | contig 10660 bp, 10 predicted proteins | sample UN1MG_FD_202238 | JGI IMG/M metagenome (GOLD analysis project Ga0307378, IMG submission 202238) | Soil microbial communities from Risofladan, Vaasa, Finland - UN-1 | ecosystem: Environmental > Terrestrial > Soil > Coastal area > Acid sulfate soil | place: Finland: Risofladan, Vaasa | collected...
ATACTAATAATAACCTTTTATCCGCTTAGCGTCAACCGACTGTGCTGGCAAACGAGCACTTGACCTCTTTACCTTGCATCTTTCAATGTATTGGGAGAAGTACTATATTACCGTTGCACTGAGCTCAGGGTTGTGCAATTTACCTGAGCTGCTGGTCACGGTGATACTTCGACATTGGGCCTTCTTCGGGGTAGAATATCCCCCACATGAGCACAAAGAAGCCGGTAAAGCTGAATACGGTGTATTGGGGTCTTCTTCTTTTTGTCGTCGCTCAAATGCTCATCCTTCTTGTTGCTCCCCGTATAGATCCATTTCTGGAAGAAAATGATATAGATATACCGACCCAGCCAGCCGCGCCGATATCCTGGTGGCCTGGGGAAGTGACACTACCCGATGGAGAGGTTATCGAGGTACCAGCCCATTCGGCGTTAGGACCAATTTTAATCTATATTTTTGCGGCAGCGGCCGTGCTTGGAATCACACTCTCTAAGATTCCACTTACAGCTTTAAAGGTTCTTCTTAGACTCTTGTTTGCCCTTCTGTTTAGTTGGGGCACATTCATAGCAACTGTCTTCTATGTGCCCCTTCCAGTAGCTGTCGCCATTGCTGTCGTGTTTGGAACATTTTGGTTCTTGATACCGCTTGTCTGGTTACATAACCTGGTATTGATTCTGGCAGTTAGCAGTCTAGGAGCAGTTTTCGGTCGCTTTATTACGCCGTGGACCGCGATGGCTATTATTTTGGCACTCGCCATCTATGACTTCCTGGCGGTTCGTTTCAGATTTATGATCTGGATGGCAGACAGGCTATCGCAAATAAATGCCTTGCCGGCACTGATCATTCCCAAAAATAATTCCGAGTGGAACTTCAACTTGAAAAAACGGGAGAAAATAATAGAGGTCAATCCCGCCGAGAGTGAATATTCCATATTGGGCGGTGGCGACATTGCCTTCCCTTGTCTGCTTACAGCCTCCGTTTATTTTGCCCGAGGTCTAGCTCCAGCGGCTATTATTGCGGTACTCGGATTACTGGGACTGGTTAGCGTCTATGCGGTTCAGGCGATATTTCTAAAGGGAAAGCCGATGCCAGCTTTGCCACCTATCGCTGCCTTTACATTGGTCGGATTATTGATTATCTCGTGACGCAGCCTCGAATTATCCACCACGAAGGTAAATAATAGTAGATTTTGCGACAAGAACTATGGGAAGACTCCTGGTTGGTAGATTGTCTAATGAAGAAGCGACCCCGAGGGAATTTGAACCTATATCTTCAATACCTCGAAATCGACCTATTCCTAGTGTACACTACTGCTGTTTCAGCGGTCAGGGATAAAGGAAAGTTGCCAAGCCGACTCGTGCCTGAGCTTACCGAGCGCCATAGGACTCAAAGCCTGCGTCAACTGGCAAACGAATATGGCGTGGCACATGAAACAGTAAGACGTGCGATAGCCGAGAGCGTTTTGTCTCTTGGCTCCTTTATTTTAACAGGCGTAGCTTGGAGTTAGGTATGAGTGTCAACCAGAAGCTAGAGACAGCTAAACAACCTAGAGACGCAAGGGTTGCATCAGTGCTCAGTGGAGATAGCTACACAGACCGAGCACTTTGGCAGCTATCAGTAATCCTGGCTAGCACAAAGATACTTAGGTCACTTCAGTATCTTACTTGAAGCTGAACTTTTGCTGAGAAAAGAGTTTTAAGCAAGCATCTACTACATCAGGGTCGTAAAGCTTGCCCTTGTTCTGTGATATCTCCTCTAATGCCTTGTCTATGCCTTGTGCTGGTCGGTAAGGACGGTGGGAGGTTATCGCCTCAACAACATCAGCTACGGCCAGGATTCTTGCTTCTATGATAATATCTTTCCCTGATAGGCCCAATGGATATCCAGAACCGTCCATCCTTTCATGATGTTGATGGATGATTTCAGCAATAGGCCATGGCAAGTCGATGGTCTTCAATATTTCATGGCCCAACACGGGGTGCATTTTTATAATAGTGTATTCGGCGTCAGATAATCCGTTGGGATTGGTAAGAATTTCGGCAGGGACACGCACCTTGCCGATATCATGAATAGTACCCGCCAAGCGGAGTCCCGTAATCTGGTCTGGTGAAAGCCCAATCTCCTGGGCTATAGCACAGGCAAGTTGGGTTACTCGTAGCTGATGGCCGGCAGTATAAGGGTCTCTCATTTCGACTATCATGGCCATAGCTTGTATAGTATCTTCCATGGCTCTTATTAGTCGCTGAGTGCTCTGCTCGATCTCTAGCTCTGCCTCTTTGCGTTTGCTTACATCACGAGCTACCGCCACAATTTCAGCAGGACGGCCATCAGACCCGCGTAAGAAACTGTATTTGACTTCAACCGGGACTGTAGAGCCATCGTTACGTTTCATCTCTAGCTCAAGCGTCCGAGACCTAGACAGATCCTTCCGCTCCATGTTTTCCATATAAAGTTCTTTTGCGAGAGCTTTCATAGCAGCCTCAACTGAACTAGGCTCAAAGACCTCTTCCATGCTCTTAGCCATTGCTTCCTCAACACTATAACCGAGCAGACTTGTAATAGAAGGACTCACATAGTTGACCCGGTTAGGAGCGTTGACATCCGCTATCCAAATCACATCCGACACGTTCTCGGCCAGTACATGGTAACGTTCTTTACTCTGCTGCGGGACCTGCTCTACTCGCTGAAGATGGGCACTCTCGGCGACTTCCCAGTTACCTTTCTGGCTAAAAAGAGTAAATCGATGGTTATTAACCAAAGCTATCACGTCGGAGGCCATACATTTGTCCATACAATAGGAACAGATGGCAATCACCCGATGTCCGCCGATGACTCTGTCCACCGCCTGCTCATAGTCAGCGAACTGCTCCCAAGCTTCACGCTGAAGCCAAGAAGTATTCCCGCTAAAAAGAAGCCCATCAAATCCTTTCTGTAAAGCCAGTTTTTCTTTTTCAATCCAACGACGTAACACCTCCTCAGAATTAAATTTCCCTGATTTGGTATACCACTCGCTAGCATTGACTATCTCCATTTGGCCTTTCTTAATGTAATCGTTCAGTTTTCTTACTGCCCCCGTTAATGATGCCCGAGCCTTCTCAACTGTTAGAGGCTCTGAGGTAAGCCACATGCAAAGTTCATTATTATTCAATCCAGTTTTGAAGTAGGGCACTAAAATGTCAATCAAGTCTCCCTTGGTCTGGTAGAATTGACAAACGTGTGTCCCCCAAGGAACTTTACCAATGACACCAATTCCTGTAATTCGGTCGTTTGTTTTCATTGCTGTCTTCGTATATTTCAGATTGAGCTTAGTCTTCATTAGCAGTGTTGTCAATGCCTCTCGATGAAAGGCCAACCCATAGGCCTGCAAAGTATAGCTTCAATTTGGGAAAGCGTAGACGGCCTTAGCGTCACATTCCGCCACAATGTTACCTCTTCAAACCAGTTTACTGACTGCACTGCCTCAAGCCGCTCTACACTGCAGTCGGTAAGAGGCCATAATATGTGTGAAAAGATTTTCGTCTTTTGGCGCAATCTGGCCCGATCTTGTTCACGCATTCAGGCTTGGTAGCCTTTCTGGATTTGACGGCTAGAAACCTAGATAACCAAAATCCACCATCTAAAGGAATTGCAACGGAATCTACAATGGAATGCTAAAGGGAGGGGAAATAGCGGTAAGCACGACAGAGAAGATACCGACAAGGGAGATGCCATCGAAGACCCCGGCACCACCTCTGGAAACAATTCCCGCGCCCAGCTTTCGAGCCCTTCCCAGATTTAGCAGGTCTCCGCCAATCAGGGTGCCCAACACGCCTGATATGTAAGCCACTTGGGGTGCAAAGTCACCACCCAGAAGTAATGCGAAAGCAGTGGCCAGGACAGGGGGAATAATCATCGGGATAGCCAGACCTCTGCCGGGGACTGGCCTAGTAAGGAATTTGCATATCAGAATCATCAATTCTGTTGCCAAAAGAGTTGGAAATAGAGGAGCTTTGAATAACAGGTAGATGGACACACCAGTGGGGATTATTGTCCCGCCCAGATTAATTGCCAGCCCATATTCCTGCCGCACCGGGACTTGAAACCAGCCAAAATAGCGATATCTGGAATACTCTACGGTTCGCATGCTGATAGGAATGTTGATGATGGACCCGATAAGCATCGCTAATGGGAGTGCTACTGTCACCCCTGGCGAACCCCCCAATCTTTCAAAGCCAAAGGTGACGACATCAAGAAAAAGAAGCAGTAGGAAAATGGGAAAGAATAAGATAAATAGGGCTAGAATCGAGCAGCCTATCGGAAAGAAAAACATTTGTCCAGTTTCCTACCCCTTACAAAGTTCGGCCACAACCTTGCAGACTTGTATGAAGTGTTTCCTTTTTGCTTATCACTCCATTATAAGATAAAGTCATCGAGAGTGTGATGGGTCACTTTTCATAGGAAAGTGACCCATCAAAACAGACAAATGTGCAATTTCGCAGTCAGCTATATTGTAGTTTTTGCTAAGGGCACCTGAGCTTCAGTCGTACTAAGGAAGTGACTGCCGGCTCAGTGAGTGATAGGCCTGCTAATCAACGATATTCTGGATGTGGGGAGAGTTAATCGCGCCGAGAAGGACCGCGTATGTGACCTACGTCGCGTCTGTGAAGGTGGCGATGTTCTGTATTTCCGTGGTGATCTTGACCGTCCCTCGAGCACTTCACCTAATCCTGGAAGTGTCCTTATCTCAATCTGTACAAACCGTGGCAGAGAGTATCTCAGTGGCACTTTCACAAATATGTGAACGTGGTCTTCCATAAGTTCTATCGTATCTATCCTGAAAAGCATATTCCTCAGCGACCTTATTGAATATGATCTTCGAGTATTCCGAAACCTCTTTACCAAGGATATTCTTTCTATGCTTCGGTATCCGCATCAGGGGATATTTCAAAGGCAGGTGTCTTCTGGCTAACCGCCTTCAACGAGAACAGTAATGTGAATTTCATCCCCGTCCTTCACCCTCCTGTTCAGAATGCTGTCCCGGGCCGTGTTCTCCTTGTTAATATACACATAGATGTAGTCATGGATCTCACCATTGTGTCTGAAGAGGATTTTTCTCAGATCTGCATGTTCTTTGGTGAGTTGTTCTAGGCACTCACCCACGGTTTTCCCGCTTACTCTAGCGGTCTGCTTCTGTCCGTAGTAACGGTACAGGAGCGGAGAGATAACCTTGACAGCCACCGTTCAACCTACCCCCTGCCAATGCTCACAGTGTTCACAAGCCAGTGGGTGCTCATAAACCTTATCCCCCTTTTCTCCCAGGATATATGCTAAAAGATGGATGTCTTTCAGCGACTCACGGTGCTGCTCAGCAGTTTTGATTGCCACCTTTGTGTCTCCTTTACCTTTATATTATCTTCACACTCAGGTCCTCGAGGACCATGGTGCAGTTTATCATTTGTCTTTTTTCTGTGCAAAATGTGTGCCTGTCTGGTACTTACATCGAAACATGGAGCCTTCCTTTGCAGGATGCGGAGGCTGAGATACGTGGGTAACACCATGGGTAACACTTTGCGGGATATTTTTGGCAAATTCATGTTCAATATACTCTACCGGAGTGAGATAGGCAATAGATTGGTGCGGACGGTTGAAGTTATATTCTATCAACCATTCAATGAGCCGGGGGTTGAGCTCTTGAGGACCTAGAGATAGAGTAAAGTTGTAAAGCCATTCATACTCTAAGGTCTCATTGAATCTCTCTATCCAGGTTATTCTTTGGCGTTTTTACGCTGGAGCAATACCTGTGAATACCTAATTTAGCGGTAGATCTTTCAAATTCCAGGGCGAATTCACTCCCATTATCTGTCTGGAAATTCTCAATAGGCTGGTTAACCAGGTAGCGGAGCCGATAAGGAAACTCGGCTGCAGACCTTGAGCTTATATTTTTGTACATCCTGGCATAACCTATCTTGGTGGCGTGATCCACAGCGGTCAGGATATATCTTTTCAGTTCATTCCAATAGATAACTATGGTATCAACATGAAAGAAGAAACATGGTCTATCTTCTTTCACCAGCTGGTTAATCTTCTTCTTCGGCTTCTGTCCAGCTCTGGCCCTCTTTCTGGCACTCTTCTCTGCTTTCTTTTTGTCGGGGTAGAGTTTATGCCTTCGAATTACCCCCTCAATCTTCCAGGTAGAGATCTCCTCGGAACGTTCTCAAAAGTCGGCCTTACTCGAGGTTTATGAGGAGCAGATAGGAGAATATCTCAGCACCTTTTATATTCCGCCGGACTATCAAAGTTGAATTCTAGACGCTCACCGCAAGTTACAGTCAGCCTATGATAACACGGACAACGAGAAGGCAAAGTGGGAAGCCTAGTTGGAAAGAATAAGGAATCTATACAAATGGGGAGACATAAGCAGAGAGGAGTACCTGAAGGAGAAAGAGGGCATTCAGAAGGAACTAAAGGCACTTGCCCCTGCTGAAAGTCAAGCAGAGAATCTAGATAAGCTGGAAGAGTTCCTGGCGAACGTCGCTCAGGCTTGGGAAGAAGCCACTGGGGAACTAAGAAACAAGCTCGCCCGTTCTCTCTTTCAAGAGATTTGGAGAAAAGATGAACAGGTCGTTGCTGTCGAACCACAACCCGAGCTAAAACCTTTTTTCCAGTTGAATTATGAAGAGTATGTCAACAAAGTCTTGAAGAAGCGACCCCGAGGGGATTTGAACCCCTGATCTCCACCGTGACAGGGTGGCATGTTAAACCGCTACACCACGGGGCCTTATAAAAAATCTGCAGCACAATATAATGGAAAATCTCGCTAATGTCAAACTGTGGAAGCTGAGATACATAGGTAACACTCATGGCATGTTTAATGGTAATAACTTACCATGAGGAGTTACCAGGATGAGAAAGCCAGACAGTTTTTATTTCTTTAAGAGAAAACCCGTTGTCCCGACCAGTCGCGATAAGTATGAACTGTGGAGGGAAGTGGCAGACTTTTGGGGTTTCACAACCCAGGAGAGATTGAGAGTAGAATGGATGGTGTTCTACTATACCGTGGCAAAGGAGAATGCCGCTCTTACTGCCAAACATTTTGGCATCTCAAGAAAGACCTTTCACAAGTGGCTCAATCGCTTTAAGGGCTCTAAATACAATGTCAAGTGTCTGGCCGACCAATCTAAAGCTCCTCGCCATAAAAGGACCTGGGAAATAACCCCAACACAAGAAGAAAGGATAAGGCGCTTAAGAAGTAAATATCCTCACTACGGCAAGAGGAAGCTGAAAGCTCTCTATGAGAAAGATTACTCTGAGCAGATCTCTAGCTGGAAGATTGAGAGGGTAATTCGAAGGCATAAACTCTACCCTGATCAAAAGAAAGCAGAAAAGATTGCCAGAAAGAGGGCCAGAGCTCGTCAGAAGCCGAAGAAGAGGATTACTCAGCTAGTGAAGGAAGGCAGACCATGTCTCCTCTTTCATATTGATACCATTGTTGTCTATTGGAACGGCCTGAAAAGATATATCCTGACCGCGGTGGACCACGTTAGCAAGTTAGGTTATGCCAGGTTGTACAAAAACAGGAGTTCAAGGTCTGCAGCCGATTTTCTTTATCGTCTCCGCTACCTGGTTAACCAGCCTATTGAAAATCTGCAAACAGACCATGGAAGCGAGTTTGCCTGAGAGTTTGAAATGGCTACCGCCAAATTGGGTATTCAAAGGTATATCTCCAGGGTCGAAAACCCTAAGGACAATCCGGAGATAGAAAGATTCAACGAGACATTAGAGTATGAATGGCTTTACAACTGCAATCTATCTTTAGACCTCGAAGAGTTCAACCCTCGGCTAGCTGAATGGCTCAATAGAGTACAACTTCGACCGCCCGCACCAGTCTCTTTTGCCTATCTTACCCCCGTAGAGTATATTGAAAGGGAACCTGCCAAAATCCGCAGCTCGGTGTTACCTATGTGGTCAGCCAGCACAATCTCTTGCCTATTTTACTCCAATAGAGTATATTGAAAGGGAACTTGCTAAAATCCATAGTCCAGTGTTACCCATGTGGTCAGCCAGCACATTGGAAGAGTTGGGTTTCATAAGTTCTGTCGTGAGAATAACGAACAGTTGGTATTATCAAAAAAAGAATACCGATACGCTGATTCAGATCGGAGAGCCCAACGATACACATGAAAATTTCTGGATGAATTGGGATACAACGAGTTTGAGGAATAGGTAATGTGAAGTCATAGAATCAATACGCCTCTTTGTTAAAAAGAATGGTGAGGGCAAAGTTATTATATGGGTAGACATATTGGTGGGTCATTGTCGAGAATCGACTCCTCGCCAGTACACGAAGGAGAGGATACTAGATGATTGCCATAATTGATTATGGTGCTGGCAATCTACGCAGCGTGGTTAATGCCATCAGCAGATTGGGCTACCAAGCGAAGGTAACCAGCGTTTCTCATGAGATGCTTGCCTCCCAGGCGGTTATCCTGCCGGGGGTGGGAGCCGCAGCTGATACAATAGCCAGCCTGAAAACACTGGGACTGGTCGGCCCGATTCAGCGCTTTATTGCCGAAGGGCGCCCCTTCTTGGGTGTCTGTGTTGGGTTGCAAATTCTGTTTGCAGACACTGAAGAAGGCGGCTGGCACGAGTGTCTTGGCGTCATTCCTGGGGCAGTACGTAGGCTTCCGCCGGGCCTAAAGATTCCACACATAGGCTGGAATCAGGTAAGACAAAGGATTTGCCACCCGATTTTCTATGGCATACCCGATGAAGCCAACTTCTACTTTGTGCACAGCTATTATGTCGAGCCGAATGATAAGACAATAGTCGCCGGCGAAACTGAATATAGTGTCTCGATATGTAGTGTTATTGTCAAAGGCAACCTGATTGCGACTCAGTTCCACCCAGAAAAGAGCGGTGAGCTGGGACTAAAGATTTATGATAATTTTATCAAGATTGCTCTAGACGACAAGATAAGGAGAGGGCAACACAACTAGGTGGCCACAGATGGCAAGGACAGGTAAAACAACCCATCTGATTATTGGAAACTCTGCAGGGGGGATCGGTGCTGCTGAGGCTATCCGTGAGGTAGATAAAGCTGGAGCAATCATTATAATCTCCGATGAGCATTACCCCATATACTCAAGGCCACTTATATCCGAGTACCTGGCACATAGGTATCCATTAGAAAGGATGCTATTCCACGCGCCGGATTTTTACGAACAGAGCAACATATGAACCCTGTTGGGTGAGCAAGTAGTGCAGGTCAATTTCAGTGAGCATATCGTTGAGCTAGAAAGTGAAAGAACCGTAACTTGGCAAAAATTGCTGCTCGCTACTTGCGGCTTACCTATTGCTCCCAGGTTAGAGGGTATTGGGCTGCAAGCAGTGTTTACCTTTATCAAGCTCGACGGCGCCAAGGCAATCGAGCGGTTCCTGAATGAATGTGGAAAAAGGATACGAGCCGTGGTCATTGGCGGTGGGTAAATTGGGGTGAGTGTGGCTGAAGCACTGGCAAAGCGAGGACTTAATATTACCGTCGTTGAAATGAAAGACCGGATTTTGAACACTATTCTTGATGAAGAGGCATCGACTCTGGAGGAGAAAGCTCTGAGGGAAGCTGGCGTCGAAATAATAACAGGACACACGGGAGCCGCTCATCTCTTCTGTATTCTGGACTGGACGGTGGTTCATAACGGTGAGATTTCATTCTACGGCATAAATCGTCGCTATCTACGGCAGTTCGACTACCATTACACGATGCAGACAGATACCGAAGTAGTGGCGTATGTATTTGACTTACTCATACGCAAGCACAATCTGCCGCTGGAGATAGTGGCCAAGGTATTGGCCCCGCCCTTCTGCAGCGATATCGAGAGCATGCAACTAGGAGAGCAGAAGTTAATGCAAGCTGTGCGTCAGGCATATTGCAGCTTGCTCTTGAACGTACCATTTACAGTAATTGTTGCTCATCATGGCGAAATGATCGGGTTAACAGACCGAATCAGATTACGGCTGCTAACCGTCGGAGAAAAAAGTGACATGTTGTATCTTTCGTCTGAGGAGTCCGCCATCCGTCTGATATGCACTGAACTTGACAGGGCATGGGTTCCCATGGGTGGCGAGACGATTGTGGGGAGGCTAAAGACAATATCGCAGCCGCAACCGGCAGCTACCAGGGAAAAAGTAACAGCCGTGGAGGTGATGTGAAGTGCTGAACAAAAGAATTATCCCCTGCCTTGATGTTAAGGATGGCCGAGTAGTAAAGGGAAAAAGCTTTGTCGATTTACGCGATGCTGGTGACCCGGTGGAGCTAGCCAGTTTCTACTATAAAGAGGGTGCGGATGAGCTGGTCTTTTTGGACATAATGGCTACTCCTGAAGGACATGATACCATGGTTGATGTTGTGGAGCGTATATCAGAGAAAGTGTTTATACCGCTTACTGTGGGTGGTGGGCTGCGCAGCATTGATGACATGCGACGCATACTGCTGGCAGGGGCAGATAAGGTCTCAATAAACACAGCGGCTGTGCTTAACCCCAGCTTGATTACAGAAAGCGCCGCCAAATTCGGCAGCCAGTGCATTGTGGTGGCCATAGATGCCAGACGAGTGGGTGGAAGCGGACGATCTAAATGGGAAGTCTATACCCATAGCGGTCGGAAGTCTACTGCGATTGATGCTCTC
>Ga0307378_10012838_pt1 | contig 10659 bp, 15 predicted proteins | sample UN1MG_FD_202238 | JGI IMG/M metagenome (GOLD analysis project Ga0307378, IMG submission 202238) | Soil microbial communities from Risofladan, Vaasa, Finland - UN-1 | ecosystem: Environmental > Terrestrial > Soil > Coastal area > Acid sulfate soil | place: Finland: Risofladan, Vaasa | collected...
AGAGTTGTGCTGCACTTGCACGCGAGCTCGGTGTCTCTCGAGCTGCCGTGTCCAACGTCCGGTCCGGTCGAACCTGGTCGTGGATCGATGCCGACTGGGACAATGAAGACGACGGCCTCGAGTACGAAGTGGCCGCGTAGTCGGTGAACAGCCTATGGGTTGCAGCTAGTGTGACCCAGCGGCTGATCACTTCGCTCCAAAACATCGTCACTGAGTACCAGGGCCAGCTCCCTGACACCGCGAAAAACGGGGAGTCAGTGCGCGTGGTGAGGTACGCGGATGACGAGCGGACACCCCTCGTCATCGAGTACACACGCATCGACGACGAAGGGACGACCTGGGTTCGTCAGCACGATTTGGAAAAAGGCGAAACGAGCCTTCGTCAAATTCCTGAAGATCGGTAGGGGATTACCAGGCGCCGACGCGGATGGGGCCGCTCTTGCCCTTGATGATAACGACCTGGTCGCTCATGGGCTCGGTCGACGTGTTTTCCGGCAGGATGTTCATCCCCTTCTGGAACCCCATCTCCATGATGGACTTGAGGCTCTGGAGCTTCTCCGTGGCCTCGAGTGCTTCCTGGTTGTCGTCGTAGTAGTCGAACCAGGGGTAGCCGTGGCGCGTGTAGAGCTCGGCCGTCACCGGCGTCACCGGAGGCTTCTCTTCAGTGATGGCTTCCCAGGCCATCGAGTTCGCCAGGTGTACAAAACAGCGAGCCCGTTGAGACCGTTGCCACACGTCCATGCCGTGTGGGTCCTTGAAAATCTCCTGCTTCATCTTGCCGCCGGCTCCGATACCCATCGCGGCTCCGATCACTGGCTCATCGCGCAGTGAATCGGAGAGGTGCAGGCTCGCTGCGTAGATCCCAGGAGGTTGGAAGCCTCCGTTCATTCCGGAACTCCGAAGCACGGAACGTCGTCGACCGCGGGGAGGTTCTTTCTGCTTGGGGTACTTCTTGTCGAAGGTCGCGAAGTCCATCGGGTAGACCTCGATCTGGATGCCACCGTGGTCGGCCTTTCCGGTGAGCTGCTCCTCGGCCGTAAATCCCCAACCGAGCGGGGCCGCGACGAACTGACGGATCTCGTCTTCTTCGATTTTGTAGCCGTCGATCCAAGGTTGTTCGGGGATGACGCAGTAGTCCTTTTCTTGGAGGACGTTCACCCACTCGTCCCCAGTGATCGCGGAGATCTTGCCGGTGCCGATTTTGACGGCGAACGGATATCGAGTGCGGCGCCTGGGGATGTTCTTCGAGCTGAACTTGATCCACAGAGCTTCGGCTTGATACATCGGCAACATCACGCCACCGTGCTCGACCCACTCGGTGGGGACACGCTCACGGTAGTCATCGACATGCTTCATGGGGAAGAGTCCGAGCCCGGGAGGGAGTGGGTAGGTCTTGTCATCATCGGGGATGCGAAGTGTCCGGATGAAGGTGATGGTGAGCTCCGCGTCGGGATGTACCTCGGGGAACGTGAATTTCAGGCTGTCTTGGTTGAGCTCGAGCATGGCTTCTCTCTTTTCACATTGGATTGGGGTTACCATTCGCCGTCGCGAACTTCACGAACGACACGGACGATTGCGTGGTCAGGTAATTCCGCGAACTGTTCGATGACCTCGGCGAACAGCTCAGGGCGCTTGGCGATGATCTCCACGAGCCGTGGGGAAATCTTGCCGACCAGGGCCAACAGCACGTCGGGGTTCTCCCTGAGTTCCCTGGCCAGGGCTTCGATGACCTCCTCGGACGGAGGATCGGTCTTCCCGTTCTCCAGACGGCTCAGGTAGGTCGGAGAGATGCCCGCACGGCCCGCGACCCTGCGCAGCCCATAGTCGAGGCTCTCCGTCCCCAGAGCCTCCCTGCGGGCTCTGATGTGGTCTCCGAATTTGGACACCAGGAGTGTTTACAATAACTAAACACTCCTGTCAACCTCTTTTTTGGTCCGGTTCTTGGGCTATGGGGGGCTCGTAAGAGTCATGCGCAAACTACTCACCATCACTGCCGTATCCTGCTTGTTCCTGACCGGTTGCCCTGAACCGGAGGAGGCGAAGGAAGTCGAGAAGACCACAGACGCCAAGGCCGAAGAGAAGACCGAAGAGAAGACCGAAGAGAAGGCCGAAGAGAAGACCGAAGAGAAGGCCGAAGAGAAGGCCGAAGAGAAGGCCGAAGAGAAGGCCGAAGAGAAGGCCGAAGAGAAGAAATAGCTAGTTTCGGTGAGAAAGCTATTGAGGAAGCAAGCTAGACCATCGGACATGAAAAGACCCTCGAGCCCGATAGCGGGCTGAGGGTCTTTTCACGCTGTCTAGGGGACCTAGGCAGCTTTGTTCTTGGGGGCGGCCTTTTTCGCGGCAGTCTTTGCCACCTTCTTGGGGGCGGCCTTTGCCACCTTCTTGGCGGTGGCCTTCTTCTTCGGCGTCGTTTTGGCCACCTTGGTTTTGATCACCTTCTTCGCGGCAGGTTTCTTGGTCGCCTTGGCCTTGGTGACCTTCTTGGTCGCCTTTTTGGCTTTGGAGCTCGACGAAGTTTTCTTCGCACGCGAAGGGGTGGCCTTCTTGGCGGCCTTCTTGGAAGTGGCTTTTTTGCTTGGTGCAGTCATGTGTTGTTCTCCATTTTCCCGTCAGAGAGGAATGATGCGGGTTGGCCGCAACGTAAAAATAGTACCGACGGAAATCGAAATCGTTTCAACGGTATGGTTCTTTCAGCCATGTGTTCCTCCAAGGTTGGAGAGGAACTCGGTCCCCTCCGGGTAGTGAGCGCCACTCGGAGGGGATTTTTTCGATGACCCGCCTATTCGCGTACAATGACTAAGAGGGCTCGTACAACGCGAGCTCAACAACAGGAGACAGAGGACATGACCGACAAGAAACAGGCTTCGATCCTTCCAGGAGACGAGGAACGAGAAGCGTCCCTCGAAAGAGCTCGAGAGTGGCACCGGAAAAAAGCCGAAGAAGAGCCTTCTATCGAAGAACAGGTGATGGAGCAGACCAAGGAGCAGCGCCAAATCCAGGGCAACAGCGTGGTCCTGGATGCGTGGCTCAAGGCCAAGAAAAAGATCCCGGGGATGCCTCCCAATGTCCCGGCTGAACGCTATGCCGGGGTCGAGAAAATCGACATGGCTCTCCGGGAATTCAAAGTCGAGCGTGACGACAATCGTCCCCTTCAGTTCCAGGGCTACCTGATCGGCTGGAATGACGTGGATATTTCCACGGTCCCGCGTGGGACCCAGGTGAGCATCTACATCACGAAGGGCAACAAGATCGTCACCGCGGTCCACCAGTGGCAGCGCGGCGACAAGACCGAGCGGCAACGTCACAAAGCGGGGGCTCACCAAACCCCGGAGTCGGCTCTGGACTGGCTGATCGAGGACGGTGGTGGGAAGCTCGGGAGGTCCTCCCGGGAAGCCTGGGAGGTCGCATGTAGCGTGTGGCCGTCCCTTCAGGGGCACGAAGTCGAGGTCATCGACTAGCTCGGTGGTGCTTCAATAGGCGGCGGTAGGGTAGGAGGAACATGAAAAACAAGTTCCCTTACCTGCCTGCCGTCGTCTACCTCGCCGCCATCATTGGCCTCGGATTTGGGATGGCATGGCGAGTCCATGAGCTCGAGGGGCAGAACCGCCTACTCGAAAACCAACTGCATGACACCCTCTCACGGGCCCCTTCGGAGTGTTCGCCGGTGCACGTCACCTGCGTGTGCCCCGAGTACGAAGAGGGATGGGATGATGCTCAATTTTCCGAAGGCTGCGACACCAGTTTGAGCGAGTTCTCTTTCGAGGAACTCCGACTCATGTGCGACGACCTCGACAGTTACGACCAAATCCCGGGCTGCTGACCTCTCTACGCGCCAGTACGTGTGGTACGTGCGGAGGGGCTCGGTGCGGTGACGTTCGAGCAGGGGCTCGCTTTCCCCTGGCCATGCCTCCGATCCAGGTTCGACTCCTGGCTGGCGCATTTTCCTATCCGCCAAGAACAACGCCAGCGGCAACGATTTCGGCGGATACTTCAGCTACATCCCCGCTAATTTCAACAACGGCTTCGGCATCTCCAAGGACGCCTTCCCCTTGTTCCAAAGCTTCGACATCACTTTGGATGGAGCTGAGTTTGCTCGTGATGGTGTCGTACACCGCACTGGTGATCTTGCCGGCGGCGAAAGCCCCCGAAACCGCTGACCCAGCTTCGCCGAGCCACTGAAGCCACTGTTTGACGTCATCGGAGATGGACATACCAGCGGGGACCCATTGACAAAAAATGAACAAAGGCTCTTGACTCCGTGTCTGAGTGGGCGTACAGCTTGAATCACTGAGGTTTTTATCATGACCCGCTTCCAGACCATCAACTGTCGAGCCTTCCAGTCCGTCGCCGCATCCTCTGCGGGCGCCGCGGCCGGATCGTGCTCCGGTTCGTGCTCAGGATGGCGAGGTATGGAGCTCAGTAGCTGCGTCTCGTCCAGACGGTTCTAGTCCCCTCTGGGTGAACTAGACATCCCCGGAGGGCTTCTACGCCCCCGAGGCCGAGTGGACGAGGCAAGAGACTTCTAATCTCTAGGTAGCAGGTTCGATTCCTGCCGGGGGTGCCAAGTCAGCAGTTACTGAGCGAAGCCGACAGGTTATCGCTCACCCATACGGAGCGGTGTCCGAGAGGCTTATGGTGCCGGTTTGCTAAACCGGTGTGGGGCAACCCACCGCGGGTTCAAATCCCGCTCGCTCCGCCAACTTACGGGTTGCAGCAGTCGCTCAGAGGATGCTCTGGGATGACAGGTAGGCAGGACATCTGCTGGGTTCGAATCCCTCTGCTCCCATCCTGGAACCGTGTCCGAGAGGCTTATGGTGCTCGCTTGGAAAGCGTGTGTGGGGAGACCCACCGAAGGTTCGAATCCTTCCGGTTCCGCCAACTTCAAACCCAGGATCAACCATCAACACGAGGAACAGCGCTGCGCAGCAATGGAAAGGTACGGCTAATACCGTGCGAGGGTTCGAACCCCTCCTGATCCCATGGGGTGTGGGGCTCTCGATCCTGGGACGCTCACATGAAAAGGAGTTTGCACACCCCACTTGGAAGGCCAAGCAGATTGGCGACTGCACCCGGTTTGAACCCGGACGAGGCGCAAGCCCTTTAGAGTTCGATTCTCTAGCCTTCCGCCAAAGACCCACGGAGAACCAACGCGAACGAGGACGAACAACAACTGGAATCGTGTCCGAGAGGCTTATGGTGCCGGTTTCGAAAACCGGTGTGGGGAGACCCACCGCAGGTTCAAATCCTGCCGATTCCGCCATGCCCGTATAGCTCAGTGGCAGAGCGCGTCGTTGCCAACGACGATACGAGAGTTCGATTCTCTCTACAGGCTCCAAAAACCCAAACAGGAGAACACTACTTTGAAGGTTTGAAACAACATGCGGATGTAGCTCAGTTGGTAGAGCGCAACCTTGCCAAGGTTGAGGCCGAGGGTTCGAGTCCCTTCATCCGCTCCACATGCGTGTGTAGCTCAGTTGGTAGAGTGCGACTTTCCCAAAGTCGAGGTCACGGGTTCGATTCCCGTCACATGCTCCAAGAAAGTACGAAATCATGATCATCATCACCAAAATGATCGAGACCTGCGGCGGCTGCCCCTCTCAATGGGACGGCTGGGACAAGGAGGGTGCGTACTACTACTTCCGGTACCGGTGGGGCTACCTGCGCATCGACAAGTCGCCTTCCGAGAAGGAGTGGGTCTCCGGTCTCTCCATCGCTTTCGGTGCCGACCCCGGCCCGACGGAGACGATCTTCGGCGAGCAGCTCGGCGAGGGCATGGACGGCATCCTGGACTACTCCGATCTCAAGGAGCATCTCAAGGGGCTCATGGAGCTCCCCGACACCGAATCCTACGAAGACGAAAAAGAAGAAGCGTCATGAGCAAAAAGAAAATCGAAATCTACAGCCAGTGCGTCTTCGTCAAGGAGGACACTGGATCCTCCACAGTCCACACCACGGCGTACATCGACGCCGCGGAGGCCAAGGTCGGGGCACGCATGACGCTCAAGGGCGTCGAAGGGATTTGGATGGTCGAAAGCGCGGGGCCCCCGGAGCCTCCTCCCCGTCATCACGCTTGGGGAAGTATGGACTGACCATGAAATACCAGACTTTTCATCTCACCGTCCCCTCCGGGACGGAGCTCGACCAGGTCGTGCAGTTGTTCAACGCGAACGGGATGCTGGTCGATGACACCTGCACGGTCACATCGCGCGGGCGCGAGGTGGTCATCTGGCTGCCGTCAGAGGATCTTCGACGACAGAAACTCGATGAGAAACCCGGGTTCTTCATGGGCACACAACCCACCAAGGAGCAGCAAGAAGAGTACGACAGGATCTACAACACGCGTGCGTAGCTCAATTGGCTAGAGCATCTGCCTTCCAAGCAGAGGGTTACGGGTTCAAGTCCCGTCGCGCGCTCCATGGGGTATTAGCTCATCTGGGAGAGCGCCTGCCTTGCAAGCAGGAGGTGATCGGTTCGAGTCCGATATACTCCACCAAGACAGAACGATGAAGACGTATCCAACCATAGACCGCGAGGTCACCAACCAACCGATCTACGCTTTCGACAAGCTGGACGGCAACAACATCCGTGCGGAATGGTCACGGAAGAATGGGTTCTGGAAATTCGGTTCACGCAAACGCCTGGTCGATGAGAGTGACGAGCTCCTGGGAGCTTCCAAGCAGTGCATCCTCGATAAGTACGAGGACGACCTGTCCAAGCTCTTTCGAGAGCAACGCTGGCAGAAAGCCGTCGCGTTCTTCGAGTATCACGGTCCTCAGTCCTTCGCGGGACAGCACCACGAGGCCGACGAGCAAACCGTCACCCTGTTTGATGTCGCTGGCGACAAGAAAGGTATCCTCGAACCAAGGCCATTCCTGAAGATCTTCGGACACCTAGACATCGCCCCTCTCCTCTATCACGGCAACGCGAACTCCGAATTCGTCGCGGAAGTCGAAGAAGGCCGTCTCGAAGGGATGACGTTCGAGGGAGTCGTCTGCAAAGGGAAACATATTTCCCCGGGACGCCCACTGATGTTCAAGGTCAAGAACCGGGCATGGCTCGAGAAACTCCAAGCTCACTGTCGAGGAGATGAACAACTTTTCAAGGAACTCGCATGAACAATTGGGGCAGTAGCTCAGTCGGGAGAGCGTTGGCTTCGCAAGTCAAAGGTCGTGGGTTCGATTCCCACTTGCTCCACCATCGAGAATGACAGGCTGTAACAACGTCACCGTCCCCGAAAGGGGACACCTGGGGTGGTAGCTCAGTTGGGAGAGCGTCTGGCTGGCAGCCAGAAGGTCGAGGGTTCGAACCCCTCTCACTCCACCAGGTACGACCTAGAGGCAATACCTCAAAAGTCGCACACACCACTTGCCAACGGCATCAAGCCTGTGGCATACAAACAGGGAAGCCTGGTAACGACCGCACGGTCGGCGGCACAGGTCGGCAGAAGTCGAAGGAGAGCAGAACGCATGGAACGTATTCACAACATCTCGAATCTCTGGTGTAGCTGGTGTCTCACGGAGGCCACTGGGTAGTACCGTTCTGTTAACTCAGACACGCGACCGCCCGGCTTCACCTCCCGGGCGGTTTTCGTTTAAGGGTGTTAGCTCAGTTGGTAGAGCAGCGGACTCCAAATCCGCAGGTCGTGGGTTCGAGTCCCTCACACCCTGCTTCAAGGCTCGATGTCCGAGTGGTTAGGTGCTGGTCTGCAAAACCAGCTACGTCGGTTCAAGTCCGACTCGAGCCTCCACATGGGTCGTTAGCACAGTGGTAGTGCACCGGATTCCAAACCCGGGGACGAGGGTTCGATTCCTTCACGATCTGCCAAGGCCCGGTAGCCAAGTGGTAAGGCGCTGGATTGCAACCCCAGTATTCGTCGGTTCGATTCCGACTTGGGCCTCCAACTTTTTCCGAACGATCTGTCAGATCTCAACCCCCAAACCCGTCTACAAGTACAAGGAAGGAGCACGACCATGTTGGCATTAGCAGACTTAGAGGGATTCTCGCAGGAGCAGGTGCGCGAGCACTTGGTGGGGCAGTACACGGCCGACCAGGCTGTTGTGGACGAGTACGATGTGGTTGTTGCCTACGAGCACGTCGGAGACTACGGGTGCGACTCGTCCTCGATGTTCGTGCTCCGGCACCGTTCGTCGGGGGAGTTGTTCATGGTCTGCGGATCGCACTGCTCCTGTATGGGGTTCGAGGACCAGTTCGATCTCACGAAGGTGACCGAGGCGTACCTGCACACGGAGTTCTACTTCTCGTGCGGGGGCTACGATGACGATTCCGCTCGTCACCGGAAGGTCGCCTACGACTACCTGCGACACGCAGTGTGAAGGAGATACGTCATGACCAGGATACTGACAGGCATACAGCCCTCGGGGGAGCTCCATCTCGGGAACTACTTCGGGGCTGTCCAGCCGTGCCTGCGACGCCAGGAAGACCCTTCAGCGGACCTCCTGGTGTTCCTGGCCGACTACCACGCCCTCACGACGGTGCATGACGGCGACCGCCTACGCTCCAACTCGGAGCTGTTGGCGGAGGACCTGCTTGCTCTCGGGTTCGACCCGGAGCGAATAGCCCTTTTCCGGCAATCGGATGTGCCGGAGGTCGCCGAACTTACGTTGCTTCTCTCGATGGTCACGGGGATGGGCCTGCTCCAACGGGCTCACTCCTACAAGGACAAGGTCGCCAAAGGGATTACCCCGAATGTCGGGCTGTTCGTCTACCCGGTGCTCATGGCGGCCGACATCTTGATCTACCAGAGCGATCTCGTTCCGGTCGGGCGTGATCAGGTGCAGCACGTCGAGATGGCGCGGGACATTGCAACACGGTTCAACGAGGAATTCGGATGCACGTTCGAGCTCCCCAAAGCCGTCGTCTCCGAGGCCCCCAAGGTGCCCGGCATCGACGGGCAGAAGATGAGCAAGAGCTACGGCAACACCATTTCACCTTTCGCCACCGGAGAGGATCTCCGGGCCCGGATCGCTCTGATCAAGACGAGTTCGACCCCGTATGGGGACCCACTTCCTACCAAGGACTGTTCCCTTTTCACCTTGCTCAAGCTCATGTGCAACGACGGCGATGAAGTAGCTGCCGTCGAGACCTACTTCCGAACGGGACGCCGGGACTCCCAGAAGTTCGGATACGGCCACGCCAAACAGCTCCTGGCCGAGAAGATCGAGACCCATTTCGCCGAAGCGCGCGAACGCAAACAACACCTGATGGAACACCCCATCGAGATCATGCAGGCGCTCAACGAAGGTTCCAAACGAGCCGGGAGGATCGCACAGAACACACTCGAGAAATGCCGAAGCCGATGCGGCCTTGGCTAGACCCCAACCAAAGGAGACACCAACCCAGAAAGAGTAAAATACATACCGTGATCAGGATCGTCGGACCAAGGGATCGCCATTACGACAAAAGCAGCCCGTTATTGGTCAACACGACCAGTCGGTCTCGAGAGTCGTGGTCTCGAGGTCTCAGTCCGTTCCATCTCGGCCCGGTTGCTCTGTACGAGAGCGCGGGCGTTCGACAAGCCGAAAACGTGGAAAATGCCTGGCAGTACGCCAAGGTGTACAAGCGTCACGTCGGCGACGACGGGAACCCAACCCAAGAGTATTTCGACTGGGCTCGGGAGGGATGGAGATATCGGAGAGCTGTCCGTTACCCCATGGGAAAAGGGGTCCTCCCCGAGTATTCGTGGTGGGGAGGGGAGCAGCTCAGCTACATCGAAGCCCGCAAGAGGATCTACGTGCCGCTTTACACGAAGGCCGTAATCAACACGCGGACTTTCGAGAAACTCCGTGAGTTTTACGAAACGAACGGGGAGATGTGGCTCTGGGATTTCGATGGCTACGACCATGTCGAGCTCGGGATGACGCTCAAGGAAGTCCTCAACGACCCCACCAGGAAAATGGGCCATGCCTTCGTGCTGGCCATGATCCTGGGGGCTATGGGCAAACGGTAGCTCGTCTATCGGGCGCCCCTGGTGAGTGCGTCACAGGGCCAAATACAACTCGGAGTTTCTCCAGGTGGTACGGGGGCAGAAGTTTCGCCATCCAGAAACAGGCCATCGGGTGCAGTTCCAGTCGTTGCCTTCGGAAGAGCAGAAGAGGTACTACCAACGGTGGTCGGCGCGGCATCAACCGCCGAGAGAAGACCCAAAGCGTAAAGAGGAGGTTGACCGTAAGGTCAATCAGTTCTTTGAGCGTCACAAGGGGCGGCGCATTCCGGAAGACCCACTCGCGGCGTTGCAGCTCATGCAATTCCAAGGTGTCCTCACCAAGGAAGACCAGCCCTATCTTCGTCATGTTTTCGAGCGGATCCAGGATCGGATCGATGAAGAGGATAAGGAAGCCGAAGAGCGGGAGAAGAAGAAGCCGTGGTGGCAGCGATTGATGGACATCGAGGCATCGCAGAAGGTTGCGTCTCGTTGGATGCACGGCATCATTGCCACGCAGATCCGGACAGGTCGACAGGCTCCGAAGTTCAAGAAGCTCTACATTTTCGATTTCGACGGCACGTTGTTCCGTTCTCCCCTCCCGAAGAAGGACTACGAGAAGGAGTCGGAAGAGTGGTGGTCAGATCCAGAGAGCCTGGGGGCATCAACGGTGGGCCAAAAGCCCGAGCCGGAGATGTGGCACGAAGATACGGTGAAAG
>Ga0307378_10012839_pt1 | contig 10659 bp, 9 predicted proteins | sample UN1MG_FD_202238 | JGI IMG/M metagenome (GOLD analysis project Ga0307378, IMG submission 202238) | Soil microbial communities from Risofladan, Vaasa, Finland - UN-1 | ecosystem: Environmental > Terrestrial > Soil > Coastal area > Acid sulfate soil | place: Finland: Risofladan, Vaasa | collected...
CTGGATGCGACGGCCGAGGAGCAGACGGAATACAGGGAGCTGTTCGCGGACGGCTGGAGCGGGTTCCTGAGCTGGGTGAACCTGGCGTGCTGGACGTTCGACCCGCGCGACCAACTCAGGCATCTGCCGCTGCTCACGTGGGAAATCCAGGACATCGCCGGCCGCGAGGTGTGGCTGGCGATTGACGAAGGGCGAGACGTGCTGATCGACAAGTCAAGGGACATGGGCGCGACGTGGCTGTGCGTGGCGGCGTTCGTCTGGCACCTGCTGTTCGTGCCGGATACGCCGCTGCTGGCGGCCAGCCGAAAGGAGGAGTACGTCGACGCCCGCGGCAACCCGGACACGCTGTTCTGGAAGGCCGACTACCTGATCTCGAACCTGCCTTCGTGGCTGAGGCCGAAGACCGAGCGCCGGCACATGCACCTGGCCAACCTCGACAACGGGTCGGTCATCGACGGCGAGTCCACCACCTCGGACCTCGGCCGTGGCGGCCGGCGGAAGGCGATCCTGCTGGACGAGTTCGCCGCCGTCGAGAACGGCCACGAGATCCTGTCGGCCACCGTGGACGCCGCGCCGTGCCGAATCTTCAACTCCACGCCGAAGGGCCGCGGCAACGCCTTCGCCGACGTGCGGTTCAGCGGAAAGGTCAAGGTCATCACGCTGCACTGGAGGGCCCACCCGCACAAGGGCTGGGCGGCCAGGCAGGTGGAGGCCGACGGCAAGGTCCGCTGGACCTCGCCCTGGTACGAGGCCGAGTGCGCCCGCCGCACCAGCCGCAGGGAGATCGCCCAGGAGCTCGACATCGACTACCTGGCCTCGGGCGATACGTTCTTCGACCTGGACGTCTGTCAGCGGATTCGTGCTTCGGGCCAGCTCCGCCCGCCGCTGGCGCGCGGCGAGCTGCGATTCGGCGTGGACACGCTGACCGAGGGGACCGCGTATCGCATGTCGGAGGTTCGGTGGATGCCGCAGTGCGGCAAGCGGCGCCTGTCGCTATGGTGCCCGCTGTCGGCCGACGGCGGCTTGGCCCGAGCGCAGCCGAGGGGCGATTCTCTGCGGCCGCGGCAGGACCGCAACTACGTCGCCTTCGTTGACGTCGCACACGGCACCGGGGCCTCCAACAGTGTCATCAAGGTGGCCGACACCGCCACGCGCGAGGAGGTCGCCTCGTTTGTCTGCCCGGACACGCCGCCGCACGAGCTGGCTCGATACGCCGTCGCCCTGTGCACGTGGTTCGGCGGGCAAGTTCCCACGCTGCTCGGCTGGGAGGCCAACGGGCCCGGTGGCATCTTCGGCCTGGAGGTCTATCGGCTGGGATACAGGGCGGTCCTGGGCAACCGGAACGTCTCGATGCCTTGGCGGCCGGAGGACGACCGCATCGGCTGGTATTCCAGCCGCGATAAGAAGGCCGACCTGCTCGGCGAGCTGCGGCGGGCGCTGGCACGCGAGGAGCTGATCATCCACGAGCAGGCCGCGATCACTGAACTCGAGCAGTACATCTACTATCCCAGCGGGTCGGTCGGGCCTTCGGGCCTGGCGGACGAGGCCGACGGCGCGCGGGCCGCGCACGGCGACCGCGTCATAGCGGCGGCCGGCCTGCTGCTGTGCATGGCCGAGCAACCAGCGGCGGGGGCGCGCGGGGGGGCGCCCCCAGCCGCCTCCTTCGCCGACCGCCGCGACCAGTACATCCGTCAGGTCACCGGGCACGGGCGATGGGAACGGTAGGGCGGGCTGTGCCCGCCGAATCCGCCCCGCAGGGACGCCCCGTTGGGGCGCAATCGGAAATGACAATCGGAGAGAGCATGACGACGACATCGACATCCGCGCAGAAGCTGGCCCAGGCGGTTCGTGAATCGGACGAGATGCTTGCGCCGTATCGCCGCAACCGCCTGATGTTCCTGCGGCAGTACGCCGGACCCTATTACGTCTCGCGGCGCGGCGGGCCGGCGGCCGGGGGCGCCGAGCCGCTGAACATGATCTACTCGGTGGTCTCGGTCGTGCTGCCGCACCTGGTGGCGACGAACCCGCGGGCGATGATACGCACTCCGCGGGCGGCCTTGCGCCGCCGGGCCGAGGTCTTCGCACTGGCGTGGAACCACCTGGCCGAGGAGATCGACCTGTCGAGGTCGCTGCGGACGGTTGTGGCGGATGCCCTGTTCGGCGTGGGCATCATGAAGACCGGCCTGGCCCCGGGCGCGACCGTCGAGGGCGTCGAGGGGTTCGGCGGATACCTCCACGACAACGGACAGCCATTTGCGGACCCGGTGGACGTGGACGACTACGTGATCGACCCCCAGGCCCGCGCCCGCGAGCAGGCCGCCTTCGAGGGCAACCGCTACCGCCTGCCGAGGCGATACGTGCTGGAGTCGGACCTGTTCGACCGTTCGCTGGCTGAGCGGCTGCCGGCCGGCGGCCAGGAGCCCGTCGTCGGATCGCCGCAGCGCGCGGAGGAGCTTTCCCCCGGTCGGCCCGGTCCGGGCAACCCGGCGGAGTACCTGGAGCTGCTGGACCTCTGGCTGCCGAACGAGAACGTGGTGGTCACGATCCCGGCGGACGCCGACGGCCCGCAGGGCTTCCTGCGCGAGGCGGCGTGGGAGGGCCCCGAGCGCGGGCCGTATGAGATGCTCGGCTTCCACTGGGTGCCCAACAACGTGCTGCCGGTGCCGCCGGTGGGGCTTATCTTCGACCTGCACGTGATGGTCAACAAGGTGGCCCGCAAGCTGGCACGCCAGGCCGACCGCCAGAAGGACCTGATCCTCTTCGACGAGCGGACGGCGGAGGAGGCCGAGAAGATCCGCGACGCGCTCGACGGGCAGATGGTCGGCGTGCAGAACGTGGACCGCTACAAGCAGGTCGGCTTCGGGGGCGCGGGCGAGGAGGGCTACAGGCACCTGGCGTTCCTCTTCGAGCAGTTCAGCCGCATCGGCGGCAACACCGACCTGCTCGGCGGGCTCGCCCCCCAGAGCGAGACGCTCGGCCAGGACGAGATGCTCTACGCCGGCGCGTCGGTCCGCATCGAGGACATGCGCTCGCAGGTCTACCGTTTCACCAAGCACGTGGGCGGCAAGCTCGCGTGGTACCTGTGGTACGACCCGCTGATCGACCTGCCGCTGATCAAGCCTGCCCCCGGCGGCGGCCAGGAGCAGGTGACGTTCTCCTGGCGCGACCGTGAGGGCGACTTCCTGGACTACAACTTCGACATCGAGCCGCATTCGATGTCGCCGGACACGCCCGCGCGGAAGTACCGCCGCGTGATCGACTGGATCCAGCGCGTGATCCTGCCGACGGCGGGCATCGCGGCTGCGCAGGGGCTGAAGCTCGACGTGTCGCGGCTGGCAAGGATCACCGGGCGAATGCTGAACATCGAAGAGGCGCCGGACCTCTTCGTGCAAGACAGCAGGGAATAGGGACCAGGGAACAGGGACCAGGGAATAGGGACCAGGGACTAGGGGCGAGGGAATGAACAGCTCGAAATCCGAAGCACGAAACTCGAAACAAATCCGAATGACCGAAGCCCGAATGCCCCAAACGGCAAGGTGCGGATCGCGGCATCCGGATGGTTTGGTCATTCGCGCTTCGTGCTTGTTTCGGATTTCGTGCTTCGGGATTTGGATTTGGCCGTAGCGGCAGTTCGGCCACTGTTGAGGATCGTTGCAGGTGCCCATCTACTGTTACGAATGTGCCCGTTGCGGCGAGGTGACGGAGTTGCTGCGTTCCGGCGCCGGACGAGCCCGGCCACGCAGCGCACCCTGCGGCCGCTGCGGCGGCCAGGCGGCGCGAAGCTACCAGGCTGAGGCCGGCGCGCCGCGAGCAGCGGGCTGCGGCGAGATTCGCTCGCTGGCCGCCGGAGTGATGCCCGAGCAGGCGGCCGACGCCAGCCGCACGGCCGCGGCCAGGGGGCTGGGCGACTGCGTGCGATTCGACCCGGCCACGGGCGATGCGGTCTTCCGCGACCGCGCCGCCCGACTCAAGGCCATCAAGGCCATGGGCCTGCATGACAGAAATGAAATCCGGGGATAGACGAAACAGGCAACAGGCAGCCGGCAACAGGGAGCAGGCAAGAGGCAGCAGGCAGCGGGCAACAGGCAACAGGCAACAGGATGACTTCACGTCATGGATCGAACGTTGTTGGTCGTGTCCTGTTGCCTGCTGCCTGTTCCCTGTTGCCTCTTGCGTTTGGATTGAACCATGGCACTGAGTAGCTGGAACACCGGCCGATTCGTCAATCGCGACCTGCGGGGGTCGCTGCGCGGACTGGACTGCTTTCTTTGCTGTCCGGGCCCGTCGCTGAGGGACGTGCGGAGTGAGGACCTCCACGTTCCCGGCGCGGTCGTCCTGGCCGTCAACACGGCCTACCCGCACGTTCGCCCCGACGTGTGGATCGGCATGGACCGCCCGGAATGCTACGACCCGCGCCTGCTCGCAGAGCCGTTCGTCAAGCTCGTGGGCAGCCGCTACCGAGACGATGCCTTCGCCGGCCGCATGATCCGAGAGTATCCAAACGTCTGCTTCGTCAGCGGCACGGAAGGCCGCCCGCACGAGCTGTTCGACCGGCTCGGACCGGACGCCGAGTTCATCTGGAACGGCAACACCTTCCAGACAGCCCTGCACCTGGCCGTCTGGCTGGGATGCGAGCGGATCAACCTGCTCGGGTGTGACTTCGGCGGCGCCTCGGACTACCACGACGCGAGGGTGCTCGCCGAGCCGCACAAGCGGCGCAACCGCGAGCTGTACGCGAGGCTGGTTGACGAGCTGCCGATGATCCGCCTCGAGGCGCAGGCCCGCGGCGTCCAGATCGTCAGTTGTACGCCGGATTCGCCGGCGAATGAGCACCTTCGATACGTCCCGTTGGCCGAGGCGGTGCAGCGGGCCGGCGAAAACGTACCCGTCCTGCCGGCGGGGCGGCTGCTGGACGCAGCCGACGCCGAGCTGTGCCGCTGGGGACCCGAGCGGGACCATCGCCCCGGCGTGGTCACCGGCTGCGACGCCGCGCAGGAGTGGATGCTTCCGTGGTGGTGGGGCTGCTACCGGGCGCACAACGGCTTCCCGGTCGCCTTCGCCGACTTCGGCATGAGCGCCCAGGCCCGCGCCTGGTGCGCCGAGCGAGGAAGCGTCATCGACGTGCAGGGCCGGCGGTCCGCGGGACTGCACACGACGCAGATGGTCGCGTGGTTTCGCAAGCCGCTGGCGGTCCTCAAGAGCCCGTTCGCCCGGACGATCTGGCTGGACACGGACTGCGAGGTCCGCGGCGATCTGACGCCGCTGTTCGATGCGGAGATGGCCTCGGGCCTTGCCGCCGCCCGGGACGGACACAACCCCAAAGACCGCCGGGCCGACGCGCTGAATACGGGCGTCCTGGTCGTCGACCACGGCGCGCCGATCGTGGCGTCCTGGGCTCGATTCCTCCTTGCCGATCCGTCGGCGCAGCCCGGCGACCAGGAGTTCCTCAACGCGATGGATGGGCCCGAGCGGGATGGGATAGCGATCATCCCCAAGCGGTTCAACTGGCTCCGCCTGGACGGGCCGGCAGATGAGGAGGCAATCGTCCTTCATTGGACCGGCCGCCGAGGCAAGGCCCACATCGCCGCGCGGATCAAGGCCGCCGGCAAGGCGATGCGTCCTCCGGCCGGCGAGACCGGCCGCGCTCACGCGATCCTCGAGCAGGTGCTCCGGCGCTTCGGGGCGGGGCCTGTTCGCGGCGCCGAGATCGGCGTCCTGGCGGGCCGGACGTCGGCAACGCTTCTGCGTCACCTTCCGCGCCTTGAGCTGACGATGATCGATCGCTGGGCCCCGGCGGATGTGGACAGCGACTACGCCGCCAGCGGCGACGCCAACGCGACGAAGGATCCCGATCAATACCTCCGCGACATGCGGCGGGCGATCGCCTCGACGGACTTCGCCCGCGGTCGCCGTCGGATCCTCCGGGGCGAGTCGGTGGCCATGGCCGCCCTAGTCCCCGACGGGGAGCTGGATTTCGTGTTCCTCGACGGCGACCACAGTCTGGCCGGCATGACGGCCGACCTGGCGGCGTGGACCCCCAAGCTCCGCGACGGGGGGATCCTTTGCGGTCACGACCTGGACAATCCGGATTATCCGGGCTTTCGCGTCCGCGAGGCGGTCGAGGCTTTTCTCAAAGAGACGATGGGCGCCCCGCTCCAGGTGGAACGCGGCGCTGATTTCACCTGGTTTGTTGAAAGGCCGCGGCGAAGGGAATCGCAGCGGCTGACAGCCTGACGAGGAAAGGAACTGATCATGCCAGTACCGGAATCGACTAGCGTAAGCCTGCGGCAGGACCTAGCCGCGTCGGTGCGGGAGTACGATGCCCTACGCGCCGCCGCGATGTTCATCGGCCGCGCCGTGGCGCCGGTGTTCCCAACCGTCGAGTCTGCCGGCAACTTCCCGGTGTTCTGCCGGGAGTCGTTCAAGAAGCCGGTGGCGACCAACCGGACCGAGGGCGGCGCCTACAACCGGGTCGAGACGGTGTTCGGCTCGGGGACGTTCCTCTGCGAGGAGCACGGCCTGGAGGAGCCGGTCGACGACCGCCGACGCCGGCGCTATGCGCGCTACTTCAACGCCGAGGAGGAGGCGGCGAAGCACATCCGCTACCTCCTGCTCCTGGACAAGGAGATCCGCGCCGCGGCGATCTCCCTGGGCAACGCCAACTTCACGACTCACACCCCCTCCGTCGTGTGGTCGACGGCGGCGTCCGCCGTGCCGCTCAATGACCTGATGGGCGGCTGCGAGACGCTGGAGGACTCCTGCGGGCTCCCGCGGTCCGAGTACACGCTGATCATTCCGCGGGCCGACAAGATCGAGTTCCTCGGCACGGCCCAGATCACCAACAAGAGCCAGTACACCTACCCGGGTCTGATCCCCGCCCAGCTCCAGAACGCGCAGATCGCGTCGATGCTGGGGATCAAGCAGGTCCTGTCCCCGGGCGGCGCGTACGACTCCACCGAGGAAGGCGTCGCCGAGTCCATGTCGCAGATCTGGACGGCCGGGGCGGTGATGCTGTGCGTCCTGGCGAACCCGGGCGAGTCGATGGAGACCCCGTCGGCCTTCCGGACGATGGTCTACGCCGAGGGCGGCGAGGACGAGGACGGCCTGATCGTCGAATCCTACCGGGACGAGCGCGTCCGCGGCGAGGTGGTCCGTGTCCGGGAGGACACCGACGAGATCCTCACGACCGCGGTCGACCTGCTCGCCTGGAAGATGAGCACGTAGCGCATCGGGCTCCTGTGTCGTGTCCCCGGCGGTGGCCACGGACGGCCCCGCTGGGGACACCACGTTGACCCGCCAGGCGGCGGGGAGAGGCCATGACGACGACGCTGGCAGAGCAGGTCGCGGCCGACCTGGCGGCGACGGCCTTTGACACGACGGCGGAGCTGTCGCCGGCCGAATCCGCGACGTACACGCCGCTTGGGGGATCGGGCTCCGCCGTTTCGATGATCTTCGTCGACGACTCCGAGCGGAAGGCCGACTATCCCGACGGGCAGATCATCGGCCGGGAGATGGTCGCGCTGGTCCAGGCGGCCGACGTGGCGGCCCCGGCGATCCACGACACGATCACGCGCGGCGAGGAAACCTGGACCGTCGCGGCCATCCGCGACCTGGGACTGCGGCAGATGTGGGAGCTGACGCTGCATCGGTCCGAGACGGCCGAAAAATCCCGCGGCGGCTTCCGCCGCCCGCGATAGGAGCGAGCCATGCCACAAAGCACGTATGTTGTCGATACCGACGGGACGCCGATCACGCAGGCGAAGGACGCCCACCCGTTGCGGACGGGGGGCGTGGCGATCGACGTGCCGACGAACTTCGATTCCGACTACACCGTCGTCGTCGTGGCGGGCGCCACCTACGTCCTGGAGGCCGACAACGGTCGGCTCTACGCGGGCGCCGCGACGATGGCGAACGACTCGTCGATCAACACCCCGGCGAACATCGGGGCCCGGGCGCCGGCCGGCGGCTGTTCCCACGCTTTCAGCATCCCGGCGGGGACGACGAGCCTGTTCGTCACGACGGACTGCGGGACCCATATCACAGGCAAGCTGATTCGGCTCGCCTGACGGCAACGCATGAACCGACAACGGAGAGGATGGTTTATCCCCCACGGCCTGGTCGGCCTGTGGCGCCCCGGCGACGGGCATCCGAACGCCCAGCGGGGGACGGTCAAGGATCTGTCAGGCCTCGGCCACGACGGGACGATCTACGGCGTGCCTGCCCTGTACTTCGACGGCGCGGGCGACAAGGCCGTGGTGAACACCCCGTGGGCCGTCGCGGAACATCGCTACACCGCGCTGCGCTTCGCCTACAAGCCGGCCTCCATTCCGGGCAACCACGTCATCTACATCCGCAACATCTTAGGAACCCCTTCTCTCCAGGTGGTGCTCGCCGATGCGACGGGGATTGTAACGGTGTACGCCGACACGACGGCCGGCGGAGGCGGCACGTACCGCACGGCCACGACTGCGGCAGCGGCCATGACAACGGCAGCGTGGAACCATTGCTTGCTGGTGGTGGACGCGGGCGAAGCGAAGCTGCACCTGTGGGTCAACGGCGTCAAGAAGGCCGACGGTGTGGCGTTCAACGGCGCGTTCGATCATACAACCTTCCAGGCACAGACGCCCGACGCGCAGCTATGGGGCCAAGACGGGGCGGATAGCGGTGTCTGCCTGGGCCTGCTTACCTGCATGGCGGAGGCGGCACTTGCCTCTCTGCCGACTGACCAGGACGCCAAGGGCATCTACGACAATCCGCAGGGATCGCTCGCGGGCGGCGCGATCACCTGGGATGCGTTCTATCGCTGCAACGAGGCGGCGGGGGCTACGGTGGACAACGGCCAGGGCACGGCCGGGCGCGACCTGGACCTGACCGGGGCCGGCTGGGACATGAGTGCTAACCTGGGCAACGCAGCCGGAGCAAGCTTCTCCGGCGGCGCTCGGGCCTTCGATGGTGTGGACGACTACGTTTCCGTGGCCAACCACGCAGACCTGATCTTCGGCACGGGCGACTTCCAGGTGCACGCCTTCATCAAGTCGTCCCCGGCTGCCACTGGCGCGATTGTGGGCAAGGGCGCTTACGCGGGTGCGGGCACCGGCTGGACCTTGAAGCTATTCAGCACCGGCCGCGTTCAGTTTCGTGCACTGGACTACGGCATTTACATGTACTCCGACGCCCCGCCGACGCAGCCTGATTACGGCGACGGTGCGCTGCACATGATTAGCGTCATACGCTCCGCTGCGGACGCCACCACGCGGTTGTACGGGGATGCCGTGCAGCTCAAAGAGGACGCGGGGGCCCCAGGCGACGACATCAGCGACACCGACCCCCTGACGATTGGGCAGGCCAACGGCGGGGAGTTTCTGGTGGGTGATGTCCACTTGGTGGTGATCGGCACGGCCACCAAGACGTTCGCTCAGGCCGAGGCCGACATGAAGGCGATCTACGAGCAAGGACCATACAGATGACGGAGTCGAAGAACATCAACTTCACCGAGGGCCAACATGCAATCATCCGGGAATCGGCTTATCTTGCCGCGCGAGCGGTGGCGGCAGACCTCAAGCAGCACATCGACGCGAAGTTCGCCGAGCGGCCCGCCATGATCGCCGCGGCGATACAGCTTCACGCGGCCACCTGCCCGACGGGAAAGACCCTGGACGCCGCGATGAACAAGGGCAAGGGCGCCCGGTGGCTGCTCACCATCGTCATTCTGATTCTGTCCGGGTTCACCGCATGGCTGACGGTAGCCAAGGCGATCGGCAACGCGCAGGCCAACGCGCATAAAGCGCCCGCGAATGTCCACGGGACGAAATAGGATCAACGGATATGAACAGGAAAGGAATCTGACATGAAGGACTTATGGAATGCGATTGTAAAATGGGTCGACCACTATCGGTACACCTTCCTCGGAATCCTCCTGGCGGCGGCGGTGCTGGCCGGGACTCTCGGCGTCGTCGGGTGCGACAGCAGCACGGTGTCTCTCACCGACCCGAGTAAGAAAATCACGCGGGAAGAGTTATACCGCGAGGTCGTCGTCATTGACACCGAGCTCCGATTGGAGCGGATCGAAATAGAGGCGGCCACGCAGAAGCTCAACGAAGCGATTACCAAATACAACGCTGAGCTCGCCGACGCGCAGGCCGACCTAGACAGACAGGACGCGGTGAAGGCCAAGCTGCTGGAGTTCGCGGCGACCCTCGCAATGCAAGGGGCGACAGGGGCAATCAACCCCGCCGTGCTGATACCCCTGGGCGTCGGGGTGCTGGGTAGCATACTCGGCGTCGGCTCCGCCTTGGACAGCCGCCGCAAGGACAAGGTGATCACCGCGATCAAGAGCGGCACCGCGCCGCCTGCCTGACCGCCCGGGCGGGTGTGAGCACCAACAAGGCGACATGAGTCTGGACACGGGCATAGTCACGCTGCTGACCAGCACGGCGACGGCCGTCTCGGCCATCGTCGGCAGCCGCGTTCACGGCATGGCCGTCCCTCGCGGATCGGCCATGCCGGCCGTCGTCTATCAGCGGGTCGCCGCCGACCGGATCCGCAGCCACGACGGCCCGGCCAACCTGGCCCGCCCGCGATACCAGATCACGTCATGGGCCGAGACGCACGACGGGGCGGTCACGCTGGCGGCCGCGGTGAGGGCGGCCATGGACTGCG
>Ga0307378_10012841_pt1 | contig 10659 bp, 14 predicted proteins | sample UN1MG_FD_202238 | JGI IMG/M metagenome (GOLD analysis project Ga0307378, IMG submission 202238) | Soil microbial communities from Risofladan, Vaasa, Finland - UN-1 | ecosystem: Environmental > Terrestrial > Soil > Coastal area > Acid sulfate soil | place: Finland: Risofladan, Vaasa | collected...
GATCGCCACACCATGGACTTCGATCGGGCCAAGGACTCCGACACGTTCGACAGCAAGTTTGTTGCGTTCTACCGAGCGTCAGTCATGATGAATGACTGGAGAAACAACTGGGGCTCGAATTTTAGCTAATGAAAAATGACCTTACATGCGGAGCCGACAAGGGACTTAACGGCGGAACTAGCTACAAGTCCGTTCGTTATGCCAAAGACGACGAGTACCAAGCGCGAATCAAGAGACAAGCACTTGCTAGGTACTACAAGGCAAAAGCTGAAGACCCTGAGAGGATGCAGCGTCTACAGAAGGCGCGATCGAAGGCTCATCGGCTCCGCAAGTACGGTCTGACCTCAGAACAGTACGAAGTCCTCAAGGTTGCACAGAGCAACCGATGTAGGATCTGTTGGCAGGAAGAAACTAAGGTCAAGCGGGAGCAGGTGTGTGAGCTAGCAATAGATCACGATCACGAAACAGGCGAAGTACGTGGCTTGCTTTGTGACTCCTGCAACCGTGGCCTTGGGTTCTTGAAGGACGATGCTAATCTTCTAAGGGAGGCAGCAGCGTACTTAGAGAGTTGAGGACTCGGGGAGCGCCTCGGAACTTGTCCAATAGGCTCCCCACCTTTTTACCTAGACAAGCACTAAGCTAGTCAAAGGAGAATACGAGATGGCTGGTATCGTTGCCGACGCAACCCATGTTAGTGGTCCGCTGCTGGTTGATGGTGTGAGTGAAGGTCTACTGGATTCGGTCCCTGCAGGCGTCTACTCGCAGCTCACCTCGAAGACCTTGTTTGAGGACTACTCTACTGCGAACCGTTGGATGGGGTTTGACCAAGACGAACTTGCTCTCTCCAACACTGTTGCCTCCACATGGAGTCGTGCAGACATTCAAGGCACTTTAGGCACACTTCAGTACAGGCACTCCTATGGCTCCAACGTCAACGCTGGCGAAATCAATGGTGGCGGCCTGAGGTTCGACTGTGGTGCAGGCACGCCCGAGGGTTTGGCCATTGTGCGAAATGTGAGTACCAACGTGCGAGGCGCAGGTTGGGTGTGTGACATGGATGGCATTGGAGGTGGTGCAGTCTCCAACATGCACGTCAATGGTCAAGCACCCATTACATTCCTCACTTGCGTAAATTTCGATGGCGCAGTTGGACTGCAAGAAGCTGGCCTAGAAAATGACATCTTCATGGGCATGGTTGCTTCTGGACCAAACGGAGCAAGCACTACAGTGCCCATCAGCTCTGCTGGTGCGTTGCCTACTAATAGGCTAGTCGGCTGGCACGGAGTAGCTGACGTAGATACTGTACCTGTGGGGCGCGCAGTAGGCGCAGCAGGTACCTCGGTCAGCATGACTGAGGTTAACGGTGGCGTTCCCATTAGTTGCATGGCCGAGGGCGAAAACGCATGGTTTGGTTTCAAGATCCAAGGTAACGACCGAGCGATTTTCTACTACGGCAACGACCCAGGCAAGATGCGAATCGTTGGCCACCTACGGTTGCCCGCTGGCAACACACTCATCCCTAGCACCTCGACTGGCGACTTCTATCCTGCATTTGCGTGGAATCAGGGAGATGCTGCAGATAGTGATGCTTACTACTTTTGGCTCCGTAAGCTGCTCGTACACCAGCCCAACGTGTTCGTGCCGCGCTTCACCACGGCAGGGTAAGGGGCAAACTACTATGCTCAAGCAACTCTCACTCGCATTTGCCCTACTACTGTGCGCATCTACTGCCTTCGCGCAAGAAGCTTGGCGCAAAGGCCCAGACACCGGGGACCAATTGTGCTCTGGTGGTGTAGGTCCCGGTACCAGTTGCTTCTGGATGTTCAACGACTCCACCACGGACTCACCGCTAGTGCGCATTGCGGCTGAGTACGCCACGGTGTGCTTCGATCCCAACACAGCCAGTGCCACAAACACTGGAGCAACCGTGCGAGTTCAGTATGTTACCTCAGATGACTGTGCAAACACAGTTGTCAGTGTCAACACCAGTGAGCCTTACGAGGCAAAAACCATGACTGGAGCTGCCACAGGTGGTCTGAGTTGCTTGTTCAGCGTCCCGACTGGCTGTCTCTGGATTGACCCCCAGAGTACCTCTGCAGTAGAGTCCATGGTCAAAGTCACAGGTGCCCCTGGACCTAGGCAGTAGGGCGGTACAATGAATGGCGGGAATGGAAGTGCTTCTAGCGAAACTAGTAGATCCTTCAGTGGCTCCGGCACTTCTAGCTCTATACTTGATCCTAGACAGAGTGTGGCCCAGACCGGCCAAACTACATCAGAACGACCCATCAATGCGATCCCTCGACAGGATGATTCGGAGGATCTGCAGGAAGCTCGATCTGGAAGAGGGGTAAAGGAGATGTTCGGAGACGCTGTAGCTTATGTGCTATTGGGACTAGCTTTGCTAGCTTCACTACCAAACTTACTGTGAACTCCAACACTGTTGCCATAGCTCTAGCTATCATCGCTGCTATGGGCAATGGCACTGCCTGCTGGCAATTTGCTGGCAAGCTAGCATTCGAGCACCAAGCTAAGAGTTGTGGTCAGTCCTTCGTCGGCCTCGCCAATGCAGTTGCTAAGGAGCGCACAGAAAGGACCCCCTAGTGCCCGTTAATAGCATTGCCTTCAAGTCGTCAGTGAGGTTGGGGGTTGTATACGCCCAAGCTGCTGACACACTAAATGCACTGCTCAGTACTGCACCGGAGCTGCACGAATCTACAGTCTTCGTCACTTCAGCCAACGACTCGCATGGACCAGGGTCGCTACACTCGCACAACTTGGCATGGGATGTTCGTACACACCCAATCTCACTCACGACTACTCGCATTGGTGCCATTGTTGCAAGCACGTATGATGCACTTGACGAGTTAGCACTAAAGTGGGTGGAGCAACTTAAAGCTACACTCGGTCCCGACTACGACATCATCTACGAGCGTGACAACAAACACATTCACATCGAGTACGACCCGAAGTACGCCGGTTCTACACCCATCCAACTACAAAGGAACACCCAAATGGGCAAGCTCACAGACTTCTTCAACGGCAAGAAGACCTACCTCGTTGCGGCCGGCATTGCCGTGCTCGTACTGCTAGACCATAACAGCGGTACACTCGACCTCAACGCTCTTGTCACTGATCCTGATTTAATCCTAAAGGAACTCGGTGTAGCGCTGATTGCTACGTTCCGTGATGCACTTGCTAAGATCGGCAAGTAATCTATGGCCTACGTAGTACTTGGCGCAGTAGTGGTGGTGCTCATCATCTTGGGCATTGCCATTACAGCCAGCAAATCTAGCGCCGTCGCAAAGGAGCGTGAGCGTATAAGTAATGCAGCTAGCAAAGCTGCCGAGGTTATGCAAGATGCTTACAAGAGTGCTCGGGGTAACCTTGGCAGGATTCTTACTCGTCGGAGCAAGCTGCCCAAGGATTAACGTGATGCACGAGTGCGACCCAGCGTGGGAGCACGAGGCCATCTACCAGTACTACAAAGTCCACGAGATGGATTGGCAGGGAGAGGCGCATGCATACACTAACTATGCTGACCACGTAGACTACCTGCACGCCAAGTGCTGTGCGAACGCCAACGCCGACGCACGAGCTGAGTGGTGCAAGTAGCACTGCTTTGCACACTGTGTGTGGTGCTGCTTGAACTGGGATGTAAAGTGTCAGAAACCAAAGTAGTCTCACTACCTACAGTATCTGGCACATACAATGATTTAACCAACAGCTTCGTTTCAGTTACCGCTACAACTTGGGGCACTGGATTTGCCGGCTTTGGCAGCATCATCCAAACCCAAGGTAACATACTACACACATGGCGTGGTACTTGGCCTGTCTTCACAATTGCAAAACGCCAAGGTCTAGCTTTTGTCTTTACGCCAGAGCTAACCCTCGTAGACGGCACCTTTCGCGACCCGCCAGTCCTGGCAAGTGTGGTCCTGAAGATGAGCGTCACCGAAGTAGTGGGCTCCCCCAGGCTCAGGGCAGTCATGCCTACTGAGCACATCTTCCCGGTCGATGGTGGTTGGGACCCCGCACCTAGCTTTGAGGGTGCCCACATGCCGGGACCCGCACCTGTACCTTACAATGAGGCTTCCGAACCTTGGGAGCAACTGCCGATACAGTTCATAACTCCCTTTGGCCTAGCGGACAGCTTTGAGTTCACCCAAGCTCATGTAGGCACAGTAGTCAACATCCCGATGGACCCAAGGCGATTTCGTGAAGCAATGAAAGACAATAGTACTGGGAACGATCCTTGGGAAAACCAGTGGTTATTCACTCTCTACCTAGAAGATGAGTTCACTACCCTAAACAGCTCAAGCCCCCCAAGAGGAATAGGCGACGTAGATGCCAGTGTTACCTACGAAGACCACTTGTCGAATAGTCCTCTAGTGCTCGAAGTGGGCTATACTGACTTCCACACTGGCATGATGAGCTGGCGCAGAGATCGCTCACGGGGTGTTGTCGATGGTCGCCTAGGCAAGTTTGAGCACTCTAGTGACCTCGTGGAAGACAAGTATACCAAGGGGCTATACGTACACTCGTCCGACCAAGACCCCGAAGACGAACAAACCAAACCGCCGCCGACGCGCAGATGGTCCCAAGATGAGTGAGCTAGCAACGGTCGCTATAGTTCCCATAGACCCCATTACAGATGACCTGTATGCAAACATCTCCCTTAGCACGTCTGCCGTAACGCGCGTCCACAACACCACCATGAATGTGGATACCTTCTCTGGCCTCTCCATCAACAAGATTGTCAGCCGGGCAGGCATGAGATTCTTTTGGCCCGACATCGTATCCACTTCACCAGAGGGTTTCCTGTTGGAGCCCCCGCGAATCCAAAGTGCCTCCATTAATTTGGAAGTGGTGAGCTTCACGGGTGCGCCAAGGATCGTGGCCTACTTACAGAACAGGCCAGTGTCTCTTGACTTCAGCGCCACCACCATGTTTGGGCCTCCGTTTCCACCCGGAGCAAACACCAGTGCACCCCTTGGCCCTCCATATATCGTGGCCTCTGTGGTCCACGAAATTACTGCAGTGGGTGCTTACGCCATTTCCTTGAGTCCCACTACACTCATGCGTGTCATGCGAGACAACGGGGGCACTGCAGCTTGGAACGGAATATTCTCACTGGTCCTCATGGATGCAAATGAACTTACCGGCTACGAAAGTATCACCTCTCCATTTAGCCACACGCCTGCAGACAGTACAACTGCCTTTGGCTCCACCGACACAGGCCAAGCACCTGTTCTCTCTCTCACCTACACCGACTTCCACACTGGTTGGATAACTGATAGAACCGACCGCACCCGTGCCGTGCGTGACGACCGTTACGGTATCTCTGCCATGTCTATAGACTTAGTTCCTGACGGTGAACTGCTCGGTGTCTGGGTCCACGAATGGGACCAAGACCCTGATCTGAATGAAGAGAACCGCTACAATACTAGGCGTACAGAAATCCGCACGGACAACAAACCTGTACGCTAGAGGCACTACATGGGTACGATGACCTACGCAGAGATGCAGACCGAGCTGACCTACTACCTCGAAGGTCGCACAATCACTGCTGCGCGCTTAGGCAGGTGGATCAACCAAGCCTACAGGTTTCTCTCCTACCCCAACGTGCACAAGCACTGGGAACTAGAAAGTACAGTCGAGGTTCCCCTCGTAGCAGACCAGTTCGTTTACCCACTAGACACGTCCCAAGCTTACGTCACTACTGAAATCCTTGGTGTCCGAGGGGCTCGCTACATTGCATCCACAACTGACTCCTTCATTCAAAGGCGAACGCGCCTCGGTGCAACGTCCATTGGGTGGTTCAATAAGCAAACCCACACTGTGGGAGGCGGTGGCCCACAGCGCTACGGAATCTTTCGCAAGAGCTTAGTAGTGAGCCCTGGCCCCAACTCCACCATTGCCGGCAACCTCGTAGTCCTCGAAGTGTGGACTCAACCTGCAGCTCTTGCAGCCGATGGTGACGTAACTGTGCTGCTCGAATGGTGGGACGAAGCAGTCCTGTTGGGGGCAAAGTGGATTGGCGAAGCTGCACTGGGCTTCACAGAGTATGCAGAGCAGTCCAAGCAGACTTTCATCTCCTTCATCCAGGGCACCCCGCTGCGCGAGTTCACTGGCAGCGACGACGAAGAATCCTACTTCCCAGACATGGAATCTGGCGAACCCCTCACGGCAAGGAACTAACCAATGCACAAGCACCTAGCACTACTCTTGCTCGCTGCACTCACCTACGTCCAGCCTGCCTATGCGGACTTCGACCTACCGTGGGACTCTGCATTTGAGTCAGTGCCACAAAACTCGGACAACTTTTCTGAAGGCCCGCTGCGCATACGGGACGGCAAAGACAATGTACGCGGCCGACTAGAGACTGAGCACCACTTCGGCTCAACCAACACGGACGACAACGGTCTACACCAAGTAGGTAGCGCGCGGTGCTTCGTCAGTAATACAGCACCTACTGCCATTGCAGACGCCGACTTCAACTATGGTGGCTCAGGTGTCAACAACCTCAACGTCTCTGGCAGCAATGCAAGCGGTTCACCCAAAGACCTACTCGGCTGGGGCCGCTGCTGGCTCGACCGCAATGGTCCCGATGACATCAATGGCAACGGTGACGACAACAGTCTGTACATCTATGACCAAGACCCAAATGACGATGCTACTTATAGTGACACCAACTGGGTGCTTGTAGGCCACGCCGGCATGTGGACTGCACGCAACCTCATCTCCTGTGGCGGCTTCGACTGCATGGACACCACAGCCAGCACCGAGCCCACCCAGGGCCGTTGGACCGACGCCACCACTACTGGCACACTGAGCTACGTTGCTACCCAGACCACTGAGGGCCTCGGCCTCGCGCTGCGCGTCAGCAACACCACAACCAATGAGTCTGTGAGCTACGAACTCGACGGCCTCAAGCTCAGCACTACTTACTTGGCCACTGCACGGGCACGCCTAGTTTCTGGCAGCGGCTCATGCGCACTCAAGACCACCAACATGCTCGCCGGCAGTGGCATTAACATGCTAGAAACCACCACTGCAAGTGCAACTTTTGCAACCATTGCTGGCTACTTCACCACCGGCACAAGCCTCGCAAGTGCCCCACAAATCAACCTCGAAGTCAACGTCAGTGCGGGCACTGTAGTGTGCGAGTACGACAGCGTGGCAGTGCAGAGAGTAACCACCCCCGCTGCTGGTGAGGCCCAACTCAACCGCACACCCGAGTCGGGCAACATTGTGCGAGTACTCAACTTCAACACAAATACTGTAGTTACTGACCAACGAGCAGGTACGCACTGGTCCCAAGCGGACATCATGACACTGCCAGTGACGGTCCCCGACGATGGTTACTACATCAAAGTTACTGCTTCAGTTTGTTTGGGCGGAAAAATCAACGGCTCTGGAAACGATTGGGTAGCCGGCGCGCGCTTGAACGAAGATGCTACTGAGGTCAGACGCGGACTAAATGGGCACACTGAACCCGGTACCGGCGTCGAAGGATCTGTTCCTCAGAATATTGTTCTTGAGTACATCAACACTGCACCAGTTGCAGGAACCACTTACACTTACAACGTAGAAGTCACACTTGAAACAGATGGAGCTGCCACTACTACCTATTTTGTAAACCCAGTAGCAACTGACATGAATGTAGCTAGTTGGCCTCTCAGTGGCCTCGATTGCACCAACGCTACCTACCTCCACGTCGAAGCCATCAAGGCCAACTAGGAGCCCACCATGAGTGCTCCCTTCGCCGACTTTCGCCAAGATCGCCACAATGCTGTAGCGCGTGCGCGCAGCCGTTCTGCCCACCCTCGTAGCCCCCTGGGCATCAACACGGACGACTGGTTGGGCTTCGCGCCCGACTTGCCTAGCCACACCTTTGGTGCACGCGCGTGGCAGGTAGGTACAGTGGGCTTGCGCGCAGCATACCCTGAAGCCCCAAAGTCCACCGGAGGTGCGGCTCTCACCACAGGCATCGGCTTCGAGGCAGTAGACGAAGATCGCTTGCCTCTGGACACGACCGATGATCCCGTCATCAACCTTCAGTCACTGTTGCGCACAGACGAGAACGGCAAGATTGGTGCCGACGCGCTTAACGGCGAGTACGTACTGACACTGCTAGCTGCAACTGGCGGCGACGGCACTACGCCGGGTACTGGAGAGATGCACCGCATCAAAGCAGACGGTACATGGGCACAGGTACCCTACGTCAATAACGTCGTCTACGCTTCTGGCGACCATGAGATGCAAGCAAGTCGTGATGGTCAACCCTGGGACCGCAGTATGCCCTCCAGTGCAGCATTCGCTGCTGGGGCACCTAGCCACGACCCCGCAGCCGCTACAGGTAGTGGCACAAGTACCACACTAGGCTTACCTGTGATGGTGTACTGCAACAATGTGGACCCAGTATATGTGTTCCCCGCTACAGAGTACGACTCCAACCACGCTTCCAAAGACTCCTACACCGAACTCTACGCAGGAAACCTCGAACCCTTCATAGCCAAGTGCTGCTTTGCTTGGGAAGGACGCATGTTCTATGGCTCCACTAGCGAAGCCGGTACTCGTCACCCTCTACGCATCCGATGGGGCGCACTGTTTGATGCAAGCCCTGACGAAGCCAACCCCGGTGCAGGCTTCATCGACGTGCGCGAACTCAACGGCACACTAATTCGATTCGAGAACCTCGACCCGTTCCTCATTGTGTACTTCAGTGACGGCATCGTATTCCTTGAGCGTACAGGCCAAGTAAGCGCACCTATTCGTTACCGCGTAGTCACAGACCACCGTGGCTTGCTCGGGGGAGGCAGCGTCTCTCATATCAGCCCACGCGAACACTTTGTCATCGCTACAGATGGGTTCTACATCCTCAACGCCAGTGGTGAGTTCCGCGAAATCGGCACCATAAGGGTCGAGGGTGTGTTCTACCGCAAGTGGCACGACTACTTTTTCAGCGTGGTTGACCTAAACAACCCACAGCGCATTCAGTGCCACTACGATCAACTCTCGCGAAGTGTGCGCATCTCGCTACCTGTTTTGAGCACGGGGCGCAACACAGTATGGTCCTACGATATTCAGCGCGATTGGATGGTGCCTGAGGGATGGAGCGAGCAAGAATCCGAAGTGCTGTGCTTCACCGACCACAACGATACCCTTCGTGCAGCCTTGGCGTGGGACGACCAACCTGATGCACCAATCACTTGGGACGACCTTACAAGCGCCGGAGGAGCCACCTGGGAATCCGGCACTGCCGTATTCGGGCGCAGCGCCTTGTTCCATGGTACAGCAATTGGTCTAGTCCACATCCACGACCACACCATCAACACCTTCGGCGGCAACACACAGCAGTGGTCGCTCGTAACCGGACGCCAGCCTGTAGGTGATGTTCGCACGCACACAGTCTGGGAAGGTGTCCAAGTAGAACTTGCCGATCTAGGCAATACGTCCAACATCACTATCGCACTCAACGTCCAAGACATGTTGGGCGGTGAAGCCGGCGAATCTACCAGCGCCCCTATGGCCATTAGTGCCTCCCTCACAGGCCATCCCCTACTGCGCCGCCTCACTGCTCGGTTGAGTGGTCCCTACGGACAGATTAAACTGTTGGGTTCTGGTCCCGTGGCGCTGCGTCAGGTATTTGCAGATGTGCGCCCCAGTGAAAGTAGAATACGGTGAGTCGTGTACAAATCTCGCGCTTCTACGCAGGTGAGGACCCGAGCAGCATCCAGCGGGCCATCGAGGCCATTCAAGAGTTCTCATTGGAGCAAGATTCTAATCGAAAAAGTGCTTCTTACACTCTTGACCCTAATGACGATCTTATACTTGTTACTACTGGCGCTAGTGCTATCACTATTACTCTACCTTACATAGACGATGCTCAACGAAAACCCTACTACGTCAAAAAGATCGACGCCGGAGCTGGCGCAGTAACTGTGCAGGGCAGTGGCACTGAAGTCATTGACGGAGGCACCGTGTCGTTGGCTTCGCAGTACGATGTAGTTCATGTAATCCCAGAGCGCACCATACAAATCACTACTCCAATTCGCACTTGGCACATAGTATGAGCATCCGAGAAGCCACCCTTGCAGACTCCCCCGTCTTCAACTCCCTCTGGCACGACATGCTCAAAGAAATCGCAGACTCCTACCCCCTGGCCGACTCTGGCCCCACCCCGCGCAACCTCAACTACCACAACCTCATCTTCGAGAACTACACTAAGGGCTTCACGAAGGGCCTCGTGTTGCTATGGACTCCGAAGCTCTCAGAGACTCCCCAGGGCCTCTTGATGGTCGGGGCTAAGCTAGGAGGCACCCAGGGCCTCGATTCGCGCTGGGAGCGCCCTGCGTGGATTCACGGCATCTACATCGCACACGAGTGGAGACGCTACGGGGGGTGGCGTGCGCTGCACCGCGCGGCCGAGCCGCTGCTCGTGGAGCTGGGGTTCACGGACACCCTGGGCTATGTGCCCTCGGGCCACGAGGAGAGCTTCAGGATGAACACGATGGCCGGGGGGACGCCCTACGCTATACTTATGGAACGTCCACTTGGGCAAAGGAGTAAGTGATGGGCGGCGGCAGCTCAGACGGCTCAAGTTTTCAGTCTAGCCAGAATATTGGTTCTGCATTCTTGGCGAACTTGTTTGGACAG
>Ga0307378_10012843_pt1 | contig 10657 bp, 8 predicted proteins | sample UN1MG_FD_202238 | JGI IMG/M metagenome (GOLD analysis project Ga0307378, IMG submission 202238) | Soil microbial communities from Risofladan, Vaasa, Finland - UN-1 | ecosystem: Environmental > Terrestrial > Soil > Coastal area > Acid sulfate soil | place: Finland: Risofladan, Vaasa | collected...
GAACCGTCTGGCCAGTTTTTTGGCCAACGGATGATTTGGCGGTCGCCGCATCCGGCTCAGAAAACCGGCTTTGATTTTATCCATCGAACGAATAAAGCCTTTGGCAGTCAATTCGTCGCGGCGATGCTCAAAGCGATTCATGCCCAAGCAGACAGCGGCGAAGTGTCAAGCCGCGAACAAAGCCGAGGCGGTGGCGAGCGCAAGTTAGACCGATAATCGCCGCCACCCCCATGGGGGTGGCCTGGTAAGGATCATGACCAGATGAAGGACTTACCCAGAAATGTGCGAAAGATTCTTGACAATACTAACTATTTATTTTTAAAATTGATCGCCAAGAACAGGTTTTTTATAATGGAGTCGGCTTTTAGTAAATATTGGTATGTGATGCAAGTACATATTTCATTTGCAGACTGCAAACTCCGGATAAGGAGACGCCCAAATGAGAATTCTGTTATGTATACTGTGCTCTTTATGTTTAACTTCTTGCGAAAGGAACGAGACCGTCAGAATTATTGACCGAACATTCGATAAACCTTTGGAAGAAGGCACCATGACTCCCAATGTGCCACACCTAACTGAACAAGAACGCATTATGGGTTTGGTAGTAGTTTATCAGGCTGCGTTTCAACATTTTGCATGGTTCGACCGAGTTCCTGATCTGGACTGGGATCAGGCGTTTAAGGAATATTTGCCTGCTATTCAAAAAGATCAGGATTTGTTAAGCTACTACCGTACCTTGCAGCGATTTGCAGCATTGCTACAAGACGGGCACACAAGGCTTCTGTTGCCTGATGAACTGTCGCATAGGCGTGACAACCTGCCTTTCTTGATGGACTATGTGGAAGGACAATATGTTGTGATTGAGCGTATGCCGTCACAAGAGATTCTTGACAAGGACCTTCCACCTGGTTCCATTATACTGTCTATAAACGGTCAGGATCTGGACGACTGGCTTGAGACGCACGTATTTCCCTTCGTGTCTAATCCCACACCGCATGCTAAACCACTTGCCTTCAACTTCATGCGCTGCTTCTCTAAAGGTGAACAAGTCAAGCTAAAGCTGCGCTATCCTAATGGAAGTGTTCATTCACGCATGATTTCTGCAACAAGGGATAGTATTGAGTGGAGCGATGGTCTCCATAATCAGTTCACGCGCCCCTGGAATCGGAAACCAATATTCCGAACGGAGCCTATGGGTAAACACACAGTATATGTCAAGTATGGAAGTTGTACCCCTGATTGCGAAAATAAATTCATCGAGTACTTTGAAAGCATGGATAAATCCCAAATTAAGACAATTATTTTGGACCTACGCTGCAACCCTGGTGGAGACACTCCTGAGAAAAGCATTCAGCAACTCTTAACACAAACTTTGATCAATCCCGTTATTATGCGAACACGATGTTCGATTTCATGCTTGGACGCCGGTTTTGCTTTGTTGAGCCAGCGAGGATCGGACCAACAAGAAATTGAGGAACTTGTCAAAGATGCTATAAAAAAAGGAGAACTACCCAAAGGTTTTTCTCCCGGATGGTACGAGCCTGAAACGCGTATAGATCCTGCAGAAAATGGTTTTGGAGGCACCCTCATTATTCTAATAAATGGGGAAACCGGAAGTGCTGCAGAAGAGTTTGTAGCTATCTTGAAGGCCAGAGAACGGACTATCGTAATTGGAGAAAGGAGCAATGGGTCAACAGGAACACCAATCTATTTCAGTCTGCCTGGCGGCGGAAAAGTAGGCATATGTACTCTCAAAGTATGTTATCCGAATGGCGAAACATACATTGGCCATGGAATCATTCCTGATGTTCTTGTAGAACGCTCGATTAACGGAATTGCACAAGGAATAGATGAGGTTCTGGAGAAGGCTTTACACGTTGCAGATCAACAAAATAATAGATAAGGAAGACTTTGAGGGTTCGATGGCACAATCTTATAATCTCATCTCTTCCCTTCGGGATTCTGCCTAGCTGGCTGCTGAAGGATAGAACACGCATAGATTACAGCGAGCGTTAATCTATAGCGGTGTTCAAACATTCTTAATCTATTCCATCATTCTCAAACATCAAGCTGTTCTATGTGTCGAGCACAACCTGGTCCTGAATTAATTTCCGGTAATGCGGCGATTCTTTCATCAATTCCGTATGTGATGTTCCCACGAATATGGTACCACCATCGGACAGAACGAGTATCTGGTCTGCTTTCTGAATTGTTGATAGGCGATGCGACACAAAAAGCATGGTCCCGCCTGGCCAAATGTGTCCAAGGCAATCAAACACTTTTGCTTCTGATACACTATCCAAAGATGTACCAGCTTCGTCCCAGACAATAATATCAGGATCTGTCAGAAGAAACTGAAAGAGTCATTAATGAAGTGTATAGATTCTCTAAATGCTGGAAAGGCCTAGAAATCACGCTAATATACCATGCTAGAGCCACTGCTTCACCTAACTTCAAAGCACCAGAAAACAAAAGAAACCATCCCCCTAAAAGAATCAATGCTCCCCATATAGTAGATATGGCCTGTCCGGCATTGCCCCAGAAAGCGCGGGTTCGCCAAAGTCTAAACCCAGTTTTAAGTTTTTCTTTTAATAGAAGTCGATAACGACGTTTTTGCCGATTTTCAAGTGAGTACATTTGGGCAATACTGTGGCCATCTATAATCTCTGTGATCAAAGAAGTTAAACGATCATGAATATACCTCATGCCCTCACCAATACTCCTCAACTTATACCCCATGAAAAGTGTGAGTAAATAACGAATTGGAACAATAGCAAGCACAAAAACAACAGCTTCCTGCCCGAGCCCATAAAGCTTTTCAGCCTGCTCCTTAGTCAAGCTCGGCCCGATCTTGATACCACCAACTTCGATAATAGTATCTGCTGCATGTACCTTCATAGCAGCATTATATGCACTCCCTCGCAAAGCGCAAGTTGCCTATTTTAACATTTTAGAAAAATGGCAAATTATTTTGTGGCACTTCGTTGAGATATTACAGATATTCTTATTACATCTCTATATTCTTTTATTAAGATGGGCATTATTTCTCATATTCCTTGGATTCGGAATAGTGGCTTTATGTATCGTGGCAGGCTATCTGTTTTTCGTGAAAGGAACATAATAAACAATAACAGTATAAAGAACGATTATGCAATCTTGCATCGTATTCAATATCTTGTAGGAGAAAGAAATATGAATAGACAAAAATATTTCATCACTGTAATTGGTACTATCTTAATTTCTATTGGTCTTCACACAACACTAAAAGGCGAAAAGCAAAATGCTCTCCACCATAACTTAAGTGTCAACTTGAACAAGTATCTCGGCACTCATTACAAACATCCCTTCGATTATGTTGTGGATAAATTCAAAGACCACGATTTAGTGATCATAGGGGAGTATCATCACATACAGCAGTATGTATGTTTCATCGACCAACTAATACCAAGACTCTATAGTGAGGCTGGAGTTCGATTTATAGGATGTGAGTTCTTTGCATCATCATGCCAAAAGGATATTGATAAACTTGTAAACGGTGACGAGTACGACAATGCCTTGGAAACACAGATTATAAGAGAATCAGCAGTTAATGCTGGGTTTATGTGGCCTTATGAGGAGTATATTGAAGTGTTCAAGACGGTATGGAAGTTAAATAAAAACATTACTGAAAAATCGGAGCGTTTTAGCATTATATTTATGGCCCCTGATATAAACTGGCACAATATACATTATGGCAACGAAGAAGAAAAAAAAACTGCAATGTTACAGTTTATGGAGGCTGATAAACTTTATGCTGACCCCATAATCAAAGAATTTGACAATAACCATCACAAAGGACTGGTTTGGTGCGGAGCCACGCATGCTGTGACACGTCTAAAGGGCAACCCCAAACGCGGACCGGAAATAAGGTGCGGCGGGTATTTATATAAACAGTACCGTGACAAAGTATTTCACATTGAGCTCCATGGATTTTGGTACTATAGGGGTCGAGATGAAAGCTATGCCTTGAATGGTTTGTTGGATAAGGTTCTGAACGAACACAATAAACCAATTGGATTTGACCTTATAGGATCGCCATTTGCAACCCTTGAGCTTCCCACCGATTTTATATGGGCGGTTAATAATCCAAGTGCAAAATTTAGAGACTATTGCGACGGCTATATTTGGCTGCTACCTCTGGAAAAATTCGAAGGTAACCATATAATGAATATTGACAAGATTGTTCCTGATGATGAAGCATTCCATAAGGTTATTCGCAATGCTCACTCAAAGTCCGCACAGGAATTGAACTTGTCGAGGGATGAATTTATAGCTTTGTGGCGAAAACAAGCAGATGAATTCGAACACTTTCAGCTATCATTTATGCCGTTCTTATTAGACCATGATAAAAATATCCCGTGAATGAAAACTAACCCAATAGGAAAATTGGATTTGGGTAACAGCCCTTTAACCCGTGGAAATTTAGTTGTTCACCTACATTTGCTTTTCAGAGATATCTATCCCTTTAAAGTTTGATGTCAATGGGCGCGTTAGCGGCTGGGTTTAAGCGCCCCTTGACAGTTTGAAGAATGTTTATTAACTTGCCATCAACTATCTGATAAATATTATTATTGTCTCTAATAGATTCTAACCTGTGTGTAACAATAACAATTGTTTTGCCACGCAACAGCCGTGTCAAATTGTCAAATATGCGACGTTCGGAAGCTATGTCGATAGATGCCGTTGCCTCATCGAGTATAAGTATATCAAAATTCTTTAGCAACGCTCTCGCTATACATAGTTTTTGTCTCTGGCCGCCTGATAGGTTCTGTCCATTTTCGCTGACGGGTGTATCGAGATTTTCATGTAGCGATTCAATAAAATTTGACAAGTCTGCTATTCTACATACACGCAACGCTTCCTCTATCGAAGCATTGCGTTTTCCATAACGTAAATTGTCTATTATGGTCGTATCAAACAGGAGCGTTTCTTGATTAACACATGATATCTTTTCCAACCATGACTCAAGTGAGACCCTACTCAGCGGCATTTCTCCAATTAGAATTTCACCATTAATTGGCACGGACAATCCCAGCAATAGATTTAAAACTGTTGTTTTGCCAGATCCCGTAGGGCCAATAATATATGTGGTTTCACCGGCAGGTATGGTGAAACTAGCACCTTCAAAAATATTTTCCTCACCATCATATGCGAAACAGATGTCTTTGAATACTATGTCCTTTTCTATTTTAGCAGGTGCCGAAATTTGCCCTGTTATGTTGTGCTCCTCATGTCCCACAATATCCCAAATTCTTTTTAGATTAACATTTAAGCTAGGAATACGCATAACGCTTGTTACAATCATTCGTAATGGTTCCATAATTCGATTTATCAGCATTAGAGAAGCCATTATTGTTCCGATGGTTAATTTGCCTTGCATGACTAGATAGCCACCGTATCCCATAGTTACGGTCCAAAGTATGATATCAATACCGGCACTAAACCAACTGTTGTAAAGAGACAACCATACAGACCTTTTAGCAACATCAATATGTTTGTACGAAAGACTTTTTAGAATATTCTCGTGATATGTTTCTCCCGCGAATAACTTGATGACTTTAATTCCTTGAACGGTATGAATAATATGTGTCATGATGTTTGTAGTGCTGGTTCTTATCTGCCGGGATAGTTCCCCAATTTTAGGAAATACCATACTTACAAAAATAATGTAACTCGGAATCACAATAGCTGGAACAACTAGTAGTTTATTGTTGATATATGCCAAGAAAAACAGGGATACTATCATCTGAGAAATGGCACATAAAAAAGATGGGATAACTTGGGTAATAATATTAGAAATTGAAGCAACGTCTTCATATGCTCGAGAAGTAATATCTGGTGCCTTCATTTTCAGAAAAAATGGAAGTGGTAATTTCTGAAACGAATTGAAGATTTTCGTCCTAAAATCAAGAGACAGTTTTAATAGAATCATTTCTGTTAAAATCGTATAAATACTTAAAAGCAATCTATGTATAAGCAATGCTACTACGAGTACCACTAATATTTTAACCAACTCAGTTATTTGCCCAGAAGGTATCGCATCATCTATGAGCTGCTTCACTAAAAATGGTTGAATGAGCGACCAGGCACCAATCAGCAATGACAAAATTATAAGCACAATAAATCTCAGAGAGTAGTATTTAACAATATTTAACATCCACATCCACATCGGTATTACTTTCTGTTAAAAAACTTGAAATCTATTTTATCTTTAGCATCACTAAATTTCTATTTGCTGGCCCTGGCCTGCCCCATACATTTCAGCAGAGTCCAATATTAAGGATTGTTAATCTAGAATTTCCTTACAAATCTATCCGATTTTGGGCACCCAGGAGCAGCTTCGTATATTGTGCCGCATTCATGATATGTATCCCTGATACAATAGCCCATTTTTGTATGACAATTGTCAATCTCTTCACATTCATAACATATAGTATTCTTGAATTTTTCCTTTGGATAGTAGATTGTCTTCTCAAGGAGCTTTTTACTATTCCATACCTCTTCAATTGACTGAGTAGTCAGATCCCCAACAAACATTTCTTCATTTTCTGGTAGTTGTTCACAGGGTATAACTTTACCATCCGCACATATGAGAAAAGACGTTCGACCTGCTGCACATCTAGTACGTCCCTTCCATGCTTCCTGTCGTAGTTCTATGTCTCGAGGCCCTACCATAGGTCTACCATTTTGATAACCAATCTGATCATCAGGGAACTCTTTTTTCAGAACATCAAGTTTCTTGTCTAGCCAATCATAATCCTCTATATGGTTGAACAGTCTATCTTTATGGTGGTAAGCACTACGGCAGTATGTAGCTGTGCGGATATCTCCCACACCAATATTTTTTAAATCACGATATAGTCTGGGTATTGTACATACATTATATGGTGTTATTACTGCTTTAGTAGCAACTTTAAGACCCGTCTCTAAAGCATTTCTAATAGACTCTTCAGTTCTTGTGTGAAATCCAGGTGTTTGGGTTAGATAATCGGCGACTTCAGCCACTGTTGAATCCATGCTGAACTGAATTTCAAAAATAGTGGGATACTCCGCTAAATGTTTTGCTGTTTCTTTACTCAGATAAGCTTTTGTGGAAATGCGAACAGGCATAAATTCGTGTTCGGTTATAGCATCAAGAAAATCAAATAAATAAGGGTAAAGAAGAATGTCTCCACCACTAGGCTCTATACTGAAGACACCAATTTGTTTGGCTTCCGCCAAAAGTTCAAGCATCCGTTCTTTAGAGACAAGGTTCGATTGTGGAATTTTTCTCCGCTTAAGGTAACAATATTGGCAATCGGTTGCACAATCGGAGGTTACATGCCAAAGAATTTCACTGGGCACCCTCTCTCTGACTTGGTAATCATTGTCACTTTGAAGGAAGGGGGACTTAGGAAGAAAGTCTTTTGCGTCATATACAGGGGGTTTGGCAGGTGACATTTTTTTTACATTTGACACCGATATCAAAGCCGCTTGAGATGGATCACGCTTAACATTTGGATTTTGTTGTTCGTCATAACTTTTCTTAAATGTGCTTATTATCTTATATACATGTTTTTTGGCTTCTCCCACCCGGTTCACAGAATGTTCTTTATTAACAAAAGGTGTAACACTTCTAACAATATCTCCTACTTTTTTTTCCCCATCACACAAGGCCAGAATGATTGCATGTGTACGGTGTAATCTATAATTACCTCTACCTTCTTTGCCATAAAAAACTACAAACTCTTCCTCATTACGTAATCTGAAAAAAGGGTTTATTGCATACACATCGTCATCTGTTAAATGAAAGTTGTTGTTTTCTTTTTCTATTAATTTTGCCATTATTTATTCCTTGATTGTAATTTACTGTTCTCTATTTACAACTAAACAAAAAACCACTTAGATTTCTGTATTTAAAATTTGGGTGCAGTTACACTGCACCCAAATGTGGGACTATGAATTGCCATTAACAGGGTTCGCCACTGGTTGTCCAGCAAACTGGGCAAGCAAGTATACAAGTAATATGTACACAGCCACTAATACCGCAATCGCGATCAGGCCCAATTTCTCCATTGTCTTCTGGGAATTCTAAACCAGAATTTAAAAAGTCTTCAGCCATAGTTATCACCTCCTTTCGTTTTTAAAATAAGGTTGTCAAAAAATACATTACTATACTTAACGGTACCGTTATTCCTCATTGTGTTCTGTGCTTAGAGTATTAATTTCAACATTTCCAAATTGATATTGCCGTGTTGTTATCTTTCCTCGTCCACGCATTTGCGAAGTTATTTTTGTAGGGAAAAATAGATCATTGGATTTAAAATAGTTATCGAAAGTCAATTTTACCGTTTCCTGACCGCGTAATCCCTTGCGCCATGAACTAACATGACCATCTTCAAATGAAAGGACGTTTTCGGGGACCAAACCAAATTGGAACGAATATGAATCCTCTGGGCTATTGGTATCAGGATTGCGCCACGGCTGAATGTTTTTAAAGAAATCGTGTTCGGATTTTAGTTTCCTTTCGCCCATATAAGGAAATAAATCATCAACATATGAACTCAGAAGCACTGTCTGTGGGAACATTATTTCTGTTACAACAAGACCGTCCAAAATAGTTCGCAGCTTAGTTGTGAGTGTATTGTCTTCACATTGGATTTTAGTTCCCTTTCGTGTTCCATCTGAGATAAATACCCACTTGTCATCTTTTCCTTTTATGGTCAACTGATATACCCAAGGCAATCCGCGTTTGCTTCGCTCAACCTCAATTTTTCGAAGTTCAATTACACCGGTTACGGCTTCGTCATCAGAGATACTAATTTTAACTTCTCCGGCAATACTCTTAATCTGTGCCCACATAGCCCTATCTGTTGAGAATTCATCTATCGCTTTTCCCACCTCTTGTGGTGAAAGATTCGTACCAAAGTCAGGAAGTGGTAGATCGTCAAAAGGATATGTCGTGGTTCCCTCACTAATTGGTGTTTTCATATTTACTTCCACAACATTGTTTGAAACCTTAGTCTCATCAGTAGATTGAGATGAAGACATCTCACTGGAAGCTTTTGCAAGGCTGTTTTTGTCTGTATTAACCGGATCACTTTTTAAGATTTTAGACGCCATTACAATATTGTCATTTGGCCGTTTTTGTGATACACCAGAAGCAGGCTTCTCATTTTTCTGGAAGATTTGAAAGATGGAAAAACCTAAAACAACAACCAGTCCAATAATAACCGCTGAGCATATTTTGTAATTTTTACTCATTTTGATCTTGTCTCCTTAAAGAAATTCAATTTCATTATTTCCAGCCTTATTCGCCGATTTCATATTCCATAATTTTTTCTTCAACGCCCTTCATCGTTTTTATGTATCCGACAATATTGTCAAACGACTCTTGGCATATTTCTTCACAAGACACATTCTGCTCAACAGTTGGGTACAACACATCATTTTGACAGTTACATGCTGACGTAACTTCTTCTTGTAGCAAGAACAAAACTTTAGCCCGCTCTTGGTTTGTTAAATCATACTGGCCATCTCTTACAGAAAACCAGATTAAGCTCCTTGTCTCGGCTAAATACGCACTGGCATGATATGAGTAAATAAGCGTAGGTGGTTTTAGTCTTTCTTCCTCATGAAGATATTTAAGCCATTGCTCAAATGCTTTTAAGCCAGTAAAATGATTTTCTGATAACGGCTTTTCCAGTGCATATTTAGCTGCTGGAACATTTTCCAGTAGCCATTGCTTATCAAAACCATAGCCAAAGCCTGTTTTGAGTAAGGAATCTAAATTGACGACAGAAAATCCTACAGGTGATATCTCTATACAGACAAATTGCCAAACGTCACCAGTCTTGATTAGAAGTTCGGGATAGTCGACTTCAATACCTTCTTTTGCTAACGCATCCTTCAACTGGAATATCCATGGGAATTGCTGTTTGAACCATTCTCGTTTCTGCTCAACCCACTGTTCATAGTCAACGCTTTCAAGGTCGATAGGCACTGGCATTACAAATGGAGGAAGGTCAGTAATATCGTAAGTTTCTGTGGCTGGCCTAACCTCATCTAATGGCTTTTCAGGTTCATAACCAGTTGCCCAGGCTATAAGTTGAGTGGTATTACATGATACAGGTATAGTTGGGGCTAAATGACCAACCATCTCAGACATTTGGCCTGCTGCTACCTTTACAACACCACTTTCTGATTCAAATCTGACTGTTCCTTCACCAACAACCAATGTTGTGCTGGTATGTGTGACCTTAACATCAAAAGCAGTGCCTGTAATTACAGCTTTGCCATGAGCAGTATCAATAATAAAAGGATTTCCATCATGCTCAACATGTGTGTAAATCTGGCCGAAATCCAGCTTGACCAAACAGCCGATATTGCTGTTCTCTACCAGAGGCTCGACAGTAAGAACTGTATCGCTATTCATCACCATGCGATGCTTACCGTTGATTAAGAGTGTTTTGAGTTCATTATCAGCAACAAGTTTCTCGCCAGGTGCAACCACTATATTGCCAGATGGCCTTACCAATTCAACTTGCACAGAAGACCTGAGTGCAGATGCAATCTGTTTAGAGGAGGAGGCTTGGGGGATATTTTGTGGCTTCGAATAATTTGAAAATACCAACCAAGT
>Ga0307378_10012845_pt1 | contig 10655 bp, 7 predicted proteins | sample UN1MG_FD_202238 | JGI IMG/M metagenome (GOLD analysis project Ga0307378, IMG submission 202238) | Soil microbial communities from Risofladan, Vaasa, Finland - UN-1 | ecosystem: Environmental > Terrestrial > Soil > Coastal area > Acid sulfate soil | place: Finland: Risofladan, Vaasa | collected...
AGGCAATTTTGAATGGTCCAAAATTTCACTCTCAAAATTAGGCTGAATAAAATGTTAGAATAGGCAAGATGGGAGGAGGGGGAAAGTTTAAAAGAAAAAGGTAAAAAAAAATGGGGCTGACTAAATGTTTAGCTGTTGTTGCCAGAGGAAGAAGTTGAAACACTATTTTTAATGATGTAGTCAAGGGCAATTTTGAAATACTGCTCAGTGAAACCCTACATCAAATCAGCTATTTTAGTACACAGGCTGGATTACCGGGGTCGCCTTCACAGTCAACAAGCCAGTTCGCAGCCATCAGAGCAAAGTCGGCAAAATCAACCTTGCAATCATCATTCATATCACCAACAAGTGCATACCCACAGACCTGCTTAATGCCCAGACTGTGTTCACCTCCTGCGGCGATGGCGATAAAGCCGCTGTTAGGCGAAGGGATATCGCATTGGCCGGCCCAGTTGCCTCCCCAGGCGATTAGCGAGCCATCTTCCTTAAGGCCCAGACTGTGGCTCCCTCCTGCGGCGATAGCGGTAAAGCCGTTGTTAGGCAATGGGACATTGCATTGGCCATAGTCATTGTATCCCCAGGCGACTATCGAGCCGTCTTCCCTTATGGCCAGACTGTAGCGTCTTCCTGCGGTGATGGCAGCAAAGCCGCTGTTAGGCCAAGGGATATTGCATTGGCCGTATTCATTATTTCCCCAGGCGACTATCGAGCCATCGGCCTTAAGGCCCAGGCTATAACTGCTCCAAAATCCTGTTCCTGCAGCGATGGCGATAAAGCCGCTGTTAGGCTCAGGGATATCGCATTGGCCATAGCTGTTGTCTCCCCAGGCGACTATCGAGCCGTCCTGTTTAAGGCCCAGACTGTGGTCCTCTCCTGCGGCGATGGCAGTAAAGCCGCTGTTAGGCTCAGGGATATCGCATTGGCCATCCCAGTTGCCTCCCCAAGCGACTATCGAGCCATCTTCCTTTAGGCCCAGACTGTGGAGCCTTCCTATGCTGATATTGATAAAGCCGCTGTTAAGCGATGGGATATCATATTGGAAATCGTAGTCTCCCCCCCAGCCGACTATCGAGCCATCTGCCTTTAGGCCCAGATTATAGCCCCCCGTTGCGGCGATGGCGGTAAAGCCGCTGTTAGGCGAAGGGAAATTGCATTGGCCCTGAACGTTCCATCCCCAGGCGATTAGCGAACCGTCCTCCTTAAGGTCAAGATTGTGGTAACCTCCTGCGCTAATGGCGGTAAAGCCGCTGTTAGGTAATGGGATATCGCATTCGCCATGGTAGTTGCGTCCCCAGGCGACTATCGAGCCATCTTCCTTAAGGCCAAGATTGTGCTTCAATCCTGCGCTAATGGCGGTAAAACCGCTGTTAGGCGATGGGATATTGCATTGGCCATCGTCGTTGTATCCCCAGGCGATTATCGAGCCAACTTCCTTAAGGCCAAGACTGTGGTGCCCTCCTGCGCTAATGGCGGTAAAGCCGCTGTTGGGCGAAGGGATATCGCATTGGCCAGAAATGTTGTATCCCCAAGCGACTATCGAGCCATTTTCCTTAAGGCCCAGGCTGTGGTACAATCCTGCGGCGATAGCGATAAACCCGCTGTTGGGCAAAGGGACCTCGCATTGGCCATAGTGGTTGCCTCCCCAGGTGACTATCGAGCCATCTTCCTTAAGGCCCAGACTGTGTCGGCTTCCTGCAGCAATGGCGGTAAAGCCGCTGTTAGGCGAAGGGATATCGCATTGGCCATCGTCGTTCCATCCCCAGGCGACTATCGAGCCATCTTCCTTAAGTCCCAGACTGTGGCCCATTCCTGCAGCAATGGCGATAAAGCTGCTGTTAGGTGAAGGGACCTCGCATTGTCCGTAGCTGTTACCGCCCCAGGCGACTATCGAGCCATCTTCCTTAAGGGCCAGACTGTGCTCCTCCCCTGCGGCGATCTCGGTAAAGCGGCCGCTAAGGTCCACTCCGACGACCTGACCTCCCCAGCCGACAATCGAGCTGGCAGAAGCCCTCTGCCCGACGAAGAAAACCAATACCAGCGCCAAAATCAAAATTGTCAGATTCTTCCTTCGTTCCATTTTCCGTCTCCTAAAAAAATTTATGATAAAAATATTATGACGGCCGGGCCACGCACCCGCACCGGTTTTGTCTGAATTCCGCTTGTTTGCACTTTGTTAAGCTGGGCTCCATAAATACGCTTTCTTTCATTATTAATTAACAGGATGCGCAAAAGCTGTCTTCTGTTCCCTGAAATCTATTTTTCTGCAGATTAAACACAAAAGCAGCGCAGATACGAAAAACTCAGGTTAATTCCGGAAGGGCAGATTCGGTATGATAAAAGGGGCACGAACTTATGATAACAAACAAAAAAATATTATAATAAAACTTTTTGAGCCTGCCTTATTCCCTTTTCACCTTTCACTTTCTTTTTCTTATACTCTTATTTTACAACAAAACATGCAGATTTTGCAAGTAAAATCCTGAATCTTTTTCATTTTTTTCTACAATATTTTACCATTTAACCCAATTACCCCTCTTTCACTTGCCTGAGAACCTCCCGCTCACGCCCCTGCCACGGCAATCGGCCATTAGCCTGCTTGCGCCCGGTTACACACAGTTAGAAGCGCAGTTGATACCAATTTATAGAAAGATATTTACATTAGTCAGGCTGAGAGCAAATGCGAGATAATAAAAGAAGCTGCAAGCCTATAGCTTACAGCTTTTTGGCTGTCTGGAAAAACTCAGTAACCCGGTTTTAAGCAGGTTTATTTTTAGTACCAAACGGTAATTATAAGGTTTGGCTCTGTTTTTTTTGCCGCCACATCACCGGTGACAATGTCGGTCCGCTTAATAACAACACCGGGGTTTTCCTTTAACCAGATTCTGATTTGCTCATTTAGAAAGTCGATACTGCCGGCGTGAAGCTTGGTAAAGAAAGTTTTGACTCCCGTGATTCGGTCTGAGGACACTACTTTCTCAGTGGTTTTTTTTGCAACCGGCGGCGGCATTTTGATTTCCACCGGCTCAGCGGCGGCGCCGCCTCCTAAAGTTAAAGGGGCATGGGAAACTCCAGTTCCGCCGGGGTCGTCATCAAAAGGAATGGTCTTTTCATCATCCAAAGAAATCGGTTCATCGGTATCGTCCGGCATAGGGATATCACTGATATCAAAATCGTCATCCATTTATTCGCTCCCAATTAAAATATAAATATTGTTCGGTTTCAGAACACGTTGTTTATTATGCCATTACCTCGCGGAATTGTCAATAGTCTTTAGCAGGAAATTCAACGGTCATTTATTGTGAATTATCGCCTACCAGCGGGGGGAGAGCTGATTTGAAAAAGGTTCTACTGGCTGCTTTTGTTATTTTCTGTTTCGTAGGTGGAACTGCTGAGATTGTTATTTAACTCTTTGAGCATCAGCTCGACTTTTTTGGCTTCGGCCCTTGCCATTTCGTCTTCAACTCTTGCCTTTTCGGCATCAACTCTTGCTTTTTGAGCCCGTTGGTTTGCTTCTATTATTGTTCGCTGGGCTTTTGCTTTTTCCGCCTCAGCCTTGAGCAGCGCTTGTTCGGCCTCGGCTTTAAGGCGCACTTCTTCGGTCCCGGACTGTTCCCCGGTTTCGTAAGTTCCGGCATCCAAGACGTCAAAGATAGAAGGGGGTTCGTGTTTTTTTCTGATTTTTTCCACCATTTTCTCATTTGGCATACCGCCGGTGGAAATTGTAGGAGTTATTATGAATATGACTTCCTTTGCCCGCTCTTCAAAATCCCTGCTCGAAAACAAAATACCAAGCAGGGGTATGTCTTTTAGTACCGGCACACCTCGAATGACATCACGTTCCTCGCTTTTTCTTATGCCGCCGATGATTAAACTTTCGCCATGCCTTATTCGGTTTTCCTTATTTTGAACCTTGCGCTCGGTGATTATAGGGATTTGCTTTACTCCTTCAGGAGTGGATTTTGAACCTATCTGGGCGGAGGTTTCCAGGCCGATATAGCCATCGGCAAAGACGTGAGGTGTGATTTCGAGTGAATCCACGACCCACTGATATTCGGTTGTCATATAAGGATATATCAGGCCGTTGGTTACCACCTCCACTTCTTTCGGCAGGGGCACATAGTCTCTGGCTTCAATCCTGGCAGTTTCGCCGTTTACAACTTCAAGAGTCGGGTTCATGAGGATTTTTAAGTATCCTCTGGAAACCAACAGGTCAACCAAAGCAATAAATTTATCATCCACGTATCCTACCTTGAGTCCCATCAATTCTCTGGCCTCGTCGCGTAAAGATGCACCGGGAAAAGCGGGCTTTAATACATTTCCGACGGTTTTGCCGCCGAGATAAATATTTTCGCCAAAGAGATTTTCTATTTTTAAGGTGGTTTCACGGTCCATCGTCAGGTCGGCATAGAGTTCGGATATGATACAGTCAATTTTGACCTGAATCGGCGGGACATCGATTTGTCCCAGGAACTCAATAGCTATTTCGGCCTCTTCAGGAGTCGGACACTCGATTATCAACTGGTTTGTGGCGGGGCTTTGGCTGACTACATAGCCGAGCTGCTCTTTAATAAGACCGGCGAGTTTGTCAACGGTGTGGTGCTGGGTGAAGTAAAAGAGCCTTACGCCTTTTTTTGTTTCGAGAATAGCGGGCGGCTGTTTGTATATATACGGCACTTCAATATTTGGGTTTGACACGGTCCTGATTTGCTCTAACTCTTTGAGAATGGCTTTTGAATGGAGTTCGGAGGGTTTTTGTGCAAAGAAGTCGCCACAGCCTCCGCAGAGCAGTATAAACAGGATAGCCAATACCGCAGTTATTCTACGACTGCGGCCAGTTTTTCGAAGGTTATCACCCATAATCACGCATCCACCACTCCCTAAACGTGATAAACATTATATATTTGCTCTGTTTGCTTTGCAAGATATATTCTTTAGCATCGGCGATTTTGGGCGTTTGCGGTTAATATATTAGACCCAATCGCGGTTTTTTGGTATTTTTGCGTTATGAAAAGGGAAAAATCTACAACCGTCGGTTTTGTTGCTCTGGGGTGTCCGAAAAACATAGTCGACAGTGAAAAAATGCTGGGAGAAATTGCCGGCGCCGGTTTTCTGATAACCGCCGAGCCAGACAACGCCGATGTGGTCGTGGTTAATACCTGCGGTTTTATAGCCCCAGCCCAAAAGGAAGCCCTTGAAGCGATTAGGCAGGCCGTGAACTGCAAAAAGAAAGGCAGTGTAAAAAAAGTAATTGTCGCCGGATGTTTAGCTCAGAGATTAGGTGCAGAGTTATTTAACGAATCCAATGGAATTGACGCCATTGTCGGACTCAGTCAGCGGGATTCGATAGCTCAGATAATCGAAGAGATTATTGACTCCGGGGAAAAAAGGATTTTTCTCGAAGGATCATCAGGTGGTATCGACAACAGAATTCACGACGACAGGGCCAGACTGCTCATTACGCCGGGGCATTGGGCGTATCTTAGAATCAGTGAAGGCTGCGACCAGCAGTGCTCTTTTTGCACAATACCGGCCATCAGAGGGCGATTCAGGAGCAAACCAGCAGAGCTTGTTATGGCTGAGGCGACAGAGTTGGTCTGTGCCGGGGCGGTCGAATTGAATATCATTGCACAGACAAGCACAAGTTACGGGCGGGATTTGAAAATTAAAGACGGGCTGGTCGGTCTGTTGGCTGAGCTTGAAAAAATCGCCGGCCTGAAGTGGATTCGGCTGATGTATCTATATCCGGCGGGGATTACAGAGGCTCTTATCGAGGCTGTCGCCGGAAGCGGGAAAATCGTTCACTATTTTGATGTCCCAATCCAGCATATAAATGACAAAATCTTAAAAGATATGCGGCGCGGCGACAGCAGAGAGGGTATTTGCCGTTTGATTGAGAAACTCCGCGCCAATATTGCGGATATTGTGCTGAGAACGACGGTGATAGTTGGTTTTCCCGGCGAGAGCGACGAGCAGTTCGCTGAGCTTTTGGAATTTCTCGAATGGGCGAAATTTGATGCGCTTGGGAGCTTTGAATACTATCGTGAATCCGGCACACCGGCGGCAGGGATGGCCGAGCAGATACCGGAAGAGATAAAAGAACAGCGGCTCGAGGAATTGATGCTCGCCCAGCAGAAGATCGCTTTTGACAAAAACAGAGAGAGAATCGTCACCGAACTGGTCTGCCTGGTTGATTCTGTTAACAGCGAGGGCGGGCGGGGGCGCTATTACGGACAGGCGCCGGATATCGACAGTATCTGCTTTATAAAAAACTGCAGGGCAAGGCCGGGGCAATTTATCAATGCTAAAGTTATTGATACAAAAGACTATGACTTAATCGTCGAGCAAATTTAGTATTGTTTTGTATTTCCGACAGAAATAAATCCCGTTGGAAATTTTCCCTTTTAGTATGAAATTATTCTTGTTATAGAATTTCTAAAACTGTAAACTTTCTGTTATGCTGAGATTCATTCCGAACATTCTGACTTTTGGCAGGTTTGTATTAACCGTCATTTTCCTGATTATGATACTTTATTCGCCTCGATTCTACACCCAGGGTGAAGTGCCCTTTCCAGGTTTTCTTGATATTGCCTTTATCCTTTTTGTCATAGCCGGCCTGACGGATATGGTTGACGGCGCCATTGCAAGGAAACTGAATGTTACCAGCAAGTTCGGCCGAATGCTGGATCCTCTGGCCGATAAAGTTCTTGTATGCGGAGCTTTTATCTGCTTTGCCATAATCGGTGAGCCGAAACTTTTTGATTTTAGCCCGGCAGTTACAGCTATAATACAGTGGTCGGTGGCGGGGGTTATAATTTTTAGAGAAGTTTATGTAACGGTACTTCGTCATATTGCCGAGGCCCGGGGAGTAAATTTTGCAGCGACAGTTTCCGGCAAAATCAAGATGTTTTTGCAGTCGTTTGCGATTGGAACAGTGATAATAAAGACGGCCCACGTTCAGACGGCCGCCTGGGGATACTGGTTTACGACGGTAACGTTTTTGCTTATGCTTGCAGTTACGGTTGTATCAGGTCTGAGGGCCACACAGCGAACCTCCTGGAAGAAAGCGGCTGTTTAATTTTTGTTCTGTGTGTTGTTTGAGTACAAGTCGATGAACCGGTCGGTAATTTCAAGAGGGTCCAAACCTGTTTTTTCAAAGATTTCCTGTTCTAAACTATAAATTAAAGGGTCAACTTTGGCGGTGTTAATCTTACTTTGAGCCTTCGTGCCGTGCAAATGAACGTTTCTTTTATGGCCGTCTTTTAGTCTTTGTTCTAACGGTACAATCCTGTCGTGCATAACCCTCATATCCGCATAATAGAGCAGTTTTTCCTCCCACGCAGCCGGCCTTGTACTTTCGTCCAGCATACCCATATATCTGTGCTTTTTTATAGTTACAGCAAGCCTGGGATATCTTTCTTTCAAAATCTCATAAGCGGCGTTTTCATGACCAATTTTTTTGTACTCTGCCCTTATCAGGGTCCATTTTGTTCTATCGCCTTCGGTAACTGTTTGCTCGAATTTGCTGCAGTCCAGCCGGTCAAAGTCGCAGACCCTTGCAATATCGTGCAGCAAACCGGCCCTGTCCACCAGTTCAACATCAACGTGGACAGATTTTTCTTTTAACCGTTCCCCCAGAAAAACAGCCAGTTTAGCAACAGCCAAACTATGTTTTAAGATTCGCTGCGGAACATGATAGTCTTTTATTATCTCGAAGCACTGTTCTCGCGTTGGAAGCTTACATTTTTTCATTTATTAAACCGGCAACTTTCCTGCCTGACTCAAGCATTCCGCCGAAAATCGGTCCCATTCTCGGCAGATTATAAACGGAACAGACGGACATACCCGTAACATAAAGCCTCGGATAGACCTCGCCGGTTTTTTCCACGACGCCGGCTTCGGAGGTTTCCACATCCATAAAACTTTCTTTTATCTCCTTCGGAAAAAGTTCGGGCTTTCTTGCCTTCAGCATACTCACTATTTCAGCCGGATGTCCGGTTGCATCAACAAGGTATTTTGAAGAGATACAGAAAGGGTCCACATGCAGACGGCCCATTTTTATGGCTGTGCTGTTAACTACGATTCCCTCGACAGCATCTTTCTTTAGGATGATATCCTCGGCTTCGATTAAATTAAATATCTCTGCACCTGCTTTTTTGGCTTTGTAGGCCAGGGCGGTTGCGAATTCTATGGCATCGGTCAGGTACAGGCCGTTTTTCTTTTTTGCAGTGATATCAAATTCGTCGATAATATCCCTGTCTTCAACAGCGATGACATTGTACCCGGCGGCACCTCCCCAGATTCCACCGCCAATCGACAACTTTTTCTCGAGAACAGTGGTTTTTATCCCGGCGGCGGCCAGGTAGTAACCGGCAGCCAGACCCGCAGGACCTCCTCCTACAATAACAACGTCATTTTCAAGATGCTCTAATAATCTTCTGTTATATTCTTCTAAGATTGCCCTGGAAATATCTATCTCTATCATGATTGTTTCCTTTCCTTTTTTTGAAAATCAAAAATTTATAAACGTTGTCCGCATATTCTGCGGTAAATCAGTATCAAAAAAAAACACTCCCACAACAGGAGTGCTTTAAGTTTAACAAACTTTGCCTCCCTTCGCGGGTCCTAACCCGAGCAGGTTCATAGGGTCATCACAGTATCTGTGATTTCTCAGCTTCAGTTCGGCTCAATGGCCGATTTCAGCTCCCCTGGCATATTCAGTTTTTCACAGATATTGTAGTACCACTGATTGCTTACCACAAGACTTTTTTTAAATTTGTTAATAAATACTTTGGAATGTTACTTTCTTGACATTGGCGAATATAATCCATATCATACTGAGGTAAAAGCTTTCTTTAGGATACCCAACTTATGTCAGGTAAAGGATTTACGCATCTTCATTTACACAGCCAGTATTCACTGCTCGACGGCGCTATCAGCTTTGAGAAATTGCTCAGGCACTGCAAAGACCTCCAGATGGATGCTGTGGCGGTTACCGACCACGGAAATATGTTCGGCGCCGTCGAATTCTATACAAAAGCGCGGGCCGCCCATATCAAGCCAATCATAGGTATCGAAGCGTATGTGGCTCCTAACAGCAGACACGACAGGACAAAAAGCTCTATCAGCGATGCCGCATATCATCTGATACTTCTTGCTGAGAACAATACCGGCTATCGAAACCTGTTAAAGCTGGCAAGTGCCGGTTACACCGAAGGATTTTACTATCGGCCCAGAATCGACAAGGAAATTTTGGCCGAGTTGAACGAGGGTTTAATTGCCACCTCAGCCTGCCTGAAAGGTGAAATTGCCGCATCGCTGGCTAAGGGTAACGAAAAGGCAGCACTTGCAGCAGTGGAAAGTTACATAAAAATATTCGGTACAGACAGATTCTTTATCGAAATCCAAAATCATGAGGGTGACGACCCTTATATTAACGAGGCGCTGATAAATCTGGCCGGCAAAATGGGACTTGGCCTGGTTGCAAGCAACGACGTGCACTTCCTGGAAGAAGAGGACCATGAAGCCCACAATTGTCTGTGCTGTATAAGTACGGGCAAAAGGTTTGATGACCCTGTCAGAATGATTTATCCAAAAGATATTTTTCTAAAAAGTCCCGAACAAATGCGCCAGCTTTTTGCCGATGTTCCCCAGGCCGCTGATAACACCGCTGCTATTGCTGAACGCTGCAATGTCGAGCTTGACTTAAAAAGCCGTCACTCGCCTGTCTTCAAACCGGAGGATGGCTCAACGGCTGAAGATTTTCTTACTGAAAAATCCTATGAGGGCGCAAAGAAGCTATACGGTGAAATTACCGAGCAGATAAAGAAGCGACTTGACAGGGAACTGGATGTAATCGAATCGAAGGGTTTTGCCAGCTACTTCCTTATCGTGTGGGACTTTTGTAACTATGCCCACGAAAATAATATCCCCGTAGGCGCAAGAGGCAGCGGCGTAGGGACACTGGTGGGATATTGCCTGGGATTATGCGATGTCGACCCAATTAAATACGACCTGCTGTTTGAAAGATTTATGGACCCGCACCGCAACGAGATGCCGGATATTGATATTGATATCTGCCAGGCGAACCGGTCTGAAATGATAGAGTATATCCGCCAAAAATACGGCCACGTGGCCCAGATTATAACCTTCGGAACAATGAAAGCCAGGGCGGTTATCCGTGACGTCTGCAGGGTGTTGGATGTATCTTTGAGCGAGGCCGACAGGCTGGCCAAACTCGTTCCCGATTCTCTTGGTATGACTCTCGACAGGGCCTTAAAGACCGAGCCGCAGTTAAAAGAAGCCTTTGAACAGGACCCGCTTACAAGAAAAGTCATTGACATCTGTAAAAAACTCGAAGGCCTTGCCCGTCATGCCTCAGTGCATGCCGCCGGAGTTGTTATTGCCGATGAGCCGCTGACCGACTTTCTTCCTCTATACAAGGCGCCCGGTTCGGAAGATATCATAACCCAGTTTGAAGGGCCTATGGTTGAAAAAGTCGGACTGCTGAAGATGGACTTTTTGGGTTTGAAGACTCTAAGCGTATTAGAACGTACCCGTCAACTGGTCAAAGAGAGTCACGATAAAGATATCAACCTTGAGAAAATAGACATTACCGACTCGGAAGTCTTCCGGCTTTTTTCAAGCGGCCGGACAAA
>Ga0307378_10012846_pt1 | contig 10655 bp, 10 predicted proteins | sample UN1MG_FD_202238 | JGI IMG/M metagenome (GOLD analysis project Ga0307378, IMG submission 202238) | Soil microbial communities from Risofladan, Vaasa, Finland - UN-1 | ecosystem: Environmental > Terrestrial > Soil > Coastal area > Acid sulfate soil | place: Finland: Risofladan, Vaasa | collected...
GCCTGGATCATAATGTAATTTTAAACTGCCCGTAACTGTAATTTCGTGGCAGTGACTAAATAAACGGGTAAATGGGTTTGTGTCTGGAATCACTTGGACGAGCTGACTTCATTGACCTTTCTTTATCATTTTGCTATATTTCACGTGCGGGGTGTGGCGCAGCGGCTAGCGCGCATGGTTTGGGACCATGAGGTCGGCGGTTCGAACCCGCCCACCCCGACCACAGATAGGAAAATTGAGGGGCAGTGCACATGGTTCCTGCTGAAACCTAAATCTGAACAAATAGGGGAATAGTGCACATGGTCTTCCCTGGGCGGTTTCGCAATTGAGACATGACACTGGATACCAAACCTCACACCGTGCCATAGACATCCCTTCAGTTCCCTGGTCAAAAGGTAGCTTCTGACACACCGGTCAGAAGGCAAGAGCCCCCACACGGTAGCCTGCTATAAAGGCATCCTTGACCGCTTCCTCTGGTATGCGGAACAGGAAAACTGGCCCGATGATGCTCGGCTTATCACTCAGTGGCAGATCATATTCCAGAGCCCTCACAGCCTTCTTCAACTGGGTTGTTCGAGAGAGCTTCCTCGCTGATAGCCCCATGATGAGGGAAAAAGTGGCCAAACCCAATCGCAAGATGATCAAGCCCAACACTCTAGAGCAGGTCGAGGGAATGTTGGCAGTATGCGAGTGGGGGATAAAGGTTTCAATATATAACTTCTGAAGCGTCCATTTAGCTCCTTACTAGCACAACCTCCCTTTTCAATCTTTCAACTACTTCATGAACCCCCACTCGTTCGGCTACATCACTAGCTTGACAGGTTGTAGCCTCTCCCAACTAACTAACACAAGCGGGCTTGTTAGAGACCTTGACAGCCCGCGAGCACAGGTCTAGCATAGCCATAGTAGTTGATATAGGAAATCCCCGATCAAACACAGGAGGAGAGCAATGTACCGACATAAAATACTGGAAGCAATATGTAAAGAAGAGGACCTTGCTCTCCGGGATTTGACCAGGGATTTCGTGAATGAGGAGATAATGCCAGTGCGGCAGCAGATCGATGATGATAAGGATCACGAGATCATAAGGAATATCCTTCAAGGGCTGGCTAACATGGGTTTCATGAGGGCTATCTTCCCGGAAAAATATGGCGGATCCGACATGCACTCAGCGGTAACTCTGGGGCTACCCTTGGAGGAGATCGCCCGTGGCGACTCCGGCATCGCAGTTGCTTTTGCCTGCTGTCTATGGCCATTCATGCCGGCCGTTTGGGTTAAGAATGAGGCAGTTCTCGATTATTTTGGCCCAATGTTTTGCGGTGACGACCTGAAGATAGGATGCTTCAACATGACGGAACCTGGTGGTTCATCTGGTGGAGGCGGGTGTGACATCGAAAACCTGGGGGTGCAAGGACGCAAGATCGCTACCAGAGCGGTGCTGGACGGTGACCAATGGGTGTTAAATGGGCAGAAAATATGGGCCACCAACTCTGGCATTGCCGATGCATACCTTATGGTTTGCACCACAGACCCCGGCCTGGGAGATGACGGGATAGCCCTGATCTACGTGCCGGGTGATGCCAAGGGACTTTCATTTGGCAAGTTTGAGAAAAAGGCTGGTATGGCTGCCGACCGTAATACGACAACCTATCTGGATAACATTCGGGTTCCTAAGAAGTTTCGACTGGTCGGGCCAGGTGAGGATGCCAAGTATTTTCACGCCAATCTGACCATAGGCAGACTTGCCAGCGCGGCGATGTCTGTAGGCAATGCACAGGGTGCCTTTGAAACCGTGCTGGATTTCACCGGTGATAGGGCAGTAGGCAAGGTAGCCAAGCCGATTCGCGACCATTCGATCTGCGCCGGCATGCTGGCCGATATGGCTATCGGCATCGAGACCGCCCGCATGGCCTATCTCTCTGGAAGCTATCGCTTTGATCATCCCGAGGAGTACGGGGCAATTCACTCACTGGAGCAACTCTCCACGGCCAGCATTGCCAAGGTCTACGCCGCAGATGTGGCGGTGACGGTCACCAACCGGGCGATGGAGCTGATGGGGAGCTACGGATATGTCAGAGACTGCGACGTGGAAAAATACTGGCGGGACTGCAAGATTATCCAGCTATGGGAAGGTGGGGCTCAACTGGGTCGCTTCGATGTCTGCCGCGCCTACTATGATCTACCTCTGTAAGCAAACGTGACACACGTACGGGACATCTGTGGCAAAGAATTGATAGGAGTGAGAGTATATGAAAAAGGACGAAATCCTGAGTGCCTTCCAAGAGGTGATCGAGGGGCCGAGAAACGTTTATTTGGACGAATGGGTCAAAGCGGGTGGAAAGGTCATGGGATATTACTGTTCGTACATACCGGAGGAGATCTTCACTGCTGCCGGCTTTCTGCCCTATCGCATTAGAGGAGCAGGGAGTGAGGACAGCTCTGACGGCGATGCCTATATGAGCGCACGAGTATGCACTTTTGTCCGTCACACCATCAGTTTAGCGCTGCGAGGGGAGTTCGACTTTCTTGATGGTGTGGTCCTGTTGCAGAACTGTGACCATATTCGCCGCGCCGGTGACCTCTTCGTTAAAAAAGTAAAATTGCCCTTTTACAGCATGCTTTCCGTCCCCAGAGCCCCCAAGGAAAGGCTCTTCACCTGGTATCTCGATGAACTTAAGCGGCTTAAGGCAGAGATAGAAGCTCATTTCGGGTTAGCCATAACGGAGGAAAAGCTGGAAGGGGCCATCACTCTGCACAATGCCACCAGGGAACGTATCCGCAGCCTCTACGACATGCGCAAAAAGGGTGCGCCGCCGATCACCGGGGAAGAGGCGCTAACCATCACCATAGCAGCCCATCTCATGCCCCGGGATCAATTCAACACCTTAATGGACGATTTGCTGGCTGATTTGACGAAAGCGGAAGGTGCCAGAGGCTACAGGGCTCGAGTCATCATTACCGGCAGCGAGCTGGACAACCCTGAATACATTGCAGGCATAGAACAGCAAGGGGCCTTATCGGTTGCGGAAGTCGTCTGTTTTGGGCAGCGATCCTTCGGGGAGTCAATTGAATCCGGGGTGGATGATCCACTGAATCGAATAGCCCGACACAAGTTCTTTCAGGTGCCTTGCGCCCGAATGGTGGAGTGCTTCGATGACCAAGTCGCTGCACTGAAAGATACGGTACGGGAGTTTAATGCCGACGGTATCATTTTTCAGCGGATGAAGTTTTGCGATCCCTGGGCAGGCGATGGGCACAATCTTTACTGGAGGATGAAGAAAGAAGGCATCCCGTTCTTAGGCCTGGAAAGGGAGTATCAGGTTCCAGCCTCCGGGCAGGTGAAAACCCGCGTCCAGGCCTTCCTGGAACAGATGGGCAAGTGACCTGGATGCAGAAAATAATCGGAAAGGGGAGAATATGGCTATACTGGGAAAAGAGCGACAGGAGGACTGGGAGGTCGTCTACGAAGGGGCAACCGGTTTAATCGATCTGTACCAGGAGGACCCTGAATCCAAGGGCATGAACGCGATAGTTGGGGGTTTCCGTGTGCTCATGGACGGTATGTTTGCAGCGATGGACGAGGGAAGGCCTGTCGTGTGGCATAACTGTGGGTGTTCGCCGGAGCTGATCAGGGGGCTAGAAGGCGTCCAGACTGTGCCGATCGAACTATTGACCGTGTTACAGAATCTGGTGGGGGAAGTGGACTATACCATAGCTTTGATCGATGAGGCGGAGGCGCATGGCGTGGCTCCGGAGGTCTGTTCCATAGACAAAGCGGCCGTAGGTACTGTCCTCAATGATCTTTACCCCGAGCCGGCCTGCATGCTGTACCACAACACGCCCTGCGATTCTCAGATCGCGGCTATTAAGAGCCTCACCGAGCTTACCAAAAAGCCTATGCGCCTTATGGACGTTCCCTACCTGTCTGGCGATCGTGAGGTCCAGTATCTAGCGAAGCAGTTACGGGAAGCTATTCCGTTCCTCGAGGAGCATACGGGCAGAAAGTTCAGCTGGGACAGATTTCATGAAGTGTGTGAGGAGTCAAATCGCACTGCAAAGTATCTTCGCGACTGGAATGAGCTTCGGCGGCACATACCCTGCCCGCAGGTGAGCAAACTCGTGGCCCTCAACACCGCCCTGCTGGTTGCCTTTTCCGGGGATCCCGAAGGCACCGCCATAGCCAAAGCGTTTCATGATGAGGCCAGGGAACGTATTGAGAGAGGAGAGAGCACTATTGAGGGAGGGGAGCTCTATCGTGCCGTTTGGTATCAAGACCCGGTGTGGTTTGACCTGCAGTTTTATGACTGGATGGAAAGCGAGCTCAAGCTGGTTATCCCCATGGACCTTTTCGGCTATTATGCCCCAGAGGCGCTTATCGATACTTCGACCCCAGAATCCATGCTGGAGGGCCTGGCGCGTAAAGACCTGAGGGTGCTGCCTATGTCCAGGCAATTTAAGGGTCCTATAGACTACTATATCGACGACTACCTGCGGATGTGTACCGACTATAAGGTAGACTTCGCAATCTTTGCCGGTCACGTCGCCTGCAAGCATGGCCTTGGGGGCATTGGCCTATTTCGGGAAGCCTCCCGGGAAGCGGACATCCCTCTCCTCTACTTTGAATTTGATATGTTTGATCCCAGGGTCACTCCGGTGGAGACAATCCAGGATGATATAACACATTATATCGAAGATGTGGTGAGGCCGAGGAAGGAGGCGGCTTGAAGAACGGGTTGATTACTGCCGGCATAGACATAGGCTCCACTACTAGCAAAGCGGCGCTGTGGATCGATGATCACCTGGGGTCTCACGTCATCGGCCCCAGCACAACGAATCCGCGTGCGACGGCACGCGAATGCTATGAAAGGGTTCTTCAGGATGCCGGACTGCAGGACGATGACGTTGCATATATCGTTGGCACAGGCTATGGTCGGGCCAAGGTATCTTTCGCGCATGAGAACATATCCGAGCTTTCGGCCCATGGAAGGGGAGCCAAGACCTTGCTGCCATCGGCGCGCACCGTCATTGATATTGGCGGACAGGATACCAAGGTGGTGCTTCTAGATGCCGGCGGGCAGATGCTCGAATACGTCATGAATGATAAATGCGCTGCGGGAACCGGCCGTTTCCTGGACTTTATTGCTCGCAGCCTAGGCATTAGTGTGGAGGACCTGGAGAAACTACATGCGAGTGGCGACTACCAGCCGGTAAGGCTCAGCAGTATGTGCAGCGTGTTCATTGAGTCGGAGGTCATCAACCTGGTCAACGATGAGGTTCCCCTGCCATTCATCGTCCAGGGGTTACATCGATCCATCGCCAATCGTGTCGCCGCCCTGGCCAAGAGGGTGGGTCTAGTGGAGGATGTGGTCATTACCGGGGGAGTGGCCAAGAATGCTGGCGTGGTGGATGCTCTGCAGCGAAATCTACGGGTCACACTCAAGACATTTCCCGACGGCGTTGACCCCCAGATGATGGGAGGCATCGGAGCCGCTGTCATAGCCAAGGAGATGTATCTCAAGCGAAATAAATAGATACGTACCGCTAACTTCTGAAAAGGAAAGGAGGATGATATGCCCTATTTCAAGGATTCCGATGAATGCGATAAGATTCTGGGCGGCTTCTTTCGTCAAATGGCGGAGGAAGTGAAGAAGGGAGATGAAGAGATCGTTGAAATACAGAACAAGCTGGCCGAGATCAGCCTGATCGTAAAATTCGTCTGGCGTGATCCTGTGCTGACCCTCACAATGGACTTCACCCAAGATCCCTTCGAGATTCACATCAATGATGATACCATCACCCCGACGGCGACCTTCACTCTGACAGCAGACAATGGACACAAGTTCTGGCATGGCCAGATTAACCTGGCCAAGGCCTTAACCACAAAAACCATTGTGGCACGAGGCCCTATTCCCAAAATCCTGAAGCTGTTGCCTGTGATCAAACCGCTCTATATCAGATATCCAGCCTATCTGAAAGAACAGGGACGCGCCGATCTGGTGTTAAGCGAATAATTCATGAATCCCCTTTATCTAATACTTCGCACGGATCCGAGATATTTGAGAGCCATCTAGTAAACGAGGGTAGGATGATATCTGTTTGGGCCACAGACGCCCTAAACGATTGTCCTCAAAGGAAACACCGCTGTAGAGTTTCGGGTAAACAACACCGTCGCAAACCTGCTTGGTGCTCCTGTTTTATCGGGATTGGTGGGCATTGTAGCTATCGTGCTCTATAATATATACAATATACAGGGTCACTGCCGATTTGTAATTGGATGTGGCTTAGCCGGGTTATTGGATGACATCTCCTACCCAATGATGCGAGAGCAGGTAACATAAAGCGGTGAACAGAAATGGCGGGGTCTTATGTTGGAAGGTAGCCCGACATAGCATAGCAGGCAAGGTTGTTACAGAAATACACCTCCCATTTATGAGTGGTAATGTTCTGGCGCAATTATGAAGATATGTCTCCATATGCGCTTTACCGGTTCCATAATCCGTTTTAAAGTGAGGGAATTCGGATATTCCCAATGGAGTTAGGAAATGACCACCACCGTCCTTCTTGCCCGACACGGGCAAACCCATTCAAATGTTACTGGTTTCTACGCAGGCTGGTCGAACGAATACCTGAATGAAGTTGGCTATACCCAGGCACGCCGCTTGTCTTCGAGGCTTGCCAGCCTCCCCGTCTCCGCAGTCTATACCAGTCCACTTCGTAGGACATTCTCTACTGCAACGATTCTCGCTGAACCTCACCGGCTTGAGCCAGAGCTATTGGACGACCTCATCGAAATTAGGCTTGGCGACTGGGAGGGGTTGCATGTAGACGAGATCGAACGGAGGTGGCAGGAGCTCTGGCAGCAGTCGATGACTGACCCTACAGAGCTAACCATGCCTAACGGTGAGAGTTTGAGGGAGGTAACCGATCGGGCAATTCGAGCACTTGAGTGGGTGGTAGGAGGCAACCGGGGCAAGCACGCATTAATCGTTACTCATGAAGTTGTGGTAAAGGTATTAGTGGCGCATGTTCTCGGTGTATCGAATAGTATCTATCGCGGGTTTGAGATCGGTAATGCGTCGCTCAGTGTGATACGAGTTACCAATAGTAGTTATCAGCTCGCCACTATAAATGATACGTCGCATTTGGAGTGATTGCGTCAGCTTTGATAAGGGCCACTAAATAAAGAACTATTACGGTATCCGAGTAAGACGGTTCAATACTACCCCGTTCGCATTCGGTGGAAACATAATTCACCAGGCAGGGCTAACCTCTTTTTGGGCAATTTCGTAGGGTGGGTAAATGCCAAAGGGGCAATGAGCAGTGGGGAGGACGGCACACAACATGCCAGGTAAGGGAGATCGGTTCTTTTACGCTGGCACCAGTGACAAGGTTGCTTGAGCGAGGCAATGACCAGGAGGTGAGAATGAAAGCTCAAATACTAAGGGGGATCTCTCCAGTTGAAAATCGGCCTCTGGAATTAGTAGATATGCCAATTCCCCAACCGAGGTCAAAAGAGATCTTGGTGAGGGTTTCGGCCTGCGGGGTTTGCCACACCGAGCTGGACGAAATTGAGGGAAGGCTCAAGCCCAATCTCCCGATAGTTCTAGGCCATGAAATCATTGGCCGGGTTAAAAGCCTGGGTTCGGGGGTGACTAGATTCAAAGTCGGAGATAGAGTGGGTATTGCCTGGATATATTCTGCCTGTGGTAAATGCCATTTCTGCAAAGAGGGCAATGAAAACCTGTGCTTTGATTTTCAAGGAACCGGGTGTCAGGCTAACGGCGGCTATTCTGAATACACCACGGTCTCAGAAGATTTCGCCTACTTGATCCTCGACAGGTTCACTGATTCCCAAGCAGCACCCCTTTTATGCGCCGGGGCGATCGGTTTTCGCGATTTCAGGCTTTCCGGGGTTAAACCTGGGCAGAGCTTGGGCCTTTTCGGGTTCGGGGCCTCAGCCCACATTGTGATTCAGTTAGCCAAATACCGGGGTTGCCAGATTTTTGTATTCACCAGGAGCGAAGAGCATCGAAGTCTGGCTGAAAAACTGGGAGCAGTCTGGACCGGTAGAGCGGAAGATGATCCCCCTCAGAGGCTTACCTGCGCAATCGATTTCACCCCAGTAGGAGAGACTGTGCCTAGTGCCTTGAGAGTGCTCGAAAAAGGCGGGAGGTTGGTAATAGCGGTGATTAGAAAGAGGAATCCCATTCCACCTTTAGACTATGCCCGGTTGCTATGGGATGAAAAGGAGATAAAGAGTGTAGCTAACGTCACCAGAAAGGATGCTCAAGATTTCCTTCCCCTGGCTGCTGAGATCCCCATCATCCCTGAGGTTCAAGAGTTCGGACTGGAAGAGGCAAACGAAGCCCTCGTTTTACTGAAGAAAGGGAAGATCCAGGGAGCTGCGGTACTGAGAATGGATTAACCAACCTAAAAAAAGTTTTTCCTTCTTAACGTTGCTGCTAAATAAAACAACAAAGATACGAATAGGTAGAACTCAAGACGATACGGAGGCGATTTCCCGCATTCTGATATATTCGTTATGTAAAGAATATTTTAAACGAAGCTATATGCTGGGCTACCAACTGCAAGTCTGCCGAATCAACTATATCAGTGCCAGCACCATGCTAATAATAGGGAAGTAACTAACAATCGAAACTTGTTTACTTTCCTACTCCCCCTTTACTGATCGCCCTCTCTCTATTAGCCACCCAGAATGCTCTTCGCAGCACTCAGGATTTAAAAACATGCCTATTGCTAAGGTATCTCCCAGGTGCATGCCTCTGTTACGGTGATGAGGTATATGTTGCCATTTTCTAAAGTCTCCAGGGTGCTCTCTGGCCAGCCTGGCTTGAACCACTCCCACACCATGGTAGCCTCATCGTAGTACCACACTACTACTAGCGCATCGGGCTCCGTGTAGGTAGGCAAGTCAATATCCGGGCAATTATAAAGCCTGGGGAAAACCGCCGTTGGGTCTTGGATGAGACCATGCGGGAACTCCCAAGTGGTACATATTGTCGGAGTAGGAGTAGGTGTTGGTGTAGGAGTTGGTGTTGGTGTAGGTGTTATTGTTGGCGTTGGTGTAGGAGTAGGTGTTGGTGTAGGAGTAGGGGTTGGTGTTGGTGTAGGAGTAGGGGTTGGTGTAGGTGTTATTGTTGGCGTTGGTGTAGGAGTAGGTGTTGGCGTCGGTGTTGGTGTAGGAGTAGGTGTAGGTGTTGGAGTAGGAGTAGGAGTAGGTGTAGGCGTAGGCGTAGGTGTTGCCCCTGCGATGCAAAATTGGCCGTCATCCACTGGGCTAGGTATTATCGGCTGTGGATTGCCTGCCGTCGCATCGTACATAGATGTTATAGCAATATCCAGGTCGCTGCACTCGCCGGCACTACCTTCTGCATGTAATGTCACTGTAGCAAACAGCAAATCACCACTTGGCCCGGGTGAACTCCCTGTGGCCCACGTCATGGTGGTGACACCGCCCGCGGTATTGCTAAAAACGGTGCCAAGAACTCCAGACGCTACACCGGCCACTGTAACAACAGCGGTATTAACTGTAAGCGTTAGGGTAGCTGAACCTATGCCGTTAGCTTCATCGGTATTTATTCTTAGTTGGACATCGGCATTGCCCCCAACGGCTACATCTAAAGCGTCTTCAATAGATACCGATGTGCCTGGGTCGGCCAGTGCTACCGGCATCGCCGTTAACATCAAGGCAATCACCGACGCCAAAACTACGGCTGATATTTTCCTGATTACCATTGGCACACCTTCCTTTCTATTTATCATTTTTACATCTCAGTATCATCCCTTGCTCAGGGAATATACGTTCCCCCAGGGAATGCTGTAATCGTCCCGACAAGGTATTGCGCCACCAACTGCAGGTCTGCTGCGTCAACCGTGCCACCGTCATTGACATCGGCAGCGAGAAAATCATCGCCAGTCAGCGTTATAGTATGCACTATGTGCTGGGCTACCAGTTGAAAGTCTGCCGAATCAATAGCATCATTGCCACTGCCAAGCGGGTGGACATCACCCTCCAGTCTCACTGTCCCAATACAGAAGCTGCAATCGGTAACTGGGCTTGGCGTTATCGGTTGTGGATCGCCCGCCGTCCCATCATACATCGATGTTACCTCGATATCCAGGTCGCTACATTCTCCAGAACTGCCTACCGCATTTAATGTAACGGTGGCAAATGTTACGGTACCTGTTGGCCCAGGCGAACTCCCTGTGGCCGTTGACATGGTGGTAGTGCTACCCACCGTATTCGAGTAAACAGTGCCGAGGTCCCCAGCGGCTATATTGCCTACAGTAACAACAGCCGTATCAACGGTAAGCGTTATGGTAGCTGAACCTATGCCATCTGGATCACTGGTACTTATGGTAATATCGACATCACAAGAGCCACTCACAGGTACACTCGGACAGCAATCAACAGCTACCGAGGTGCCTGGAGTAGGTGTAACTGTTGGCGAAGGAGTAGGTGTAGTAGTAGGAGTAGGCGTGGGTGTGGGTGTAGGAGTAGGTGTAGTAGTAGGTGTAGGTGTAGTAGTTGGCGTAGGCGTTGGCGTATATGCAATCTTCTGGCAGATGGCTTCCTTGAACATGCCAGTATCCAGTCCAACATCATACACCCACCCCGGTGTGAATGGCGGGGC
>Ga0307378_10012849_pt1 | contig 10655 bp, 11 predicted proteins | sample UN1MG_FD_202238 | JGI IMG/M metagenome (GOLD analysis project Ga0307378, IMG submission 202238) | Soil microbial communities from Risofladan, Vaasa, Finland - UN-1 | ecosystem: Environmental > Terrestrial > Soil > Coastal area > Acid sulfate soil | place: Finland: Risofladan, Vaasa | collected...
CTTTTCGAGCATGAAAGCGGACAAGGTATTTTTTTCGCAGGGAACAAATATTGCTGCTGATTTTACTCCTGACGGAAAAGAATTGATCTTTTCATCGTCCAAAGAGGGGACACCCGATCTCTACTCCCTGAATCTTAAGAACAGCAGACTTAAAAAATTGACCTCGTCATATGGCATCAATGTCTCGCCGGCGGTATCTCCTGATTCAGGATATATTGCGTTTGTCTCGGACAGGGGGGGAAGTCCCCAGATATATATAATGCGGAGGGACGGGACTGATGCGAGGAGGATAACCTTCGAAGGTTCGTATAACACTTCCCCGTGCTGGTCTCCAAAAGGTGATAAAATTATTTTTGCAGGACGACGCGGGGCAAACCAGATTATTATGGTGAATCCTGACGGTACCGGGATGACCCAGCTTACTTCACAGGGAAACAATGAAGATCCGTCTTTTTCTCCGGACGGAAGGTTCATTACGTTCACTTCCGACAGGGAAGGCGGGAAGGGTGTTTATATCATGAGGGCAAATGGAGAAAATCAGAAGAGGATTACACCCCGGAATCTCAAGGCATACGGGCCACGATGGTCGCCCATGTGATATCAATGCCGCACTTCCGTCCCTTTTACAAACGGACAAGCGTATCATTATCTGGAACAAATTAGCATAATCCTATAAAATATCTGCATAACTGCCTTGGCAGTGATACAAATGGACCAAAAAAAGGAGGAGAGGATGAGAAAAATTATTGTATGCACGCTGCTCATATGCGGGCTGTTTCTGTTGGGTTGTTCGCAGAGGAAAGTGGCGCAGCAGGTAAAACCTGATGACCAGCAGCAACAGCAGCTGTCAGATGCAGCCGCCCGGGAGAAGGGGGCGCTTAAGCCGGATGAGAGAATTACTGAGCAGCAGCTCGCAAAAATCGAGACGAAAGAAGAGCCGGCCAGGTTTAAAGAGGAAAGCGGCCTTTTTGCAGACATCCAGTTTGATTTTGATAAATATGATATCCGGTCAGACGCGAAGCCGGTGTTAAACGATGTCGCTTCCTGGCTCCTGAAAAATCCTGCTGCAAAACTCTCCGTTGAAGGCCATTGTGACGATCGGGGTACCAATGAATACAATCTTGCTCTCGGGGACAGAAGGGCAAAATCGGCGAGAGATTTCCTCGTCGCTCTTGGGGTAGCATCAAAAAAGATTGAGATCGTAAGCTATGGCGAAGAGAAGCCTCAGTGCACGGAACAGACAGAGGAATGCTGGGCGAAGAACAGAAGAGCTCATTTTGTTGTATTGCGATAAGCGTGTAATCACCGTGAATAAGGATACGAGGAAGAATCAATTTTTTCTGCCTATCTGCTGTTTACTGTTGCCTGTTTGCTGGTCATTATCGGGCTGTGCAACAACGCAGGATGTTGACGTGCTCAGAACCGATATTAACAGGCTGCTCAAGGACTCGTACGCGGCCAAAAGCGATATCGATAGCCTGAAAGAAAAAACCGCGGGTGTTGCCAAGGAAGAATCCTTTAATGTCGTCAGAATGAGTCAGGCCGAAATACAGTCACAGCTTTCGACGGTAGCCGGTGACATGCAAAAGCTCAGTGGCAGGTTTGACGAGAACAAATATTTTATTGAAAAGACGTTGAAAGATTCTACAGCAGAGGTGGAGCTCCTCAAGACACAGTTGACGGCCATGGAAAAACAGGCACGAGAGGTAAAGGACAGGCTGAACGCTCTTGAAGGACACACAAAACAGCAGCCGGAATCTGCAGAAAACGAGCAGGCGAAAGAGCCGGAAAGGAAACCGGGAGAATCTCAGAAAGAGGCTCAGCCCGGTGAGGGAAAAAAGGTAAAGCCAAAATCGCCGGGCGACAGAGTTCAGCAATACGAAGAAGCCTACAGTGCTTACAAAAATAAACATTACAAGGAAGCACGGGAAAAGTTCGAAGCGTTTATCAGGGAATTCCCCAAGGACGAACGAACGGACAATGCGTATTTCTGGATTGCGGAGACGTATTATAATGAAAAAGATTTTGAAGGAGCAATCCTTGCATACGAAACACATCTGAAAAAATACCCGAACAGTCAGAAGGCGCCTGGTGCTCTTCTCAAACAGGGGCTTTCGTTTCTTGAGATCGGGGACAAGAAAACCGGCAGGGTAATCCTGGAGCAACTCATCGAACGGTACCCGAAAACAAAAGAGGCTGATCTTGCAAAACAACAGGTAGCGAACATCAAGAAGACCACGACAAAAAAGAAGCAATGAACTTCTTGTAAGAAAAATGTCCTGTTCCCCAGCAAATTGAGAAAAAGCATCGGTTGCGGATGGTGCGCGGCCGATGTTGCACATCAGTGGATGAAGATTCCCCGATAGTAAATTCTTCGCTACTCCCGCATTAGCCCGGAAACTGTAATTGAAAAATTATCCGGCAGGCATATAACCATAAAAACCTTGATAATGCAGAATTCGGGTGTGTTTTCTCATCACAGCGTTTGCAGAGAAACATTCAGTCCTATGCTGATATCTTTGCGCCTACAAAGGTGCTGCTATCAAGCTTTTTCTGGCCATATGCCTGCCATGATTTACGCTCAACCACACACCTTCCTGATGAATTTGGATGAATACAGTATAATGAAGAAAATCGCCATGTTCACAGAAATCAAAGCACAAATAGAGAGGATTACGTATTACAACGAGGAAAACGGTTATACAATCGCAAGAGCAAAAGTAGGCGGCAGATACGACCTTGTTACTGTAGTTGGTAATCTTCTTTCGATAAACGCAGGCGAAGTCCTGAAACTGAAGGGGCAATGGCACAATCACCCTAAATTTGGTGAACAGTTCAAGATTGAATCTTATGAATCAATAGTTCCTGCCACAGTCAAAGGTATAGAAAAATATCTCGGTTCAGGGCTCATCAAAGGTATTGGACCAGTCATGGCCAAGAGGCTTGTTTCCCAATTCGGCCTGGAAACACTGCATATCATCGAAACGGACATTCAGAAGCTCCATGCGGTTGAAGGCATTGGAGACAAAAGAATTGAGATGATAAAAGAGGCATGGGATGACCAAAAAGAGATACGTGATGTCATGGTGTTCCTTCAAGACAAAGGTGTCAGCCCAACGTATGGAGCAAAGATTTTCAAGCAGTATGGGAAGGAATCCATCAAGGTAGTCCAGGATAACCCCTACAGGCTTGCAACGGATATTCTTGGCATAGGGTTTATCATAGCCGACAAGATAGCTGAAAAACTTGGGATCTCCAAAGAATCACAGATCAGGGCTGAGGCAGGAATTCTGTATGTGCTTCACCAATTATCTGATGAGGGTCATGCCTATTATCCATATGAGCCTTTGGTAGAGGAATGCAGGAAGATTCTTGGTGTTGAAGAAGAGACCATTAGCAAGGCATTCGGAGCCATTGCCTCATCCAGGAAGATAATCATTGAGGACTTAAACAACGAAGGGGAATCGAGGGAAAACAACAAAGCTGTTTACCTTGCGAAGTTCCATGTCAGTGAAGCCGGCATAGCTGATAAGCTGAAAAACCTCATGCTTGTCCCCAAAATCGTGAGGTCTTTTGACAAAGATAAGGATATAGAATGGGTTCAGGGAGAGTTAAAGATACAGCTTGCCGGGAACCAGAAACAGGCAGTCAGGGAAGCTCTTGATAAAAAAATTATGGTGGTTACAGGGGGGCCAGGTACCGGCAAAACCACGATAATTAATTCAATCATGAAGATATACAATAAATTAGGGCAAAGGGTTCTTCTTGCCGCACCCACAGGGAGAGCTGCAAAGAGGATGACTGAAGCGACAGGTCATGAGGCTAAGACTATCCACAGATTGCTTGAGTTTAGCCCGAAGGAAGGAAGATTCAAAAGGGATGAGAACACCTCGTTGGATGCGGAGTTGATCGTCATTGATGAAACATCCATGGTTGATACCATCCTTATGTATCATTTCCTGAAGGCTGTTCCAAAAGAAGCCACAGTAATCTTTGTCGGGGATGTTGACCAATTGCCCTCAGTAGGTGCAGGGAATGTCTTAAAGGACATTATCGATTCAGGTGTCATCCCGACCGTGAGACTTACAGAGATTTTCAGACAGGCAAAAGAGAGCCTGATTATTGTTAATGCCCACAGGGTCAACAACGGTGAGATGCCAACGTTCAGTCATCACGGAGGTCACCACCAGGACTTCTATTTCTTTCAGATAGAAGAACCGGAAAAGGCACTGGAGAAGATCATTGAACTCTGCAAGGACAAGATACCTGGGAAATTCGGCTATAAACCTCTTGAAGATATCCAGGTGTTAACGCCGATGCACAGGGGTATTGTCGGAACCGTGAACCTGAATGCAGAGCTGCAGAAACAATTGAATCCTTCAACTGATGAACTGGTGAGGGGTGGGAAGGTCCTGAAGGCCGGGGATAAGGTCATGCAGATCAGGAACAACTACGACAAAGATGTTTTTAACGGCGACATTGGGAGAATAATCAAAATAGACAGGGAAGAGCAGGAAGTGATAGTGGATTATGATGGCAGACCTGTTCCATATGAGTATTCGCAACTTGATGAAATAGTCATGGCGTATGCAGTATCGGTTCACAAATCACAGGGGAGTGAATATCCTGTGATAGTGATGCCGATTCTTACCCAGCACTATATGCTTTTACAAAGAAATCTTCTTTACACAGGGGTAACAAGAGGAAAAAAATTAGTAATTTTGGTCGGGACGAAAAAAGCTATAGCAATAGCAATAAAAAACAACAAACCTCAGCAAAGATACACTTTGTTGAAAGACAGGCTGATGTCGGTAAGTGCTGTCTGAGCAAAACCTATGCTGAGGTTGGCACACAAGATTCTATCAGGGAAAGAGAGGAGGGCGGGGCTAACGGCAACAGGCGTGGAGTGTCTGAATATATTGGGATATTGCAATTAGACTAATTTTGGGGGTTGTCAATTATCGCGCGATTTTATATACTCCAGTAATTTAAATTTTATAGGAGGGAAACATGACAAAAGCGGAATTAGTTGAAAAAATGGCAGAGGATGCAGAGATTTCGAAAGCAACAGCAGGTAAGGCATTAGATTCATTGATTGATGCAGTCGTCAAAACCGTGAAGAAGGGTAACAAAGTAGCACTTGTTGGTTTCGGTACTTTCTCAGTGTCGAAAAGGAAAGCACGGACAGGCAGGAATCCTCAGACAGGCGCGACTATTAAAATCGCTGCACGGAAAGTCCCTAAGTTCTCAGCCGGAAAGGCTTTCAAGGAAGCTGTGAAATAGCTATTTTCTTGAATTCAATGAAAGTGCCTCTTCCTTATATAGGGGAGGCACTTTTTTATAACGGATAAAGATTATCAGTGTTGCCTCTCATATTTTAGGAATGTCAGATCATCATTATACACATCATAAATATGCAGTTATCGGAACAGGAATAATTGAAATTACTTGGGTTTGGCCGAACGTTACTGAAGCTCTCATTTTCTGCAAGACGACAAGCATCGGATGAGCGAAGGCAAGGGTTGTCGTAAAGATTCCACGGCTGAAATGCACATGTTCATAGGGTTGTCGCTAAACGTTTCTTACTGTAAGAAGGGATTCTGCGCGGTCCACCCTCTATATGGGTGCCCTGTCCACCTGCAGGTCCGCACTTCAATCATGCGATGAAAAATAATAAATACCATTCGAAACATGCATTCGGAAAATATTCTATGAATTCTATCTAACTAATAAATCAACTTAGTCAACAACGTCCCCTTGCTAATACCGGGCGAAAAGCATAGGCGTATCGAAACTACACTTTCTTTGTCCAGACAGTAGTCCTTCCCAGGAGAGAAATCCCCACAAATCCTCGCACCTTCAACGTGTTTCCCTCAAGTGTCATCTTGCAGGAGTATGTTTTTTCATTTTTTGGTCATAGATTTTTCCGCCTTCCCATTCGTTGGCTCCCTTGTATTTAAAGCCCCATAAGAGCGGAAGTCCCAGTATGCACAAAATATCCATACTGATGTCAAATCTCTCGCTCTTTTGGAGTGTTCCATATAAAATAAATAAGGAAACGATTAATTACTGGAGATCCTATGTGTGAATTCTGCATAAAGCACGGTGAAGGGAAAAAATGGTACGAAAACATGACAAACTATACCGAGGAGGTATTCCACCAGGTAAACTCGGAAGATCACCTTAAAAAGTATCTTTCTCAATTTTACCATTCCCTGACTGTTGACGTTCAGCGTGCATATACATGGAGAAAGCGTCTCCCACATATTTATCGTCTCCTTGTTTATCCGCTCGTCACGAGACGTTTGAAGAAAGCGCATTTTGGGCAGATAGTACCGATTGAAGACATAGAGCATCTCTTGAGTAATTTTTCTACACTCGTGAGACTTCCCTGCATATGCCGGAAAGCCACAACAGGAGAAAATAAGAGGTATTGCTTCGGTATCGGCATGGATCTAACGCCAATATTCCGGGATATCCCCGATTTCCAGGACTTTGACAGGATGAGCGCAGAAGAGGCAAAAACTTTCATACGACAGCTTGATGTTGAAGGCCAGACTCACAGTGTCTGGACATTCAATACACCGTTTATTGCGGCTCTCTGCAACTGCGACAGGGATTGCATGGCATACCGGTTCCAGGTAAAAATGCATCTTGGGAAGCTGATGTGGAAAGGTGAATATCTTGCCTCTATTGATCCTTCAGCGTGTGACGGCTGCAGGGAATGTATGAAGCGGTGTTATTTCGGTGCGATTACCTATGACCGACAGAATATGAAATGTTCCGTGAAGCCTGAAAACTGTTACGGATGCGGTATATGCAGGGCGGTTTGCAAGTATGATGCCGTCCGTTTGGTTGACAGAACGGGCATCCTCGAAACAGCACATGCCTGGTAAGGAGTCATGAACTGAAATCATATTTGACGCTCATATTCTTCGTTTATTTGCTTAAAGAAGGGTTTGAATACCTTCTCCGGTATCTGAACTTCAGGCACATGAAGAAGTTCGGTTTGACTGTGCCTTCTGTTCTTGAGGGAAAAATCGACGTTGACCTGCTTAAAAAGACCCAGGCATATGAAACGGAAAAGACCCGCTTCGGTTTCATATCATCTCTATTCGGCAATATCGTCACCATCATATTCATCTTCGGGGGTCTTTTGAATATCTATAACTCGTGGGTTGTATCATTGCAGGTGCCGTTTATTGTGTCCGGGCTCTTGTTTTTTCTTATCCTCAGTTATGCGAATACGGTTATTTCGATACCCTTCAGCCTGTACAGTACGTTCAAGATAGAAAATAAATACGGCTTTAATACCATGACACCGAAATTATGGCTCAAGGACTTCTTTAAATCGATCATTCTCTCGACGATTATCACCGGTATCCTGGTGTCTGTCGGATTATGGATCGTCCAATCAAGTCCGGGTGCGTGGTGGATCTGGATCTGGGGATTTTTTCTCGTCTTCAGTCTCTTCATGATGTATATTTCACCCTATGTCATTGAACCTCTTTTCAATAAATTCACCCCGCTTGAGGAGCAGGTGCTGGTAGAACAGATCAAACATATGCTTCACAAGGTCAGTATTACCGTGAGCAGGGTTTTCAGAATGGATGCTTCAAAGAGGAGCCGTCATACCAATGCATATTTTTCCGGGATCGGCAGGGTGAAAAGGATAATTCTCTATGACACCCTTCTTGAGATCATGAATCATGATGAGATCCTTGCGGTGCTCGCTCACGAGGCTGGTCACTGGAAGAGAAGGCATATTCTCAAAATGATCATCGCAACAGAATTCCTCTCATTTTTCCTCCTCTATGGTGTTTCCCGGATCTTCCAGACAGATTTTCTGACAGATCTCTTCTATGTTCAGAACGGAACATTCTTTGCAAAAATCGTTATTCTTGGCTTTCTTGGAGGTATTGTCTCTCTGCTGTTTATCCCTTTCAGCAGCTCCATTTCGAGGCGGTTTGAGAGAGAAGCAGATAGATTTGCTTTTTCTTTGTCAGGGAACAACAAATTCATGATTAGTGCGCTCATAAAGCTTTCAAAAGATAATCTCTCAAACCTCCATCCCCATCCCCTCTATGCTGCATTTTATTATTCCCATCCTCCGATGGTACAACGCATTGAGCACATAAGGAATCTCAAACGTGATGAATAAAACAAATAGCGTAAAATCACTGCAATAAGGAATATGAAGGGGTGTTTTGCAGAACAATGATAAATATCGTATCCGCGGAGGTGTTCCATTACATCAATAATTATTGATGGATACAACATAATCGGTATCGATCACAGAGATCTCAGGAAGCAGCGGGAGATTCTGATCGATTCCCTTATCGATTACCGGAAAAGAAAAGGGCATGATATCACCGTAGTTTTTGACGGCTGGAAGACAGGGGAAGGGCAGGAGTGCCAGTCGGTCATCGGCGGGGTACGAGTAATCTATTCCAGGATTGGAGAAAAGGCGGATGCTGTCATAAAGCGTATTATTTCCTCGGTTAAACGGCAATGGATTGTTGTATCATCGGACAGGGATATCGCGAACCATGCATGGGCTTCGGGTTCCATCCCGGCATCAAGAGATGATTTTCTGCAAGCACTTGGGCGAAAAGAAACCCCCTTTAGTGATCAGGAAGAATACGATGAGGAATACGGTGAGGAATACAGCATACCTAACAGAAAAGGAAATCCAAGAAAGCTCTCCAAAAAAGACAAAGCCGTAGCGAGGGCCTTAAGCAAGCTCTGATGGTGAGGATACGCAGGGCAGTCACCAAACAGCGGCCTGCTGACACAGTAACAATACTTTTACTTATAATCCTGCTTGTTTTAACCGGTATTTTTTATGATTCCCTTCCGAAAGGTCCATTTTTAATCGGCCTGTATTCACTCCTCATTGTTGTTCAGATTCTGCTTGCCAGACATCATCGGCATGGCAGAATGATCACTATTGCTTATGACCTGATATTCCCGGTTATCTGTGTATTACTGATCTTCGACAGTCTTGAATGGGTTGTTCATTATATAAATCCTGAGGATATTGACCCCCTGCTCATCAGAATTGATTATCTGATATTCGGCAATCATCCTACCGTTATGCTCGAAAGGATTATGCATCCGCTCTTGACAGATATGCTCCAGATAGCATATTCAACATACTATTTTATTCCGGTAAGTTATGGCATTGTTCTCATATCGAAGAGGAAAAAAGAAGAATTTGACAGGTCACTTTTCCTGATCCTGTTCTGTTTCTACCTTTCCTACCTCGGTTACATCCTGTTCCCTGCGCTTGGGCCGAGATTTACTATCGATCATCTGCAGACACAGGAACTCCAGGGATTTCTTATCACTGAGCCGATACAAAATCTCCTGAACAGACTGGAAGGGATGAAGAGAGATGCATTTCCGAGCGGGCATACTGCAGTGGCTTGTACGGTTCTCTATTGCGCCTACAGGTTTGAAAAAATATTTTTCTGGATATGTCTTCCCGTCGTTGCTGCCCTGATCTTTTCAACAGTATACTGCCGGTACCATTATGTCATCGATATCATCGCCGGACTGGTCCTGACTGTTGTAAGCGTGGCTGTTGGAGAATGGTATTACCAAGGCCGGCAGCGTCGGAAAGCCGATAGATACACTCAATAGAAGCATGAAGGCTTTTCCCGCCTGACAAAAATTGACATTATGCCTGCGGAAAAAATCTGTAGTCCATTTTTCTCATTAAAAATCAAGCTGATAGAAATGAGCATTCCTGGCATACTGTATGCTTAAGATTTGATACATTCAATCGGGTACAGAGTATACAGAGGACAACCAGTGATATCATGAGACAAGAAAATGTAAAAGAACTCATATCAATATTGATAAATTCTCCGTTCTATCTCACGTTATCCGTTAGGGAAAGATACGGACTTGTGCTTCGATTAATCCAGGATTATCCTCTTCTTTCCGGTAAGAGCGATACGAACCTGAGGGGGAGTTCCGGCCAGAATAATCAACCGCCTATCGTCAACTGATTCATTAAAGACCGTCAAATCCTGCTCCGGGAAATGCCATTGACATGTTCATCTCATTTGATATTTAATAATGATCAGATTCTCAATTGCAGGAAAAGTAACCATGGCTTTCCAGATCAGCGAAATAACCCTTCAAAAAACCAAAAAATGTCCATATTCTTTTCAATGCCTGGATGAGAAGAGAGCTATATGCGAGGTCAGCATCTACATAGAGGGAAACGGTCTTTTTCTGAAAAAGGCGAAATACGCTAAATGTCCCTACAAACAATTAGGGCGTACGCATTCCCATTATATGTGCTCCTGTCCGACACGAATCGAACTGTATAAGCATTACAAAATATAACTTCTCCCATGAATATATGCAGTGCAGGCAAAGAACAGCGAGGAGCGTGTTTAAAAATTTATCAAAATGATGTACATTATTACCGGGCTTTCCTGGCAGGAGAAAATACTATGAACGGAGGCCGGTAATGCATAAAGAGATATGGTGCAGATTCCTCTGGTATCAAAAGATCATTGCGATTCTTAAGAAATTATCCAAGGGGTATGTGATCTTTCCCATACTGTTATGCATATCCTGCACCTCCTATCACGTTGCATCTCATGAGGGAAGAACAGGCCAGTCATTGATTGATCCGA
>Ga0307378_10012851_pt1 | contig 10654 bp, 14 predicted proteins | sample UN1MG_FD_202238 | JGI IMG/M metagenome (GOLD analysis project Ga0307378, IMG submission 202238) | Soil microbial communities from Risofladan, Vaasa, Finland - UN-1 | ecosystem: Environmental > Terrestrial > Soil > Coastal area > Acid sulfate soil | place: Finland: Risofladan, Vaasa | collected...
CTCCGCTTGCGCTCTTGCGCCAGAAGGGCGCGCCCTACGACGCGCTCGATCTCGGCAATCCGAAATGGAGCGACGACGAGCTTATCGACGCGATGCTCAAGGATCCGATCCTCATCAATCGTCCGATTGTCGTCAGCCCTCTCGGTACGCGGCTCTGCAGGCTGTCTGAAGCCGTGCTTGATCTCTTGCCGAATTCCAATATCGGCGCATTCACGAAAGAAGACGGCGAAGTCGTCATCGATCAGAGGGGCGAACGCGTTGTCTGAACTTGATCTCAGCCTCCCCAACATCCGCACGGGTGCGTTTCCGGGAGCCGGCACGGGCTCGCTTGGGAAGCCTTTGCTGTCGACTCACAAGCCCCGAATTCTCCTGCTCTACGGCTCCGTCCGGCCGCGATCCTATAGCCGCTTTCTGACTCAGGAGGCCGCGCGGCTCCTGCATCATTTGGGCGCTGAACCCCGCATCTTCGACCCGAGCGGGTTGCCTCTACCGGACGACGCGCCGGAGGATCATCCGAAAGTGCGCGAGCTCCGCGATCTCGCCGCCTGGTCGGAAGGTCAGGTGTGGACATCGCCGGAACGCCACGGGGCCATGACCGGCATCCTCAAATCCCAGATCGACTGGATACCGCTCAGCTCGGGCGCGGTCAGGCCGACCCAGGGGAAGACGCTCGCCGTCATGCAAGTCAGCGGCGGCTCGCAGTCCTTCAATGCCGTCAACCAGATGCGCGTCCTCGGCCGCTGGATGCGCATGGTGACCATCCCCAATCAGTCCTCGGTGGCAAAGGCCTTTCAGGAATTTGACGAGGCCGGACGCATGAAGCCCTCGGCGTTCTATGACCGCGTCGTCGACGTGATGGAGGAGCTCGTCAAGTTCACCTTGCTGACGCGCGATGTTTCCCCGCACCTAACCGACCGCTACAGCGAGCGCGTCGAAACGGCGGAGGAGCTGTCCGCGCGGGTGAACCTCAGTAGGGCTGCCGCTGCTAACGAGTAAGGAGCGAATTTCTGCCACGGCAACGCGGTACGCCGTGCATGACCCGCCGCAACACGCCCGATGAGGCCGCCGGTATTTGCTCCCACGGTGGCGGGAAACGCCGTGTTGTCATCGGGACTCTGATGGCGCCGCTTAGCCCTTGGCCTTTTTTTTTGACTCTTTGGATGAGGCCGCAAAATATTTCAGCCTCAAGGTCCCGATGTTCCCCTGAGAAACCTCTCTCAGCACCATGGAGGCGTTGGATCCCGCGGCTACGACGACGAAGTCCGAACTATGTAGAATGAATTGGCCCCCGCTTGGTGAGAGCGTGACGCTAACGCCGTCATCTAAGGGTTCGGTCCCTACGCACCTAATTATTCCGCCGCTCAGAAAGCCCCTAATTGCAGACGGTCGCGTGCTGTCGAGGCGCAGGTCTTCGGAACGCGGCATTGTTCCCTCCTTATTTTAGAAGTGCACGTTGGTTCGCGCCTTCTATCTTGCGTCAAGCGGGTATCGGATTGGATAAAGAAAAGCCCCGGACACGGGGGGATGCCGGGGCTTCGGGTTCCGTTTGGGGGGAACCATGACGGGGGAGGACCCCGCCGGTGATTGAAAACTATCACTTACGGCCACACCTAATAATTACAAATCGTTCAGTTTCTGGGCATTTCTGTCGCAGGCTTATCGGCAACCGCGACGGGCAACACCGTCACTTTATTGTTGAAGATCGAAAATCCAGCCCGACATTTGCCGTCTTTGGACTGCCCTATGGCAAATCGGGTTCGGGGGAACACGAGGGAACGGGGGAGGCCTTGCCTTTAGATGTGAGGCATCTTCTGTTGTTTTGGTGCCGGCTGGAGGATTCGAACCCCCGACCTACTGATTACAAATCAGCCGCTCTACCAACTGAGCTAAGCCGGCATTTCTAGCGATGCCGGGACGGCGCCATCGATCTGGATATGCGCCCGGCGATCCAGGCCCTTTATCTCTGCTTTCCCGCATGCACTCAAGCGGCGGGTGGGCCTTCAGACTGAAGGCGGATCGGGCCTAGTAGGTGGAGAAGCGATAGGTGACGTTGCTGAACACGCCGAACCGCTCGCTCGTGAAATCCTGAAGCTCCGTCGTCACGCCCAGATGGAGGAAGTCGCTGTCGCCGTTCGTCTCGGCATACCAGTAGCGGACGCCGGCGCCCAATGCCCAGTGCTGCGTCACGTCGAGGCGTATCTCGCCTTCGAGCTGATAGCCCCAGCCCGTGCCGCTGTCCTCGATATTGGGAACGGGGCCGAGATCCGAGCGGAGAAAATGGCTGTCCTCGTTCCACAGATAGGCGACGGGGAGGATGGCCGCGTCGCCGCGCAAGGTCAGGCGGTCCCAGAATCGCGCCTTGAACTCGGCGCCCAATCGGAGCGACGACCAGCTCGCCTTGTTGGAGATGACTTCGGTCGAGAAGGGGACGGCAACCGAGCCGGGCGGTCCGCAAAAGGCGCCGCCGACGTCGTCGGCATTGCAGCGGGCGCCGAAGCCGTTGACCGTCTCCTGCCAATAGTTGAAGCCGACAAAGGGGCTGATCACCACAACAGCCTTGCCGTCGACGACGGTAAAGTCCTGGCCGATATCCATCGTGCCGAACCCCATGCTCTCGCCGTCGAGGCTGCTATAAGTGTCGGAGAATTTGATCTGGCCGGCGAGGTAATCTTCGTCGTCGAGGCTGCCGCCGTCGAGCCAGCCGCCGCCGACGAAGCCTTTGAAGAAGGTTCGCGACTCGTTGCGCACGCCCCAGACGAATTCGAGCGAGTTGGCGTCGATGCCGTCATAGGTGAGCGTCGACGTCGGATTGCCGAGGATCGGCGCCTGCCGACTCGAATTGACGTCGAAGCGCGTTTTGCCCTCGCTATACCAGTGCCGCAGGCCGAGTTCCCATTGGGGCTGATCGTTGGCGTTCGGGGGTAAAGGAATAGCGTAAGGGCGCGGGACCTCCACGACTTGCGCGTGGGCGCCGCCTGCGAGGCCGGCTATCGCCAGCAACATCAGACACAGGCCTCTCAGCATTTGTGGCCGCCTTGCACTCGTTGGAAATGCGTTCTTCACTTTCCCGAAGGGTGCAGGGCTGGTGGTTAAGGCCTGATTAAGATGCGTACCGGAATGAGACACAAGCGACCGGGCGCCACGCTGGTCCGGACGCTTGCTAGATCAGCGACGGCGGCTGGCGAGAAGTCCGGCGGCGAAGGCCACGGCCAGAAGGGTGAGCGGGCCCACTTGCTTCATGGCCTTGTTCACACCCTGGTCGATCATGGCCATGCCCTCGGCGGGCGCGTTGACGAGACTTTGCGCCTCCCGCTTCGGCCGGTTCACGACGGGCAAGAAGGCGAGGACGACGAGACCGAGCGCGACCAGCGCGCCCGCGACGATCCCCGCGGCCTCGAGCGCGGTAAAGTCGTAGATCAGCAGCGCCTGATAGGCGGCGACCAGGCCGAAGGCGATGGCGAACAGGAACACGACGGCGGCGACGGCAATGATGGCTGCCTTCTTCGCGGAGCGTTCGATGGCATCCTTGATGCGCGCCCCGATCTGCAGAGACGAGACGAGCGACAGGACGATGCGGAGCATGGATCTATCCTAGCGGCGGGTGAAGACGCCGAACAGGAAACCGAGACCAGCGGCGATGGCGACGGCTTGCAGGGGATTGCGCTTGATGGCGTCCTCGGCATCCTGAGCGGCATCCATCGCCTTACCTTGCGCCCGGTTGATCTGGGTGTTGGCAATGCGGCTGACCGTCGAGGTGAGGTTCTGCATGTCGGCGCGGATCGCGTCGATCTGATCGGCGAGGGCTTCGGCCTCGGCATTGGTGCTGCGCTTGCCGGCGGTATCGGCCATGGGGGGTTCTCCTTCCTGAGAAAACGTTTGCTGAGCGGAGTATAGAAACAACCAATACTGAGTGCTTTCGTTCCGCACGCCGGTTGTGACACTTACGGCTCTGCCCGGTTTGCGAGTTGAGGGACCAGGGCGCGGCGCTGTCAAGATATGTCGCGCGAACTTCACAATGCAGGCCAATCCTTGCCGGAGCCTTGCGTTGCTACGGGTCGTGTAATTGTTTAGAGTCTGATTGCTTAAGAGGGGTGCCCGAGGGGGAATCGGCATGCGCGATTTGAGGCTTTGGCTCGCTACGTGTGCGGCCGTATGCCTGTTTGCTGCCGTCCCGTACGGGGCGGCTCAGGCGGGTCAAGAAGGAGGCATGTTCCACCACGGCAAGCGGACGCAGGCCATGTATTGCTTGAAGCGGAACTATTGGTGGTTCTATCGCCCCTACACCACGGCGCCGGAGGACTTCCCGCGCTGTGAGCCCTATTTCCATTATCTCGAGCCGGTTGACGGGCAGCGCCGCGCACGGACGGACAGATATATCAAGTAAGCTTGGCCGACAGGGTCTGCTGAAGCTTTATCGCAGTCTATTTCCCGCCATTACTTCGGATTCCAACGATATGTGCCATTTTGTGCCAGTCGTTAGGGGCTTCGTAATGCCTGGGCCCGCGGAACCAGGGCTTCATTAACTTAACTGATACTTGGATTCCGTAGTCTCCGGGAGAGCCTACCGCTGGCCGAACGCGCGCCAGGAGGGGGTGTCACAAGCCCGAGTGGAGTTCCAAGATGAAAGTCCTGTTGAGTGTTGCTGCCGTTCTGGCGCTGGCGGTTGGCTTCAACCTTACGGTAGTCGACGACGCTGACGCATGGTGCGGCGGCGGTTGGCGCTGCCGCGGCGCTGTCATGGTGCCGGCCCCCAATCCGATTCCGTTGCGCCGCGCGCGGCGCGCCGTTGCCGTCGCTCCGGCTGTTGCCCCTTGCGCATCGCCTTGCGGCGTTGCCGTCGCGGTGGCACCCTCGCCGTGTGTCGCGCCCTGTGGCGGCCCCACGCCCTATTATTATCAGCCGACGCGGACCTATGCCTATTACGCGCAGCCCGCTTATGCGGGGAGCTGCAACACGGGGCCCGGCAATTGCTATTGGCGCAGGAACTGCTGGTACGATTCGTTCGGCCGCCGCTTCTGCAACTAGCTTTCGAGCTTCCGGCGCGAGCCGGCTGATTCCCGGGATCGAGGGGGAAGGGGCTTAGCGCCGCTTTCCCCTCGCTTTCGTTTGGCGCTTCAGATCATTGCGCGTTGAGGCTCGCCCAATGCATGGCGATGGCCGCGGCGTTGGACACGTTGAGGCTCGCCAGCGCGCTCGCCGTCGAGATGCGGCAGATGCGGTCGCACTTCTCCCGCGTGAGGTGCCGCAAGCCTTTGCCTTCGGCGCCGAGCACGAGCGCCAGAGGGCGGGTGAGGGGCGTTGTTTCGATGGCCTCCTCGGCATCCTCCGCGAACCCGATGCGCAAGACGCCGCGCTCGCCGAGCTCGGTGAGGGCTTGCGATAGATTCTTGACGAGCACGATGGGCACGAGGTCGAGCGCGCCGCTGGCGGACTTGGCGAGCACGCCGGTGAGTGGCGGGCTATGGCGTTCGGTGAGCACGAGACCGGACGCACCGAAGGCGGCGGCGGACCGTAGCGCCGCGCCCACATTATGCGGATCGGTCACCTGATCGAGCACCAGCAGCGTGCCGTTGGGGTCGACGTCGTCGAGGCCGATCGGCTCCAAGGGGCCGGCCTCGAGCGCCACGCCCTGATGCACGGTGTCGGATCCGAGCAGCCGGTCGAGATCCTTCGGGGTGGCGGCCTCCGGGGTGAGCTTGCGTTTGGCGATCAGGGGCGCCAACCGGTGGGCAGCATTTTCGGTGGCGAGCAGGCGCAGCACGGGCCGGTCCGGATTGGCCAGTGCGGCTTCGACGGCATGAAGACCGAATATGAGGATGCGGTCGGTCTCGGCGCCGCGGCTGGAATGCCGCGGTCTACCCCGCGGCCCTTGGGCGAAGGGTTTGGAATGGCTCGGTTTTTGGCGCCGCATAAGGATGGTGGCTTTCTGGCAAGAGGTGGTGGTAAAGGTGCGGGCCGTAGGATAAAACCAAGGAATTCCAGCCCGCTCGCCCTGATTTACAGTTGACAGAGACCGAATGGCTACTCATAAACGCGGTCATTGCGGACCCTGCCGGCCGACGGCGGGGTGTTTTTGCTTGGTTACAATCACCAGTCAATCCATCTGAGCTCTCAAGGAGGGGTGCCCGAGTGGCTAAAGGGGACGGGCTGTAAACCCGTTGGCTATGCCTACGTTGGTTCGAATCCAACCCCCTCCACCACCAATCTATTGAGCCGGATGGATGCGGGTGTAGCTCAATGGTAGAGCAGCAGCCTTCCAAGCTGAGGACGAGGGTTCGATTCCCTTCACCCGCTCCAGCAAGTTAGGCCGTTAGAGGATTGATTGGAAAAGAATTTTTTATTTTGAAGGTGAATTGGCGCAGACCTTAGGAGTGTAGCTCAACTGGCTAGAGCACCGGTCTCCAAAACCGGGGGTTGGGGGTTCGAGTCCCTCCACTCCTGCCACGATTGGGGATCACGAGTGCCGCAGTGACGGGCTCAAGATTAAAAAGAGTGGGCAGAAAGTGCCCGTGGCAAGGACAGAGATGGCGAGAACGAATCCCTTTGTGTTTCTGCAGCAAGTGCGCACCGAGGTGTCCAAGGTCACCTGGCCGTCGCGCCGGGAGACGGTGATCACCACGGTCATGGTGCTCATCATGTCGGTTGCCGCGGCACTGTTCTTTCTCGGTGCCGACTGGGTGTTGAGCGCGGTGGTCAAGCTCATCTTGGGCATGGGCCGGTAGGAGGTCGAAACTTCAATCCGATGACGATGCGCTGGTACATTGTTCACGCATACTCGAACTTCGAGCGGAAGGTCGCGGAATCCATCAAGGAGCGCGCCGTCGCTGCGGGGCTCGGCGAGCAGTTCGAGGATGTCCTCGTGCCGATGGAGGAGGTCGTGGAGATGCGGCGCGGCCGGAAGGTCGCCTCCGAGCGCAAGTTCTTTCCGGGCTATGTGCTCGCCAAGATGGAGCTCACCGACGAGACGTACCATCTGATTAAGAATACGCCGAAGGTCACGGGATTCCTCGGCACGGATAACAAGCCGATCCCGATCACCGAGGAGGAGGCGGGCCGCATCCTTCAGCAGGTGCAGGAAGGTGTGGAGCGGCCGAAGCCGTCGGTCACCTTCGAGATCGGCGAGCAGGTTCGCGTCGCCGACGGGCCGTTCGCGTCGTTCAACGGTCTCGTGGAAGAGGTCGACGAGGAGCGGGCGCGGCTCAAAGTGGCGGTATCGATTTTTGGCCGGGCAACGCCGGTCGAGCTTGAATATGCACAGGTGGAGAAGCTCTGAGGTTTGAGCCTCCCAAGATTAAGCGGAACACGCGGGACGAATTGGTATGGCGAAGAAGATTGACGGTTACATCAAGCTGCAGGTGCCGGCGGGGCAGGCAAATCCCTCACCGCCGATCGGGCCTGCGCTCGGCCAGCGCGGGGTGAACATCCCCGAGTTCTGCAAGCAGTTCAACGCGGCAACGCAGAAGCTAGAAGCGGGCTCGCCCATTCCGACGGTGATCACGGTCTATGCCGACCGCTCCTTCACATTCGAGATGAAGACGCCGCCGGCGTCCTTCCTGTTGAAAAAGGCGGCGAGCATCGGCAAGGGCGCCAAGGAGCCGGGCCGCGGCGTCGCCGGGCGTGTGTCGCAGGATCAACTGCGCGAGATCGCCGAGGTCAAGATGCAGGATTTGAATGCCAATTCCATCGAGCAAGCGATGAAGATCATCGCCGGCTCCGCCCGCTCGATGGGTCTTGAGGTTCAGGAGTAGACGATGAGCAAGCCCGGCAAGAGATTCCGTGCCGCATCCGAGACGGTGGAGCCGAACAAGCTCTACGGCATCGAGGAGGCGGTGAAGCTGGTCAAGGACGCGGCGAAATCCAAGTTCGACGAGACCATTGAAGTCGCCATGAATTTAGGTGTCGATCCGCGCCACGCCGATCAGATGGTGCGTGGCGTGTGTGCGCTGCCGCATGGCTCGGGCCGCAAGCTCCGCGTCGGCGTGTTCGCCAAGGGCGACAAGGCCGAAGAGGCGAAGAAGGCCGGCGCCGATGTGGTCGGCGCCGAGGATCTCGTGGAGCAGGTGCAGAAGGGCGTGATCGATTTCGACCGCTGCATCGCGACGCCGGACATGATGCCGCTCGTCGGCCGTCTCGGTAAGGTGCTCGGGCCCCGTGGCCTGATGCCGAACCCGAAAGTCGGCACCGTGACCACCGATGTGGCCGCCGCCGTGGCTGCGGCCAAGGGCGGCGCGGTCGAGTTTCGCGTCGAGAAGGCGGGCGTGATTCACGCCGGCGTCGGCAAGGCGAGCTTCACCGCGGATGCGCTGGTGGCCAATATCCGCGCCTTCACCGACGCGGTGATTAAGGCCAAGCCGTCGGGTTCAAAGGGCACCTATGTGAAGCGCATCGCCGTGACCTCGACCATGGGGCCTGGCGTCAAGGTTGAGCCTGCCAGTCTCGGCAGCGCTTGAGTTGAAAGAGTTTCGGGACCGGTATTCGGCCCCGGAGGATCGCTTGGCAGACCAAGCGGTCCAAACCTGTCCGAGATTGCAGGTGCGGGAAACCGCTTAAGCCTTTTGGGCCTGCATGAGACGGGAGACGAACGGTTCGATGGTAGCGGGAACACCGCCGCAACCTGGAGATCGGTTTGAACCTCGTATGTGGCTCTAGCGTATTTCGCGCGCGAGCGGGACAGGCAACAGAGCGCCGCGCTGAAAGCGCGGGGTGGCTTTTGCTTCGCCCCGCACTTCTTCGTGGCTCGTGTGGCCTAAGGCCGCGAGCGTTCCTTGCGGCTTATTAAGAGACGGAGTGAGCATGGAAAGAGCTGAGAAGCGCGAAGTTGTGACGGCGCTTCACGATGTCTTCGCCAAGACCGGCGTGGTCGTCGTGGCTCACTATGCGGGCCTTTCGGTTGCCGACATGACCAAGCTGCGCAGCGACATGAGAGACGCTGGCGGGCAGGTCAAAGTGGCGAAGAATAAGCTCGTGAAGCTCGCGCTCGATGGTACCGACGCCAAGGGAATTTCGGATCTTATGACGGGGCCGACGTGCCTCGCTTATTCCGACGATCCCGTCGCGGCGCCGAAGGTGCTCGTCAAATTCGCCAAGGCCAAGGACAAGTTCGTGATCCTTGGCGGCACGATGGGCCCCACTGTCCTCGACGCAAAAGCGGTGAGTGTGCTCGCCGACCTGCCTTCGCTCGACGAACTCCGCGGCACGCTGATTGGTCTCCTTCAGGCGCCGGCGACGAAGATCGCCCGCACCGTGAAAGAGCCTGCCGGTCAGTTGGCGCGTGTGTTCGCAGCCTATGGCAACAAGGAAGCAGCGTAACGCTGGAAACCCAATACGAGAGTCGAACGTACAAGGATAAGACAATGGCAGATCTTCAGAAAATCGTAGACGACCTTTCGGGCCTGACAGTGCTCGAGGCGGCCGAGCTCGCCAAAATGCTCGAAGAGAAGTGGGGCGTTTCGGCCGCCGCGCCGGTAGCCATGATGGCTGCGGCGGGTGGTGGCGGCGAAGCCGCAGCCGAAGAGAAGACGGAATTCGACGTCGTCCTGACCGCGGCCGGTGCCCAAAAGATCAACGTCATCAAAGAGGTACGAGCGGTGACGAGCCTCGGCCTCAAGGAAGCCAAGGACTTGGTCGAGAGTGCGCCCAAGGCCGTGAAGGAAGGCGTTCCGAAGGAAGAGGCCGAGAAGATCAAGAAGCAGCTTGAGGCCGCCGGCGCGACCGTCGAGCTGAAATAAGCTTGGGTTGAATGATGCCCGGGCGAATACCATATATCGGTGTTCGCCCGGGCTTCCGACCCACCCAAATCGAGTGACGTGACTGTTCACCAGAGTCTCCGCCGCCAAAGCGGGGGTTCCGGCGAGCCGTCGCGACGAGCTTTGAGAGGACCACATGGCGCAGCAGACTAACGGTCACAAGCGATATCGTAAGTTTTTCGGGCACATCCACGAAGTTGCGGAGATGCCGAACCTCATCGAGGTTCAGAAGCAGTCCTACGATCAATTCCTGATGGTCGACGAGCCGGAGGGCGGACGCCTCGACGAGGGTCTGCAGTCTGTGTTCCGTTCCGTGTTCCCGATCAGGGATTTTGGCGAGCGCGCCCAGCTCGAGTTCGTCCGCTATGCCTTCGAGCAGCCGAAATACGACGTGGAGGAGTGCCAGCAGCGCGGCATGACCTTCGCGGCGCCGCTTAAGGTGACGCTTCGCCTCATCGTGTTCGATGTCAATGAAGAGACCGGCGCGCGTTCGGTCAAGGATATCAAGGAGCAGGACGTCTACATGGGCGACATGCCGCTCATGACGATGAACGGCACCTTCGTCATCAACGGCACGGAGCGCGTCATCGTCTCGCAGATGCATCGCTCGCCTGGCGTGTTCTTCGACCATGACCGCGGCAAGACGCACTCGTCCGGCAAGCTGCTGTTCGCGGCGCGCATCATTCCCTATCGCGGCTCGTGGCTCGATTTCGAGTTCGACGCCAAGGACGTCGTCTATGTGCGCATCGACCGCCGGCGCAAGCTGCCGGTGACGACGCTACTCTACGCGCTTGGCCTCGACGACGAGGAAATCCTGTCGACCTTCTACGACCGCATCGTGCTCAAGGCGACCAAGGACGGATGGCGCATGCCGTTCCGCCCCGACCGCATGCGCGGCATCAAGCCGA
>Ga0307378_10012852_pt1 | contig 10654 bp, 6 predicted proteins | sample UN1MG_FD_202238 | JGI IMG/M metagenome (GOLD analysis project Ga0307378, IMG submission 202238) | Soil microbial communities from Risofladan, Vaasa, Finland - UN-1 | ecosystem: Environmental > Terrestrial > Soil > Coastal area > Acid sulfate soil | place: Finland: Risofladan, Vaasa | collected...
CAACTGTAAGGAATGCGGTTCGGATCGCTTTGCACCTCGCTGGGTGCTGGCGAAGCGGTCGGTCAATCGGCAGGTTGGCGTCGAAGTTACGGCGACAAACCCTGAGTACGGAGAAGTGCAGAAGCGGATTACCCTCAGCAAGTGGTGGCCCGGCGGCAGTCGCAGCTTTCACATCCCCAGCGTGGGGCAGTGGAATCAGATTGAGAGCATCATCAATGAGGAGCTAGGGCCTTTGCTTGGCTGGGAGACAAAGCAAGCCTTGCTTCAGCGCGTCCAAGAGAAGCAGAAGACTGGCCGTCAGGCCAAGCGTGATTTGCGGCAGTTGGTTGCCGACTATCCAGGTTTCCTGAGAGAAGTTGTGGCATCCATCGATGCCGCCAAGCTCGGCAAGCAAGACATGGATAGCCTAGTCGAGGTGATGGGCCAGCTTGCGGATGCGGTATCGAGTGCGAATGTCGGCTTCCGCCAAGCGTTTCTCTCGGTTGTCCGAAAGCTGCCTGAGCAGGGCCAGCGAGCCCTGGAGGACCTTGAGCTGCTGCTCCAGGGTTGGTCTCTTCAGCAGGTTACGTCCATTGCTCAATAGGTTCAGTCGCGTATCGAGACCATCACGTTATTCAAGAAGCAGATCAAGGACCCTAGGACTTACGAGCTTCGCGGAGACAACTCGATTCACCGCATTCTTGAACGCGCGATGTGGCTTGTCGACGAGCGGTACTGGCTGCTGCAGTCCAACGCGACGTTGCGGACATTCATCGGTGACGAAATGGCTAGGGCCGATAAGAAGAGATTCGGGAAAAAGCGGCCAGATTTCGCCTGCGGCATGGTAGGTCAGAAGCTGATCATGGTGGAACTGAAACGCCCTGCCCACGAGCTTGTGATCGACGATCTCAATCAGTTGGAGACGTACGTGACCATCTCCGAGCAGTACACAAGCTCATCTTTCAGGAGTTACGAGGCATACCTCATAGGGAACAAGAAGAGCGAGGACCTGACTAGGCGGATGAAGCACCGCTCAAGCAGCTTCAAAGTCCGCACCTATACGGATCTGGTCATTGATACTGAGCATCGCTATCGCAATTTCCTGAAGACACTGGACCTGCACTAGAGCGTGGGACGCCGATGTGCGGTCCGCAGGGTGTAAGGCACTCCTTAGACCGCACATTGCGAAGCGCGGGACAGCGCATGCCCGTCTCAAGACAGCCGAGGGAATTGTCCCTGTGCATATGATCCGTGCAACCTGCTTGCCGGTAGGCAGGTCTATGGACCTCCCTGTGAAGGGCGCCGTCGGTTCCGTTCGTGCGATCAGCCTTCGCCATAGACTTCCCCGCTCGTCCCTCCCGCCTTCAGCGCACTACGGCAGACAAGTCGGCGGAGAGGTTCGCGGGCCTTTCTGCGGCGGGCACCCCGCTTTGTCCCGATACAACTCGGGACTACGCAGGGCAGGCAGCCCGCCCTACGCTTTCGTGCGATTCGTGAAATCCGTGGACGTATCCGCGTTGCGGCCGAACTGCCGTGCCGGCCGTTGGTTATGTTCTGCAAAAATAATATAGAATTTGCTTGACAGGGCAACGGCATGTCCTATAATGCAGTGCGAATGGAAGGAAGAGGCTGTGCGCCGGCGCAGGGCCTCGCGCCGCCCGATCGGCCAAGCGGCAGATTGGGGCCTTAAGCCGGCGGGGACCAGAAGGGGATTGGGCAGATTGGAGGTCTCAGTACACGTCGGTGGCGCTCGGAGTGAGTCCGCGCGATCCAGGCATCCGTGCTGTCCGTGTCGGCCCACGGGGTCCGTCCGATCCGCAAGAGCGTCGGGCACAGCCCGACCTACGCCTGCGGCGGTGAACCTGGGCACCGGGCTTTCAACGCTTGCGTACTCTGCGTCCTCTGCGCCTTGCCGCAGGCATCCCGTTGGGACTGCGGCCCAGTGAAAATATGCCAAACGAACCCAATTTACGGAGGGGTTGTCGGCGATGCAAGGCATGTTAGCAAAGGAGGTTACGTCGTGGCGGGGGTCGAAAACGGCCTTGCGGAAGAAGGCCGATTAGGCCGCGCAAAAGCGTGCTTAAGGGCGTCCAACAGGCGGTTAGAGGCGACAAAACGGGGGTTAGCAGCGGGGCGGCCGCAGCGCCCGTGCCCTTGCCGTTGCGTCGGCCTTGCGGGGCCGGCGCGGGCGGAGGTATAATGCGGGATTCAGCCCATGGCAAAAAAGAGGAACCCATCCTCCAAGGCCGTCAGGCGTCGAAATTCGGCGGCGGCGGACACGAACACGGAGGCTCGGCCGGCCGCGGACGCACCCCAGGGCGCGCGCGAGATCGTCATTCTCGGGGCCAAGGAGCACAATCTCCAGGGCATCAACATCCGCATCCCGCGCGACAGGCTGGTTGTGATCACGGGGCTGAGCGGCTCGGGCAAGAGCTCGCTGGCGTTCGACACGATCTACGCCGAGGGGCAGCGGAAGTACGTCGAGAGCCTCTCGGCGTACGCGCGGCAGTTCCTGGAGCAGCTCGCCAAGCCGGACGTGGACCACATCGAAGGCCTGCCGCCGACGGTGGCCATCGAGCAGCGCGTCGGCGGGGCCAACCCGCGTTCCACGGTGGCGACGACGACGGAGATCTACGACTACCTGCGGCTGCTGTTCGCGCGGGTCGGCATTCCGCACTGCTGGGCGCGGCTGCCGGGCGGCGGCGTGTGCGGCAGGCAGATCACCTCGCAGACGGTCACGCAGATGGTGGACACGATATGCCGGCTGCCGGCCGACACGCGGTTCATGGTGCTGGCGCCCATCATCCGTGGCCAGAAGGGCCAGCACGTCGAGACGCTCAGGCACGTGCAGCGCGAGGGCTTCGTGCGGGCGCGCATCGACGGGCAGGTCTGCGACCTGAAGGGCGCGCCCGCGCTGGCCAAGAACAAGAAGCACACCATCGAGATCATCGTGGATCGGCTCGTGATGCGCGATTCGGTGACTGTGAGGCTGTCCGACAGCATCGAGACGGCGCTGGCGCTGAGCGGTGGGCTGGTCGTGATTGCGTATGAACTGGGGGAGGAGTCTGGGAAACCGCAAGCGGATGGGCGTGCGAAACCGCAAGCGAGTGTTTTTGCGAAACAGCAGGCGGGGAAGGGCGGTTCGGAAGACAAGGTCGCCTGGAAGGACATGGTATTCAGCGCGACGTACGCGTGCCCGCTGCACCCGGAGGCGAACCTGGAGGAGCTGTCGCCTCGGATGTTCAGCTTCAACTCGCCGTACGGGGCGTGCGGCGAGTGCGACGGGCTGGGCACGATATTGGAGTTCGACCCGGACCTGATCGTGCCGGACACGACGCTGTCGCTCTCGCAGGGCGCCATCGACGCCTGGAGGCACGGCGGAAAGAGGATGAACATCTTCTACAACCGCCTGCTGCGGCAGTTCTGCCGCCGGCACGACATATCGCCGCTGAAGCCTTACGACGAGTTGTCTCCACAGATCACACGGGCGCTGCTTCACGGCGAGGACGACGCATGGGAGGGCGTTGTCCCGAACCTGACGCGGCGGTGGGAGCGGACCGACAGCGAGTTCGTCAAGGCGCGGCTGCACTCGTACATGTCGGAGCAGCCGTGCCCGGCGTGCGGTGGCGCGCGGCTGCGCGCGGCGTCGCTGGCGGTGACGTTGGACGCCAAGAACATCCACGACGTAACGCAGATGACGATCGCCGAGGCGCTTGGGTTCTTCATCGACCTGAGGCTCAACGGCGAGCGGACGCAGATAGCGAGGACGATCCTGCGCGAGATACGCCACCGGCTTGGTTTCCTGACCGACGTGGGGCTGGACTACATCACGTTGAACCGCACGTCGGCCACGCTATCCGGCGGCGAGGCGCAGCGGATTCGCCTGGCGACGCAGGTGGGCAGCCGGCTGGTCGGCGTGTGCTACGTGCTCGACGAGCCGACGATCGGCCTGCACCAGCGCGACAACCAGCGGCTGATCCGCACGCTCAAGCAGCTCCGCGACATCGGCAACACCGTGCTGGTGGTCGAGCACGACGAGGCGACGATCCGATCGGCCGACCGCGTGATCGACATGGGCCCGGGGGCCGGCCGACACGGAGGGCGCGTCGTCGCCGAGGGCGGGGTCGACGACATCTGCGCGTGCAAGGAGTCGCTCACGGGCAAGTACTTGTCGAACCGGCTGCGGATCGAGCCGCCGCAGCGGCGCCGCCCGTTGTCGATGAGGCAGGCGATCGAGATTCGCGGCTGCCGCGAGCACAACCTGAAGGACCTCAGCGTGCGGTTCCCGCTGGGGGGCATCGTCTGCGTCACGGGGGTCAGCGGCTCGGGCAAGAGCACGCTGGTCAACCAGACGCTGCTGCGGGCGCTGAGGCGGCGCCTCTACAGCTCGCGCGAGAAGCCCGGCGACTACGACAAGATCCTCGGCGTCGGCAAGGTGGACAAGGTGATCGAGATCGACCAGTCGCCCATCGGGCGGACGCCGCGATCGAACCCGGCCACCTATACGGGCGTGTTCGATCTGATCCGTCAGCTCTTCGCCAAGACGCGCGAGGCGAAGATTCGCGGCTACAAGCCGGGGCGCTTCAGCTTCAACGTCAAGGGCGGGCGCTGCGAGGCCTGCCAGGGCCAGGGCCTCAAGCGCATCGAGATGCACTTCCTGCCCGACGTGTACGTCACGTGCGAGGTGTGCAAGGGCAGCCGCTACAACCGCGAGACGCTCGAGATCCGATACAAGGGCAGCAACATCGCCGACGTGCTGGCCATGCGCGTCGAGGAAAGCCTTGGCTTTTTCGAGAACTTCCCGAAGATCCGCCAGCTACTGAAGGCCCTCAGCGACGTGGGGCTGGGCTACCTGGAGCTGGGGCAGAGCTCGACGACGCTCTCCGGCGGCGAGGCGCAGCGGGTCAAGCTCGCAACCGAGCTGGGCAAGACGTCCACCGGCCACACGCTGTACGTGCTCGACGAGCCGACGACCGGCCTGCACTTCGCCGACATCCACAACCTGCTGAACGTGCTGAACCGGCTGGCCGACATGGGCAACACGATCATCGTCATCGAGCACAACCTGGACGTGATCCAGTCCGCGGACTGGATAATCGACCTTGGCCCGGAGGGCGGCGACGCCGGCGGGCAGGTGGTGGCCACCGATACGCCCGAGGGCATCGCCGAGCATCCGACTTCGTACACGGGGCAGTTCCTCGCGCGACACCTGGCGCGCCATTCGAACGGAGTGCCGGTGACGGCGAAATAGTGTCATCGAAAGGAGAGTTATCATGATCAAGGGCCTGGCTCACGTGTGTTTTCACGTTCCCGACCTGGCCGCGGCCGAGGCGTTCTACTGCGACAAGCTCGGCTTCCGGCGAGCCTTCGACTTCACCAATGACAAAGGTAAGCGGATCGGTGTGGACCTGTACATAAGCGGCCGCAGCTTCCTGGAGCTTTTCCGCAGCGAGGTCACTCCGCCCCAGCCGAACCAGTCATACCAGCACCTGTGCCTGGAGGTGGAGGACTTGCCGGCGGTCGTGGAGGCCATGCGCGGCATGGGCATCGAGGTCACCGACCCAGCGAAGGGCAGCGACGGTAGCTGGCAGGCGTGGCTGGCCGACCCGTACGGCAATCGGATCGAACTGCACTGCTACACGCCCGAAAGCAAACAGTTCCCCTGGATGAAGTAGGGGACGAATCCGGATTGCTTGCCCTCCCTAGCCTTGGCGAAGGAGGGAGCTTGTCGAATGGCGGATTGGGGGATGTGGAATGGGGAATGCGGAATGGGGGGATGCGCGGCTTGCGGAGCGTCACCGGAGCAACCACGTTTGTTCAATGGGCGTAATGGCACGCTTCTGCAAGCAGAAGCGTGGCACCCGGCTACGCTCACTTGCTCACGGCAGGCAATCGGATCAATGGTCAACCGGCTTGCCGAGGATCTTCTCGAGTTGTGCGACCCTGCTGTTTAGTGCGGCCGGGTCGGGCGCCTCGATGCTGAGGCGCAGCAGCGGCTCGGTGTTCGACGGGCGCACGTTCACCCACCAGTCCTTGTACGAGCAGGTCACGCCGTCGAGGTGGTCGATCTCGGCGTCGGTGAAGGCGGCCTCCACTTCCTTCATCTTGGCGGCCTTGTCGTCCACCTCGAAGTTGATCTCGCCGCTGTGGGCGTATCGCTGAAGCGGGGCGACGACCTCGCTGAAGGGCTCCTCGCGGGCGGACAGCACGGTGACAGCCGTCGCGAAGGCGATCGCGCCGCTGTCGCAGTTGAAGTTGTCGCGGAAGTAGAAATGCCCGCTGAGCTCGCCGCCGAAGACGCAGTGGTTATCGGCCATCGTCTTCTTCATGAAGGCGTGGCCGACGCGCTCTCGCCGCGGCACGCCGCCGGCAGCGCGCACCTCCTCGGCCACCACGCGCGACGAGCGCAGGTCGTAAGGGATCATCGAGCCGGGGCTGTCTTTCAGGAAGTGGGGGGCGAAGAGCGCCGTCATTATGTCGCAGCGGACGATCCGGCCATTCTCGTCCACGAACATGCAGCGGTCGGCGTCGCCGTCGAGACAGATGCCCATGTCGGCCTTGTTCTTCACCACGGCCTGCTGGAGCTGCTGGAGGTTCGACTCCACCAGCGGATTCGGCGGGTGGGCGAACGTGCCGGACATCTCGAAGTTCAGCGGCACGATCTCGATGTTGGCCTCGCCGAAGACGGTCGGCATCATCTTGCCGCCCATCGCGTTGGAGGCATCGACCACGACCTTCAGCCGCCGGGCCGCCTTGAGGAATCGCAGCACGTGGCGACGGTATTCGTCCCAGAGGTCCACGCCCTGGCACGGCCCGACCGAGGCCCCCCGCGGCATCCGTCGGAGCGTGCTGACCAGTCGCTTGACCTCCTTGAGGCCGGTGTCCTGGCCTATGGGGCGGGCCTTCGCGCCGGAGATCTTGAAGCCGTTGTACTCCATCGGGTTGTGGGAGGCCGTCACCTGAATGCCGCCGCAGGTGGCCAGGTGGTTCACCGCGAAGTACACCATCGGCGTGTCGCACATGCCGATGTCGATGCAGCCGGCCCCGCTGGAGGTAATGCCCTCTATCAGCGCCTTTGCGAGCGGCTCGCTGCTGGGGCGCATGTCGCGCCCGACAACCAGGCGGTTGCTGGAGGCCTGCCCGCGCTCGTAGCCGCTCATCAGGCTCCGCAGAAACGCACCCGAGGCGTGCCCGATCTTCCAGGCCAGGTCCTCGTCCACCTCCTCGGCGTAGATGCCCCGCACGTCGTAGGCCTTGAATACTCTGTCAAGCTTGGCCATCTGGGGTCCTTTCGGTGGACTGATAGGCGCCCAGATTATTCGCGATGCTTCGGGCGATTGCAATGCTCCGGGGTCAATCGCCCGGGCCATGTCCCTGTTCAGCCCGGCGCCGGCCCGCTTGACAACGCACCTGGGGTTCCCATAATCCAAGCTATTATGACGAAGCTCAGGCTCGCGGCTGGCTTGGTCCTTGCGTGCGTGTGTTGTGGCGTTGTGGGCTGTGTGCCTCCCGGCGAGATCGACAACACGGTGCTGAACCGCTACTCGGCGGCCTTGGCCGCTCGCGGGGCGCAGCAGCGCCTAGGCGGCCGGGGCCTGGGGCTGCTCCAGCCGGTGGGGGCGGTCGGGCCGATGCTGAAGGTCGTCGGCGACGCCAACGGACAGGCCGTCGCCATCCACCTGTCTCTGAAGGAGGCCGTGCTCCGCGCCGTCGCCAACAGCCTCGACGTCCGCGTCGTGAGCTTCGACCCGGAGATGTCGCGCGAGGAGATGGTCAAGGCGGCGGCTGCCTTCGACGCGGTCGTCTTCGCCGGTTACGATTACTCCCGCGCCGACGCGTTGGCCTCCAGCGTGTTTGCGGGCACGCAGCGCGACACGCAGGTCTGGAGCGCGGGCGTCCGCCAGTTCACGCCCAGCGGCGGCGCGTGGTCGATCACGTATGCGATGACGCGCCTGTGGGACAACTCCGCCTTCTCGGCTATGCCTATCACGTACGAGCCGACACTGGTGCTCGAGGTCTCCCAGCCGCTGCTGCGAGACGCCTGGCCGGAGTTCAACCTGGCCAACCTGCGGATCGCGCGGACCAACCGCAAGGTCAGCGAGGCCCAGTTCCGCGCGAAGCTGGAGGAGACCGTCGCCAACGTGATCTCCGGCTATTGGGCGCTCTGGGAGGCCCGGCAGGAGGCGCCCATTCGGCGGAAGCTGCTTGCCGAGACGCGCAAGACACTCCAGAAGGTGCGGGCCAGGCAGGAGATCGACGCGGGGGCGGCCCAAATCCGCCAAGCCGAGGCCGCCGTCAAGCAGCGCGAACTGCTGCTGGACTTCGCCATCAAGGCCGCACAGGACGCCCAGGACAATCTCCTGCGCCTGCTGGCCGACCCGCAGCTCAACCTGGTCAGCGGGTATCAGGTCGTGCCGGTGTCGCCGCCGGCGCAGTCCCCGCTGGAGCTGGACCTGACGGACCAGTTGCTGGCGGCGCTGGAGCACAGCCCGACGATGGAACAGGCCCGCCTTGCGGTGGCGCTGGCCGACATCAACGTGAAGGTGGCCGTGAACCAGACCCTGCCCCGGCTGGACCTGACCGGCTCGGTCGGCTACCAGGGACTCGGGCCGAAGGTGCACGAGGCCGGCGAGAAGTTCTGGACGCTGGACTACCTCAGCTACGGCATCGGCGTGTCGTTCGAGTACCCGCTGGGCAATCGGGAGCGGCGGGCCGAGCTGCGGCGGACTCGCCTGTCGCGGCTCCAGGCGGTCGCGCAGATGCAGAACACGGCCGACCAGATCGCCCTTGCGGTCAAGGAGCGGGTCCGCGAGATCGGGCGGGCGTTCCGCGAGACCGAGCTTCAGCGCGCGGTCGTCAAGGCCAAGACGCTGGAGCTACAGGCGATCGAGGACATCGAGAGGATCCGCGGGCGCCTGACGCCGGAGTTCCTGAACCTCAAGCTCAGCACCCAGGGGCAACTGGCGGATGCGGAGATCGCCGAGTTGGCGGCGATTCAGAACTACAACCTGGCGGTTGCGCAGCTCGCTCAGGTCACCGGGACGATCCTGAAGCAGTATTCGGTTCAGGTCGTCCTGTCGGCGGCGGTGGGCGCGGCGGCCTGGCCGTACGCGCCGGCGCAGCCGGCCACGAAGCCGGTCGGCCCCGGCGCGGGCCGGGGGCGGTAGGTCAACCTGTCAGAAGGGGGCATGGGTTCCTCAGGCCGGTCGCGGCCGAGAAGGCGAGCTGTTGCGGTCCGCCGCGACAGTTGGCGCCTGACATCTGCGAAATCCGAGAAAAAACGCGGGAGTGACACAAGGCTGTCACTCAGCTCTGTAAGGATTGAAGAAGGTGAGCATCAGTCGGATCTATCGGTTGCTGCGAGTCATCACGATGCTTCAGGGTAGCAAGTCGTATACGGCCGCGGAGTTGGCCAGGGAGCTGGAAGTCAGCCGCCGCACGATCTTCCGGGATCTGAACATGCTGGAGATGGCGCACATCCCGTACTACTTCGATCCCGACAGGCGCGGCTACCAGATCAACCGGCACTTCTTCCTGCCGCCGGTGAACCTTACCCTGCCGGAGGCCCTGGCGATGCTGCTGCTGGCAGGCCGGCTCCGGGGCGCCGAGCGGCTGCCGCTGCTGGCACACGCCTCGCGGGCGGCCGTCAAGCTGGAAACCGCACTGCCGGACGCCGTCCGCCGGCACGTCGGCAGCGTCATCGACCACCTGCACGCCACGCTTGGGCCGCTGAGCCGGCACGAGGGGCTGGACGACATGTTCGACCGGCTCGCACAGGCCGTCGCCGATCGCAAGGTCTGCCGCCTGGTCTACATCAGCTTCTACGAGCGCAGGCAGATCACCGTGACCGTTCATCCGCTCAGGCTGGCGTTCACCGGCAGGGCGTGGTATCTGCTGGCGCTGTCCGTCAAGCACGGCGACGTCCGCACGTTCAAGCTGGGGCGCATCCGCAGGCTTACCGTTACCGACGCCCGATTCACCCCGCCGGATGAGTCGCGGCTCGACCGCCACTTCGGCGGCGCCTGGAGCATGATCCCCGAGGGCCGGCTGTACAAGGTGCATGTGCGATTCGACAGCAAGGTGGCCGGCAACGTCGCCGAGGTGCAGTGGCACCCTTCCCAGCGCGTGCAGTGGAACGACGACGGGTCGCTGGAGTTCTCCGCGCAGGTGGACGGGATAGGCGAGATCACCTGGTGGATTCTCGGCTACGGCCCGCACGCCGAGGTGATCGCGCCGGCCACGCTGCGAAGACGCGTGCTCCAGGCCGCCAAGGACATGGTCGGCAAGTACGCCAAGGAGGCGCGATCATGAAGGCCGTCGTCCAGCGCGTGCGCTCGGCCGAGGTTCAGGTCGATGGCGAGGTCGTCGGCCGTATCGATCGCGGCCTGCTGGTGTACGTGGGCGTCGGCTGCCACGACGCCGCCGACGATGCCGAGCGCCTGGCCGACAAGGTCGTCAACCTCCGCATCTTCGAGGACGACGCCGAGAAGCTCAACAGGAGCGTCCAGGACGTTAGGGGGGGCGTCCTGGCGATACCCAACTTCACGCTGCTGGCCGATGCCCGCAAGGGGCGCAGGCCGTCCTTTGTTGGCGCGGCTGCCCCCGAGGCCGCGGCCCCTGTCTTCCAGGCGTTCGTGGCGGCGCTGAAGCGCAGCGGCTGCCGGGTGGCCGCCGG
>Ga0307378_10012854_pt1 | contig 10652 bp, 11 predicted proteins | sample UN1MG_FD_202238 | JGI IMG/M metagenome (GOLD analysis project Ga0307378, IMG submission 202238) | Soil microbial communities from Risofladan, Vaasa, Finland - UN-1 | ecosystem: Environmental > Terrestrial > Soil > Coastal area > Acid sulfate soil | place: Finland: Risofladan, Vaasa | collected...
GACCCATCCGAGATCCTTGAGAATGGATGCCACCTGCATCTGATCTGCGCGACTTTGACGCTCCAGAGGCTTCTTAATTGCGTACTCAAGTATCTCCTCTGATGTAAGCAATTCAACCTTAACGCGCCTGTCGAGGTATTCAATGATGGGGCTACGCCACGGGGAATCTATCAAATAAGTGTCGTTTTCTTCGCTGATTTTATTCTCCATCGCCAGTGGTAAGCGGCTTGATTCACCATTGCGGTGCGCATGTACAGCAGCAGACCATATGGCATCACGCTCTAAAAGCAGCGCCGCGGTGTTGATTTGATCCTGCTGGGTCTTGGTGGTGGGGATGACCCAGAAGCGGCGGTTGCCGGTTTCATCAACCAAGAATCCTGCGGTTTTGTTAGTTGTCCCGACAATAATGCCACGCCTAGGAAATGACTCAACAGCTTTGCCATATGGGACGCGGAGTAAATCAACCGCTTGCGATAGGAATGCCTTTACTTGCCCGGCGTGCTTGCGATTGGTGATGTGGTCTAACTCCGCCCACTCCATCATCCATGAGCGGTGCAGCACCATTATGTCATCTTTAGATGTGATGTCACCTAACGCATCACTAAAGAATGGACCACCTAAGCATTGCCAAAAACTGGACTTATATGCACCTTGATCGCCCATTATGACGCAGGCGGTGTCATGCTTACAGCCAGGGCTAAAGGCGCGGGCTACGGCACCAATAAGCGTGCGCTTTAGCATCTCATCGTAAATAGTAGGCTCCGATTGGGACTCATCACCGGGGCGCAGGTATGCGGTAGCTAACCGGTCGATGTAAGTAGGCTCTACCTTGTGAGCCACAATGTTTAAGTATTCGGTGACGGGGTCATACAGGTTTTCGTTTGCAACTTGCACAAGGCAATCAATAGCCAACTCTTTGCCTACCTTGTAACCCATTTCAGCAAGGTTTAGGTAAAAGCGTTCGGCGCCTTCTAATGCTTGACCTTTGATTTCAATCTGCTGGGTGAAGGTATTCAACCGTATCGCATCCATTGTGGTGCGCAGGTATGCAAGTAGCTCTGCAGTTTCTAGTTTTTGCGGTTTGGTAAGGATTGGCGCTGTGGCAGGCTCGTCTTCGGCATCTGGTGCGGCACTGGCTAACTGCCTGCTGGCGCCACGCCACCCATCCTTCTTGGCCATATCGCCAAGTGTGCCAAGGGTGATGCCGGACTTCTTGAAGCTGCGCCATTTGCGCTGGCAGTCACTGGGCTTGTGCTTACCCGATTGCGCTGACCACTGCTCCCAATCATCGAGGAGCGCATCATCGCCGACGCTGTGGAGCGCCATACCAGCGGCTAACCAGTCGTCGTAATCATCAGCGCGACCAGCCGATAGGGCATCAAGATAGGAGCGCGCTCTGGTTGCATCATCATCACCAGTGCGCACCTCCGATAGGACTACGGCGGTGGCAACAGGCTTGAGCATCCGCTCCAGTAGCTCCGATGGCGCCTCTGCAATGGGCAGATCATCTGGAGTGTATTTGGTAACCCAGTGGTAACCAGGCGTGAGCGGGTGATCGCCGGCTACAACGGATTGGCAACCTGTCCAACGCAGCTCTACCTGCTCAGGCTTGCCTTCAGCATCGGTGACGCCGGTCTTGAATTTGCGTGTGGCGATGGCATCCCAGTAATGCTCTGGCACTTGGTAGATGACCTGAAACCGCCCGTCACGGCCGGAGGTAACAGTCCACGACCGCGGCAGCGACGACATGGGGCATCCCCACTCGCGAAGGATGGTGCTAGCTGACTTGCCATCGTGGTCAAGGAACAACAAACCACCTGATGGCACACCACAGCAGACGCCAATAGCTCGTGCACGACCGGCTTTCAGCTCTTTAGCCAGCTTGGCCTTGGTTAATGGCCGCTCCTGCCATTTGGTCTGATACGGGCGCTTCTCGCCATCAACCGCAACAAAACCCCACCCGTCAGGCAGACGGGCTAGCTGATCAAGGATCGTCATTTCGTCGCCGGCAGGATGCCACGCAGGTGCAGGTCAAGCGCCTGCTCCAGTAGCAGCCGGATAGCAGTGGCACGGTTCATGCGGTCACCACGCCACCCGTCAATCTGATGCTGCAGCTCCGGCGTAAGGCGGATATGGGTTGGATTGCTAAGGCGCACGGTGCTGGGCGAGGTGCTTGCACACTGTAGCAGCGGCTGCTACGCTTGCAAGGCCCATCCGTGGGCATCACTTCGTATCACTCGTATGACCAGCTCAGTTTTGTTCCAGAAGGTTTTGATTATTGATCAGGGATCGCCCAGCCACGCATGGGCTCGCGGCAAGTTGCTAACAGGCGAGCAAGTTGAGCTTTTTGTTTTTCCAAGCTCTGATGAATCAATTAATCCAAAAAACTTGGTAGGCCAAGTGATAAATGTTTGCCGAGTGAGGGAATCGGTAAAAGAAGGCCCCACTAGGTTTGCCTGTAATGCAATGAGCCTATCGTTTCAAGAGTTTGAATTGCCTGAACCAGATCACCAACTTGAATTGCCTGAACCAGAGTTGGTAGGTGGGGATGGCAGTTTTAAGAAAAGAAAACTATTGATTGAATACACTCTTATGCGCGACCAAGCCGGATGGCGAGCAGTTGAAAAGTTTGGATTTAAGGGGCGCAACGCTAGGACTAAAGCCTTTGGTTGCATCGTAGACATGGCAATCCAGCACGGTTTGATTTAATGACCTACCAAGACACAACGCACCCATGCCCTAAATGTGGGCAAGAATCGCCATTTAGGCTACGAGATGACGTTCAACATTACGGTGACATCAAATGCCCTACACATGGGCATATGTGGGTTTCTAAGCCAACTGAACTAAAGACGCCACGCCGCAAGGTCAACCGCGACCTGTTTGAGCTGGTGCCTGAGCAAATGCGTGATTACTGCTGGACATGCCTGCGTAGCCGCGCATTGCTTAAGTCGTTGCAACCAATGGTGCCACTTGAGGCGCATCACATTATTGAGGTGCAGAACAGCGGCGTTGATGAACGCGACAACATCCAGATCGTGTGCAAGGAATGCCACTCAGGCATACACCGCACACGTGAAGCATTTAACCGTTACAACCCATGAACCAGCGCCAATACCAAGACTTCCTTGATTCCAAGTCCAGCGCCTGCAAGCCAGCAGGATTTGACCCGCAGCAGTTCACCGCATCACTGTTTCCGTTTCAGCGGGACATCGTGACCATGGCGTGCCGCGTCGGCAAGTTCTGCATATGGGCTGATTGCGGCATGGGTAAAACCGCCATGCAACTTGAATGGGCGCATCAAGTGCACTTAGAAACTGGCGGCAATGTGCTGGTGCTAGCGCCGCTTGCGGTTGCGCATCAAACTGTCCGCGAGGGCAGCAAGTTCAAGATTCCATGCCAGTTTGCGGCAACGCAGTCTGAGGTGAAGCCTGGCATCACGGTGACCAACTATGAGAAGTTGGCGCACTTTGATGCCAGCAGCTTTGACGGCGTGGTGCTGGATGAGAGCAGCATCCTCAAGGCGTACACCGGCAAGACTCGCAACCAGATCATTGAGTCATTTGCGCAGACGCCATACCGTCTGGCTTGCTCAGCTACGCCAGCACCTAATGACCACATGGAGCTGGGCAACCATGCTGAGTTCGTAGGGGTGATGACGCGCACTGAGATGCTGGCAATGTTCTTCGTGCATGACGGCGGCGACACTGCTAAGTGGCGGCTGAAAGGTCATGCACGCGATAAGTTCTGGGAGTGGGTGTGCAGTTGGGCGGTAACGATCCGCAAGCCATCAGACCTTGGCTATGCCGATGGCGACTTCGTGCTGCCGGCGCTGCAGATCCAGGATTGCACAGTTGAGACGCACCGCGAGGCAGTAACGGATGACGCTGGCCAGATGGCGCTATTTGCCATGGAAGCCCGCAGCCTTAACGATCAGCGCAAGGTGCGTAAGGCCAGCTTGCAACTGCGCGTGGATGCTGCATCACAGCTTGCCAATAGCAATGGTGAGCAGTGGCTGGTGTGGTGTGACCTGAACGATGAGAGCAAGGCGCTGACTGCTGCCATTGATGGCGCTGTTGAGGTATGCGGCGCTGATAGCGATGACCATAAGCGTCAAGCGGCTATCGACTTTCAAGATGGCAAGATCCGCGTATTGGTCAGCAAGCCCAGCATCTTTGGGTTTGGCCTTAACTTCCAGCGGTGCCATAACGTGGCATTTGTTGGGCTGAGCCATAGCTACGAGGCTTTCTATCAAGCCATCCGTAGGTGCTGGCGATTTGGGCAGCAGCAACCAGTTAATGCGCACATCATCTACGACGTAGGCGAGGGCCGCGTTATCGAAAACATCCGCCGTAAAGAAGCGGACAGCATCCAAATGGCACAATCAATGGTTGAAATTATGAAGCAACAAACCATGGAGCAACTCAAGAAGATCCAGCGGCAGGTGATGCCACATGTCACTGAGCACAAATCAGGCGACAACTGGGACATGTACATGGGCGACTGCGTTGAGAGCATCAAGCAACTTGACGCGGATACCATCCACTACAGCATCTTCAGCCCGCCGTTTGCGTCGCTGTACACCTACAGCAATAGCGACCGTGATATGGGCAACAGCCGCACCAATCAGGAGTTCTTTGATCACTTCGTCTTCCTAGCCAAGGAGCTGCATCGGGTGATGATGCCTGGTCGGTTGATCAGCTTCCACTGCATGAACCTACCTAGCAGTAAGGAGCGCGATGGGTTCATTGGCGTCAAGGACTTTCGTGGTGACATGCTGCGCATCTTTCAAGCTGCGGGATTTGTATTCCATAGCGAGGTGTGCATCTGGAAGGATCCAGTCACCGCAATGCAGCGCACCAAGGCCATCGGGCTGCTGCATAAGCAAGTGCGCAAGGATTCAGCGCTGAGCCGTCAGGGCATCCCTGACTATCTGGTGACGGTGCGCAAGTTGGGGGAGAATACTGAGCCAGTAGCAGGACCATTCACTGAGTTTGCGGGTGAGAATCCACCGCCTAAAAGCGGTGATCCGATCAAGGACTCCATCAATATCTGGCAGCGGTACGCCAGCCCAGTGTGGATGGACATCAACCCATCGGATACGCTCCAGTACCGCAGCGCCCGCGCCAACGAGGATGAGAGGCACATCTGCCCGCTGCAACTTGAGGTGATCCGCCGCGGACTGCAGCTATGGAGCAACCCAGGCGATGTGGTGCTTAGCCCATTTGCTGGCATCGGCAGCGAGGGTTATTGCAGCATCCAATCTGGCCGCCGCTTTGTTGGGTTTGAGCTGAAGCCTTCGTATTACAACTGCGCAGTAAAGAACCTGCAGCAGTGCGAGGCATCCCGTCAGACGGAGCTGGTGTGATTCAGTCACGGGGGGGGGGTGCTAGTATGCGGGGGCCCCTCTTGCCATCCGTATGCTTGCGATCCACCAGCCCGATTTAACATTTCTTCAACAAGCGCCGCAATCGCTAAAATCACGCCTAATGGGCCTTTTTTCTGCGAAGTGCCAACTTGTTGTTGGTAGTTGGCAGACAGCTTGGATGAGTATTGCTGGACTTGGTATTGAATTGGAAAATGCCTGCCGCGAAGAGGGAGCGCCACATTTTGTAGAGCCTTGCATGAAAGCAATGTTTCCGGCGACTGGCGAGCTTCGCGAAATGATGAAAGCATTTGTCTACACTCAAGATCCTAGATACACAGACATTATCAAAGGCAAAATTAGCCCTGCGCAAATTTGCGGGGCAGTTGCTGCTTGGCAATCAAGCCAACAGCGTCTTGAGCTTGAATTATTAGTTCCTTATGACATTTCTACCGAAGTAGAGGATCTTTCGTTTGATTCGCTTGGCGGAAATGATGTGCTTCCCGTAATGCCGACAACGGCTGGAATTACAGGCGAAAACACAATCAAGGCGTTACTGGATCATCTTGGAATTGAGTATACGCCTCAGTGGCAGCAAGCTTTTATGTGTGATTTTGGAGAGATGAAGCGTCCTGATTTTAAAGTCGGCACTGTGAAATGCAAGGGCGACCCACGCCTTTCTAATGGATTTTACATCGAGTCGACAACAAGACTTAGTGAAAACCACAAAGATGTTCAACTTTTTTACCTTCTCCATCAAATTGCGCAATACGCTGACTTGCCGACGATTGTCGTTTATGACGGCCCAGCGCTGTCTGATCGGGCATGGGCATGGGCGAAGGCATTTGAAAAAAAGCACGAGCGAGATAATCGCCTCTTTGCCGTGGTGACATATCAGCAGTTTCGCGAATGGATGCTTCGCAAGATTGGGAGCCAAACCAAATGAACGAGCAATTGCAGGTAATTGATGTTCAATCTGTAGCGGTAGCCGGTGTTTCGCCGCAGGCTACAGCTTTTGCAGCAGAGCAACTTGGGCCAATGCCCGGCAAATGGGATGGGTACAACCAGCTCGATGAGAGCATTTCGCAAAAGTTGTATAGCAAAGTTGGCTACATTCACGGGCTTTCGGCGGAGGCTGGGCGCCAAATTGTTGCAGTTGGGCAGACGCTGATCGAGATGAAGGAGATGTTGCCGCATGGTCAGTTCATGGCCTGCGTAAAGGCTGAGTTTGGCTGGGGCTCAACATGGACCGAGCAACTCATGCAGATTGCTAACCACTTTGTAAATTCACACTCGGGTGGGAGTTTACCATCCAGCGCAAAGGTGCTAGCCCTGCTAGCCAGCACTAATGCCGACGATGCCACGGTGCAGCAGGCCGCCGAAGAGAAGTGGACAGTCAAGCAAACTCGCCAGCGCCTCGGCAGCGAGCGCCAGAGGGAGCGCAGCATTGTGCAGGAGGCTATGGCGGTGCTCAAGTTGAGCGAAGAGGCTAGGCGTCTAGCCGCCAAGGCAGAGCACATCAGCACTCGGCAACTGATGGATGAACTAGGCACTGAAGAGCTACCAAAAGGACGCGAGCACAAGACGGCTCAGTTCACCTTTTGCAAAAACGGCACCGGTTGGTGGAAGTTGCCGATTGAGCAACCAGTGGAAGTGCCTGTGGCCTCAGTTGAGCCGGCGCCAGTAGCTGCCGCAGAGTTGCTGCCATTGGCGGTGGCGGCGCAACGATTGGGGAAAAAAACGCATCCTCTCCGATGCTCTTTAACTCCTAGTTCCATATTAAAAAACGGACTGCCAACTGGCAACGGCTGGCAAGCCAAGCCACACGAAAAACGCGGCTACTGCATTGTTTGCAAGATCCAACCATGAACCTCCGCCCCTACCAAACCCAACTAGTAACCGAGATACGCGGCCAGTACCAGCTGGGGCACAAGGCAGTGCTAGCAGTGCTGCCTACCGGTGGCGGCAAGACCGTCTGCTTCAGTTACATCGCCCAAGCCGCCAGCGTCAAGGGCAACAGGGTTCTCATCCTTGTCCACCGCGCTGAGCTACTGGATCAAGCCAGCAGAGCGATGACGGTGCCACATGGCCGCATCAGTGCCGGCAAGGCAATGGACCTAAGCCATACGGTGCAAGTTGCCAGCGTGCAAACCGTAGCCCGGAGGCTACATCTGCTGCCGCGGGATTTCTTCCAGCTTCTGGTAGTTGACGAGGCGCACCACACCACCGCCGGCACATGGGCCAAGGTGATCGAGCACTTCCATGCCGCCAAGCTGCTAGGCGTGACTGCAACACCGATCAGAGGTGATGGCCGCGGCCTAGGTGAGCATTACCAAGCCATGGTGCAGGGGCCTACAGCAGCGGAGCTAACCAGTGAGGGCTACCTAGCACCTGCGCGGGTGCTGGCACCGCCAGGGTTCGATAGCGCCGGGCTGCGTAAGCGGATGGGTGACTTTGACACCAAGCAAGCGGAGCAACGTGTCGGCACGATCATGGGCGACTGCCTAGGCCACTATCGCAAGCACTTATCCGGCCAGACGGCGATTGCGTTCTGCTGCAGCGTGGCACATGCGGAGGCAGTGGCTGGGCTGTTCCAGTCGGCTGGTATTGCCGCGGCCAGTATTGATGGCACCATGGACACCGGCACACGGCGGGAGCTACTGCAGCGGCTAGCGGTAGGTGATCTAAAGGTGCTCACCAGTTGCGCCCTCATCGGTGAAGGCGTGGACGTGCCCTCAGTGGGCGGCTGCATACTGCTGCGGCCTACCGCCAGCGTGGGGCTCCACCTGCAGATGATCGGCCGCTGCTTGCGCCCACAACCTGGCAAGACTGCGGTAGTGCTGGATCACGTTGGCAACACGCTGCGGCTCGGCCACCACCTTGAGGATCGCGACTGGACGCTAGATGGCTTGCGTAAGCGCGACCGCGAGGCGGCACCATCGGTCAAGGTATGCCCTACCTGCTTCGCCACGTCACCTAGCACTGCGCAGATATGCCGCGACTGCGGGCATGTGTTTGCACCACCAGAGCGGCGCGAGCTGCGACAGGTTGAGGGTGAGTTGCAGGAGATTGCGGTAACCAAACGCCGCCAACAAGGCAGTGCGCAAAGCCTGCAGGAGCTGATCGCGTTAGGCCACAGCCGCGGGTACAAGAACGCGGTAGCGTGGGCCAAACACGTCATGTATGCCCGCAGCAGCAAGTGAGCAGTCCATTCAGCAGCACATCCGCATAGCCTGCTCAATTGGCAATACCAGGCTCTTCCGCAATAACACCGGCACCCTGCGCGACCAGCACGGCAGACCGGTGCAGTTTGGCTTAGCTCGCGGCAGCGCCGACCTGATCGGCTACCGGAGCATCACGATCACCCCTGACATGGTGGGCCAGCAGGTAGCTGTATTTACCAGCATCGAGGTCAAGACGCCTACCGGCCGCATCCGCACTGAGCAGCAGCAGTGGCTGGATACGATCCAAGCATCAGGCGGCATCGCTGGCGTAGCAAGGAGTGTCGAGGATGCGAAGGCGCTGCTAGCGGCACAACCAGATGGCGTGCCAGGTGCCAGCCATAAGCAAGGCGCCGAGCAGCCCTGACCACAAGGCAACACGCATCTCATGGTCGCGGATGGCGCGATCTATTAGGTGCTGGATGTCCTCTGGTGCCATGCGGGCACAGTAGCCACGGGATTGTGACAAGTCCGTAACAAGCGCCACACCGTAGGGTTGACCATGGCGGACCAGGGTGTAGGATGCGCACAAGCCGGAAGACCCGGCACCCCAACCCGAGAGCCATGACCGCTACGACCATCGCCCTTCTACTGGCGCTGCTGCTACTGCCGCTGCTGGTATTGCTATGGGCCACTGAGAGCACCGAGCAGCGCACCAAGCGGCTTGCCAGCTACGGCTGGAGCCAACGCCGCATTGCTGACCACCTGCATATCACCCGCTACCGCGTCCGAGTGGCGCTTGCATCATGATCACCAACCCTTGGGTTAACCGCATCAGCGCCTTGCTGCTGCTGTGCGTCATCTATGCCGCCGGATACTCCGGTGGCCGCGACCAAGTACTTAACCATCCCGTTTGCAATACCAGCCTGAAACCATGAGCGAATCCGACATCTATTGGACATTTGTCACCTGCTCCAAGTATGGGGGCAAGTTTTTCCAGCTATTAGGCAATGCAGGCTTAGCCGCAGACCCTATCAATAAGCGCCTCATTCTAAATACATGGCCCATGATGGTTGCCACTTACGGTGTCACCAGTCGGCTACATCGCCAACTGCGCAACGGGGTAGCAGTATGACGCTTACCAACGCCGACTACCACGCCGACCCAGCCATCAGCGCCAGCCATCTCAAGGCAGTGATGCAATCGCCCTACCACTACTGGAGCAGATACCTCAACCCGCAGCGCCCAACCATGGAGCCTACCGCTGCAATGAGATTGGGTAGCCTCGCGCATTGCTCAGTATTGGAGCCAGATGAGCTGCATAACCGGTATGCCATCGCACCAGACCGCCGCAGCAATGCAGGCAAAGCCCTTGCTGCTGACATGGCTGCACGGGGCCTAGAAGCCGTCACAGAGGCTGATATGGCGCTGGCAGCCAATATGGCCATCGCAGTCCAAGGGCACCCATATGCTGGCGCCCTGCTAGCTGATGGCAAAGCTGAGCAGTCATTCTGGGCGGATGACATTGCAACTGGTTTGCGCGTCAAGGCGCGGCCAGATTGGTACTTCGGCGGCACCATTGTGGACCTTAAAACCTGCCAAGATGCAAGCCCCGGTGGCTTTGCACGTGCCTGCGCCGCCTTCAGCTACCATGTTCAAGCTGCGCACTACTTGAACGTTACCTTTGCAGAGCGGTTTGTCTTTATCGCTGTCGAGAAGACCTACCCGTATGCCGTTGGTGTGTACGAGCTAGACGCGGCTGCTATGGCTGCTGGTAAGGAGCAATGCCGCATCGGCTTGCAAACCATCAGCAACTGCCACGCTATCAACGAGTGGCCCGGCTACACCACCACCTGCGACACCATCTCAATGCCCGGTTGGGCGCTGTCTACTACACCCACTATCGAATTCTGATGAGCACGCTTACTCTCTGGACACCAGAACAAACGCAGTTAATTTCAACCACCATCGCACCAGGATGCAGCAATGATGAGCTGCGGCTATTTGCCTATGCCTGCCAGCGCACGGGGCTAGATCCGTTTAGCCGCCAAATCTACGCAATAAAGCGTGGCGGCAAGCTCACGATACAGGTGTCAATCGACGGCCTACGCAGCATCGCTGAGCGG
>Ga0307378_10012855_pt1 | contig 10652 bp, 4 predicted proteins | sample UN1MG_FD_202238 | JGI IMG/M metagenome (GOLD analysis project Ga0307378, IMG submission 202238) | Soil microbial communities from Risofladan, Vaasa, Finland - UN-1 | ecosystem: Environmental > Terrestrial > Soil > Coastal area > Acid sulfate soil | place: Finland: Risofladan, Vaasa | collected...
GCACCTGGGGTACACGACGAACTACAATCCGCTGCATCACGGCTTCGACCGGTTCCGCGGATACGTCAGCGGCAACGTCGATTACATCTCGCACTACGACCGCGTGGGCGTCTACGACTGGTGGGAAGGGCTGGAACAGATTAAAGAGGAAGGCTACGTCACGCACCTCATCACGAAGCACTCCCTCGCCTTCCTGGAGGAGAACCGCGACAAGCCGTTCTGCCTCTACGTGGCCCACGAGGCGGTGCACACGCCGCTGCAGGCGCCCGGCGACCCGCCCGGCCGCGGGCCCGATAGAGGGAAGGGCGGCGGCGAGAAGCGGCCCGCCAAGGAAACGTACCGTCTCATGATGAAGGCCATGGACGACGGCCTCGGCGAAATCCTCGCCAAGGTCAAGGCCCTGGGCCTGGCCGAAAGGACGCTGGTCGTCTTCTTCTCGGACAATGGCGGCACGCAGTACGGCTCGAGCGCCCCCTTGCGCGGCGGCAAAGGCGGCGTGTGGGAAGGCGGCCACCGCGTGCCGGCCATCGCGTGGTGGCCGGGGAAGATCAAACCGGGCACCACGACCGACGACCTGTGCATCAGCCTGGATCTCGCGCCGACGATGCTCGACCTGGCGGGCGCGGCGGCGCCCCAGGGGCACAAACTCGACGGCGTCAGTCTCGCGCCGCTCATGCTCGAAGGCAAGTCGCTCGGTCGCCGCCAACTCGTCTGGAACGGCACCGCCATGCGCGACGGGCCGTGGAAACTCGTGAACACGGGCGGCAAGGCCCAACTGTTCGACCTCTCCAACGACATCGGCGAGCAGACCGACCTGGCCGCCCGGCATCCCGACCGCGTCCGAGAGATGGTCGCCGCCCTCGACGCGTGGAAACAGGACATGGCCGCCACCGCCACGCCCCAGCCGGGTCCCCCTCCCGGCGTCACGAAGAAAAAGGTTCCAGGTACCTTTTTGTCATTCTCCGCGTTTTCGATGGCAAGAAGGCCGTTTTGACCAAAAAGGTTCCTGGTACCTTTTTCGGGGTCCGTGGCCGTCCGCTAACCGACGCAGTTGCCAAGAGGGGGCAAGCCTATGAAACGCCGTGACTTCCTGAAAGCCGCCGGCCTGGGCGCCGTTGCGGCCGCAGGCGGATGCCTCAAGGCCGCAGGACGCACGGCTTCCGAGGCAGGCGCGGCGGGCAAGGCGGCCGAGGGCAGGACCAATGTCATCCTCATCATGGCCGACGACGTCAGCCACGACATGTACGGCTGTTACGGCAACGCCGAGGTCAAGACGCCGCACATCGACCGCATGGCCCGCGAAGGCGTCGCCTTCAAGACCGCCTGGGCCACGCCCATGTGTTCGCCGACCCGGGCGATGCTCATGACCGGCCGCTACGCCAGTCGCACGAAGTTCTACCACAATGCCCTCAGACTCCTCGGCCCGGGCGAAGAGGCCAACCTGGTGCGCGACCACCTGACGTTCGGCAAAGTGCTGAAACAGGCCGGCTACGCCACCGCCATCGCGGGCAAGTGGCACGTAACCGGCGACCCGCCCTACGCCGAAACCGCCGGCTTCGACGAGCACTCCCTGTGGTCGGGGCCGAAGGAACTCGCGAAACTCCCCGGCGCCCCCAAGTTCACCGGCCTCTGGGAAGACGACGCCACGCCCTCGCGGTACTGGCACCCCTGCATCATTGAGAACGGCAAGTTGCTGGCGACGCGGCCGGAGGATTTCGGCACCGCCCTCCACGCCGATTTCCTCTGCTCTTTTCTCGAGCGCCGGCGCGACCGACCGTTCCTCGCCTACTTCGCGATGGCCGCGCCGCATGGCACCCGAATAGGACACACCACGAACCCGCTGCGCGGCAAGCCCGGCGACATGGAGACCGAATCCAGGGAGGAAGGCGAGGCCCGTTTCGCCTCGCTGAACGAGTTTATCGACGTCTGCGTCGGACGACTCCTGGCGCAGGTCGAGCGGCTGGGCCTGGCCGACCGGACCATCGTGATCTTCACGTCCGACAACGGCACCGCCGTCACCGCCAAGACGCGGGCCGTCGAACGCGGGTGCCGCGTGCCGCTCGTCGTCTGGGGCGGCGGCGTCAAGGCGCGGGGCATGTCCCAGGAACTGACCGACCTGACCGACATCCTGCCGACGCTCCTCGATTTCGCCGGCGTCCGACTGCCCGAAGGCTACCAGATCGACGGGCACAGCCTCGCGCCGTACCTGCGCGGCAAGGCCGAGCGGCACACCCGCGAGTGGATCACCAGTTACATCGGCACGTCGCAGATGGTGCGCGACAAGCGGTGGCTGCTCGAAGCCGTCAACCCGATCCTCGGCCTGCCCCGTGGACGCTTCTACGACACGCGAGGCAACCGCGACGGCAAAGGCTACCGCGACGTCACCGACTCAAAAGACCCCGACGTCGTGGCCGCCCGGAAACGCTTCGACGAGATCCTCAAACGCTTCCCGGCCATCCGCAAAGACCATCCGTTCTTCGAGACTCGCCCCGGCAAGAAGTTCCTCGCGGCCTACACCGAACCCGCCGCCGTCGAAAAACACCTGAACAATCACAGGGACTACCGGTACGAGTTGGTGGAGTGACCTCGGCCCGTGCGCCGGGCACCAGCGAAGGAGACCCTCATGGCGAACCTGTCCCGAAGGCATTTCCTGAGGACCGTCGGCCTCGGCGCCGCGGCGGCCGCAAGCGGATGTGCGATGTGGAAGCCGTCCGTGACCGGCAGAGACGCAGCGGCAGGCGCTCCCGGCAAGCCCGCCGCCAAGCCCAACATCGTCTTTATCCTCGCCGACGACCTCGGCTACAACGAACTCGGATGCTACGGCCAGACCAAAATCCGCACGCCCAACCTCGACCGCCTGGCCGCCTCTGGGGTCCGCTTCACCGACCACTACTCCGGCAGCCCCGTCTGTGCCCCGTCGCGATGCACGCTCATGACCGGCTGCCACACCGGTCACGCGTACGTCCGCGATAACCTGGGGCGGCCGCGCGTCGGGCAACTGCCCGTCCCCGACAAGACCGTCACCCTGGCCGAACTCCTGAAACGCGAAGGCTACCGCACCGGTGCCGCCGGCAAATGGGGACTCGGCGGGCCAGGCACCACCGGCCATCCCAACAAGCAGGGCTTTGACTCCTGGTTCGGCTACCTCGACCAGTGGAACGCCCACAGCCACTACCCCGAGTACATGTGGCGGAACACGAAGAAGATCATCCTCGAGAAGAACGTGGGCGGCAAACAGGTCCAGTACTCCCACGACCTGTTCACGGAGGAGGCCCTGAAGTTCCTCCGCGAATCGGCCGGGCGCGGACCGTTCTTCCTCTACGTCCCGTACACCGTGCCGCACGTCTCGCTCCACGTGCCCGACGACTCCCTCGCCGAGTACAAGGGCAAGTGGCCCGAGACGCCGTACGAGGGCGGCCACTACTCGGGCCATCCCACGCCGCGCGCCGCCTACGCCGCCATGATCACGCGGATGGACCGCGACGTCGGCCGCATCGTCGCGCTTCTCAAAGAGTTGGACCTGGAGCGCGACACGCTCGTGGTCTTCACGAGCGACAACGGCCCGACGTACACCGGCGGCGTTGACGCGGCGTTCTTCGAGAGCGCGAAGCCCCTGCGCGGCCTCAAGGGCAGCGTGTACGAGGGCGGCATCCGCGTGCCGATGATCGCCCGCTGGCCCGGCCGCATCAAACCCGGCGCCACCTCGCGCCTCCCGTGCGCCTTCTGGGACTGGCTGCCGACCTTCATGGACCTGGCCGGCGCCGCCGACCGCGTGCCCAAGGGGATCGACGGCGTCAGCATCGCGCCGACGCTCCTCGGCCGCGGCGAGCAGGCGCGCCGCGAGTACCTGTACTGGGAACATCACCCCGGCCGCGGCATGCAGGCCGTCCGCATGGGACCGTGGAAAGGCGTCCGCCTGAACGCCCGCGCGGGGGCCGAGGCGCCCATCGAACTCTACAACCTCGACTCCGACATCGGCGAACAGAAGGACGTGGCCGCCGAGCATCCCGACGTGATCAAGAAGATGGCCGCCGCCATGAAAGACGCCCGCGTCGAGTCGCCGTACTTCACTTTCGGGGCGCCGTCGAAGACCCGCGACGAGTGGTTCGCCAAGGCCCAGGCCGAATCGGCCCGGATGCTCAAGCCGGAGTGGCTTCGCGAAGGCGTCGAGCCGTAGGCGTCAGCGTTTCGATAGCCGGGTGGCATAACCAGGTCTACCGTAGGGGCGAGGCACGCCTCGCCCCTGCAGCGGAGCTGCGCGATGACGCGATGGATGTGTATCGCATGCCCAATTCTGATGGCATCCCTCGCCGTGCGCGCTGCCGAGAAGCCCGCCGCGCCGCCGTGGACGCCCACTTACAAGATCCGCCCCGACGAGAAGGACCGCCTGACCCCCGCCGACGTCGTGGGGCCCGACGGCATCGTGTATCCCGACTGGCGCTGGGCCGGAGTGCCCGGCGGCATCCCGCAGGTCCCGGACCGGGCCCGCATCGAGGATTTCGGCGGCAAGGCCGACGACGATGCCGACGACAGTGCCGCCGTCGAGAAGGGCGTCCGCGAGGTCGCCCGGCGTGGCGGCGGCGCCCTCGTCTTCGCCAAGGGCGTCTACCACCTCGACCGCCCCGTCCTGGTGACCGACGACGGCGTCGTGCTGCGCGGACAGGGCGCCGACGCCACGCGCCTCGTCTTCCGCTACCACGTGCCGGAGGGGACCGTCCGGTTCTTCCGCCCGGGTGACGGCGAGACGATCGGTCCCGACACGGTCGTCGAGGTCCATGCCGCGCCCGACAACCTGGAGCGCATCACCGTTGCCGCCGGCGGCAAGACGGTCGGCGAGTATGTGTGCGGCCAGCACTCGGGCGGGACGTACCTGGTCCGCGTGACGGGCGAGAGCGTTGTCCGGCGGACCGGTGTCGGCCGCCATCGCCTGACGGCCGTCGCCTGCTGGACGGGCGGACGGACGGCCGAAGCGGCCGTCACCGTCGAGGTGGACCCGACGCGCCGCCTGCCGCCCGGGAGCCGGCGCTATCCGACGGACGGGAAGGCCTCGGCGGCCATCCTCTTCGCGGGCGACTACCGCAGCGGCGCAACGTGGCGCCTGGCCGCAGACGGCAAGCGCGGCGACACCGAGATCGCTCTCACGCAGGAACCCGACCTTGCGCCCGGCGACGCCCTCGCGCTTCTGGCGCCGGCCACGCCGCGCTGGAACCAACTCGTCCGAAACGCCTGCAAGTGGGGCTACTATCGCCGATACGAGTTCCGTGTCGAGGCGGTCAGCGGCAAGCGCGTGCGGCTGAACCAGCCGCTGCGGTACGACTTCCCCCTCGCCGACACACCGACCGCCACGCGCGTCTATCCCATACGCCGGTGCGGCGTCGAGAACCTGTCGCTCGAACAGACCCACAAACTCTGGACCACCGGCGTGCTGTTCGCCGGCGCGTGGGAGTGCTGGGCGCGCGGCGTCACGGTCATCAAGGCCGGCCGCAATCCCGTGTACGGCACGATGGCGAAGTGGTGCGAAATCCGCGACTGCGTCTTCGACGATGCCTGGTATCACGGCGGCGGGGGCACCGCCTACGTCGGCTGGGACCGCTGTTACGACTGCCTTATGGAGAACGTGACCACCCACCGGATGCGCCACGCCCCGTGCGTCCAGTGGTCGGCCTCCGGCAACGTCATCCGCGCGAGCACCTTCCACGGCAGCGACGCCCAGTGGCACGCCGGATGGACCAACGAGAACCTCTTCGAGCAATGCGTGGTGGATGCGCGCGGCGGCACGGGCTCGTACGGCCACGGCGGATGGGCCTCGCCGCCCGAAGACGCCGCCCACGGGCCGGAGGGGCCGCGCAACGTCATCTACAACTGCGACATCACCTCGCGACGGACAGGCCTCTGGATGGGCGGCATGAACGAGAACTGGCTCGTCCTGCACAATCGGTTTGTAGTAGGCGACGGGCCGGGCATCGTCGCGAAGACCGTCTCGTTCGACCACATCATCCGCGGCAACGTCATCGCCCTGAGCGGGGCCAAGCAGCCTGCCGTCCACCTGGCGACGGCCGACTGCACGGGCGTCGAGATCGTCGGGAACCGCATCTACGGCGGCAGCGGCCAACTCGTCGCCGGGCCCGGGCGACCGCTCCTTGCCAACGACAACGCCTTCGCGCCCCCCACCGACGCCCCGCCGCGCCCCCAGCCGCCCGTGCCGTCCATCTTCCGGTGGCAGCGGGAACGGGCCTCGACGCAGCGCCAGAGTCGATGATCTCGGGCCGATGGTGGTGCGACGCCGCCTTGGCCGCCCATGAGTGCCCCCGGGCGCCGGACATGAACCCTCTAAGTACCGCTCCCCACAAGTGGGGTGCGGTACTGAGCATAACGCAAATCCGCCAAAAAGCAAAACGCGGCGTGAGATCGTCGTCCCGTCCGCGCGCCGCGCTCGATACGGCGTTGGGAAGGAGACAGGCGGCGCTCGCAACGCGGGTTGTGCCATTGGGGCTCCAAATGCCCGCGGCGCGTTAAGATGGGGAAGATGGGAGGCGCAGGCCAGCAATTCCGCGCATCCGGAAAAACAGGTTTGGGGAATTCCGCTCCGCCAATTTGCGTTTGCGGATTCTTAAGTTATACTGTAGGTGGGTCTGGAGGGAGCCATCGCCAGACCTTTTGTGTTTGGACAGTACATGCAATTCCGGGTTTTCCCCGCTTCGGGCGGGGAAAGGGGCAGAAGGGGACTGCAGATGCGTACGTCAACTCTCGCAGTAGCCGTTCTGGTTGCCGCACTCGCGGCAGGGCAGGCGCAGGCCTCGATCATCACGTGGGATCCGGTCGTCACGATCAGCCAGACGCTCGGCGACGATGATCTGGTCGGCGGCGGGGCCATCCTGCTGGCCCTGAACATTGGAGAAGACCCCGCCGGGGCCTTTGCCTCCATCAGCGTCACCAATTCAACGGAGACGATCACCTTCAGCGCCGACCGCACGGTCATGCCCAGCAACCACAACAGTAGCTGCTACAGCCTTCCCACCGGGGACGCCGACATGGACAAGGTTCTGGACAGCCATGGATGGCTGACCGGCGGGATTGGCACGACCCATCCAATCACGATTTCGGGATTGACGGTCGGCACAGAGTACTACGTCCAGTTCATCTGCGCTGCCGACGACCGCGGTAGCAGCAAGGACCGAACGCAGACGGTGCAGGACGACCAGGCAACACCCAACGTCAGCGGCGCGATGGTCCGTGGCGGCGTCGATTCCGTCATCGGCACGTTTACGGCTACGGCCACGTCGGAGACGATCACGCTGGCGGGCGACAAGGATCCGGGGTTGAGTATGGTGCTCGTTCGTGTGGTCCCCGAGCCGGCGACGCTGGCCCTGCTGGGCGTGGGCGTCCTGGGGCTTCTTCGCCGCCGCAAGTAGGAGGCGGGCGGTTCGGACGCGCTTGCGAGTGTGCCCATGATACTGACGGGCCATCCGAAAGGATGGCCCGTTTTCTGGTTCGCAAATGGGCAAGCCCGCCGTCGCCGCCGTGTACAACAACCTTTTTCGGCCCGATATGGGGGATTTCTGCCTTCGCGGCTTGGAGATGGCCGTTTCGTGCGTATAATCCTAAGGTGGGGGCAATGTCCGGCCTGCGTCGCCACGTCTCTGCTCATACGGCAGGGTCGTGTGTGGTTGCGGTGCAGGAGAAGTGTGGGCGGGGGCTGGCCCGGGAATCCTGAGGATGCCTCAGAGACGAAGGGAGAGTCGGTGCATGTCTATGCCGGGAGGCGGCGCTGCGCCCGCCATCGAGCCGCTTGAGCCGCGCCTGCTTCTCGACGGCACGCCGCTCATCACCGAGTTCCTGGCCGTCAACTCGACGCTCATCTACCCGGCCAACCCGGAATCCGACTGGGACTGGATCGAGGTCTACAATCCCACCACCGATCCCATCAACCTCGAAGGCTGGCACCTGACCGACGACCGCGACGACCTCGCCAAGTGGACCTTCCCGGCGGGCGTTACCTTAAACCCCGGCCAGTACCGGCTCGTCTTTGCCTCGGGTCTCGAGGACGGTGACCTGGCCCACCCCGCCGACTTGCACGCCGACTTCAAACTCAGCGGCAGCGACCCGGAGTACCTTGGCCTGGTGAAACCTCGCGGCTGGGAAGAAGATATCGTCCACGAGTACTATCCCACGTACCCGATCCAGTTGGAGGACGTCTCGTACGGCCTGCCGCAGGCGGGCCCCGTGTGGAACGAGTTGGTGCCTTCGGGCGCGGCCGCCACGTACCACGTGCCCACGCCGGGCGAGGACGTGGTGGCCTGGACCGCGACGGGGTTCGACGACAGCGGGTGGGTCGATACCGTCGTCCTCGACACCAGCGGCGTGCTCGTGACGGAGATTTCGACCGGCGACACGAGGTTCGTCGAAATCCAGAACGTCATCGACGAGCCGGTGGATACGACGGGGTGGTCGGTGCTCGTCAACGACGCGTCGTTGGGGGACATCAGCGACGTGCACGCCGTGGCGTGGAGTCTGCCCGCATCGGTCGCCGCGAGCGAGGTGCTCTATCGGACCGACGAGGCGGGCGACAACTACTGGGGCGGTTCCATCAACTGGGACGCCGACGGCCCCGGCTGGGCGATGATCCTGGACTCGGGCGGCTCGGTGGTGGACTTCGTCGCCTGGGGATACACGGTGGGCGAGATCGCCTCGCTCTCCATCGACTACGGCGCCTTCACAGGCATCACCGTCGGCGACCAGTGGGCCGGCGACGGGGCCGACGTCGGCAGCGGTGAACCGGGCGGCGCAGGCGAACCCACCCTCACCGCCTTCAACGATCACGTTGCCGGGGCCGGCACCCACGCCAACACGACCACGTACGCGGCCAACAGCACGAGTTCGGGCCTGCTGAAGGACATCGCCACCGGCATCGACACGGGCGTGACGCTGGCCACGGCGCACAGCGGTGCCTATTTCGGACGGAGCGGGGCGGCGCCGGCGGCGGGCACCGATGCCCACGACGTCTTCGACGGCTACGTCGATTTCACCATCGGCTTGGGCAACGGCATCGAGATCAGAGCCGCCGATGGCGCCAGTTACACGCACACCTTCTCCGGCCTGGACACGAGCAGCGGCGTCACCTACACCTTCACGGGAACGGCGGTCCGCGGCAGCTCGAGTTACGTGGACCGCTGGACGCTCGTGACCCTCCAGGACGCCGAGGCCGCCACGCCCGCCCACTCCACCGGCATCGGCGTCATCGTGATCAGCCCAACCCAGGTGGCGATCTGGACCGGCCATAACAGCGCGTCCGACCAGGGCTTTGTGGCGGCGTGGACCGGCATCGACCCCGGCATCGACGGCGATTTCCAGGTCCTCTCGACCCAGTACACCGGCACGATCCCCACCGAGGTCGATCCCGGCGGCGTGGCCGACGGCAGCAAAGGCTACGGCCTGAACGGCATCCGGCTCCAGCAGATGCCGCCCACCGGGCCGCTGGTCTGGCTCCAGCGGACCGGCACCCACGATTCGGGCCGGGCCGGCGACTTCGTCCGGGTCCGCGCGTCCGGCATGGGCGACACGAACGCCGACCTGACGCTCCCGTTTGCCACGAGCGTCCCCGTAACCACGGGGTTGGGGTTCAGCGACAACCAGCCGGCGTTCGAAGCGAACATCCAGACCGACGTCTCGGATGCGATGCACGGCGTGAACGCGTCGCTCTGGACCCGCATCGCGTTCGACGTGAACGACACGGCGGGGTTCGACGTCCTGACGCTGCGGATGAAGTACGCCGACGGGTTCGTCGCCTGCTTGAACGGCGTGCCGATGGCCGGCCGCAACGCCCCCGAGACGCTCGAGTACGACTCGGCCGCCACCGAGGCCCATCCGGACCCGCAGGCGGTCGTCTTCGAGGACATCGACGTCAGCGACTACCTCCCCATGCTTCACATCGGCACGAACGTCCTGGCGATCCACGGTCTCAACGACGGGGCCGCCGACGCCGATTTCCTCATCCTGCCGGAACTCATCGCCTCCGGCACGCTCGACGACCCCCAGTACATGCGCACCCCGACGCCCGGCGCCGACAACCTTGAAGGCGCCCTCGGCGTGGTGGCCGACACGCAGTTCACCGTCGATCGCGGTTTCTACGAGGACCCCTTCGACGTCGCCATCACCACCGCCACCGCCGGCGCCGAGATCTTCTACACCACCGACGGAAGCAAGCCGCATTGGGTCGATGCAACGTACACCGGCCCGATCTCCAGGTACACCGGCCCGATCCACGTGAGCAGCACCACTACCCTTCGCGCCATGGCCGCCAAGCCCGGCTACATCGACACCAACGTCGATACGCACACCTACCTCTTCGTGGACGACGTCGTCAGGCAGACCTACCAGGCGACGCTCGACGCGGGCTTCCCCACGACGTGGGGCAGCGTGTCGGTCGATTACGGCATGGACCCGGACGTCATCGGCACGTTCGATGCAAACGGCAACCCCATCGGGGGCGACAACTACGGCGGCATCTACGCCGCCACGATCAAAGAGGACCTGGTGTCGCTGCCGACGCTGTCGATCGTGATGAACATCGACGACATGTTCGGCCCGGGCGGCATCTACACGAACTCGACCAAGGAGGGCGTAGCCTGGGAACGCGAGACCTCGGCGGAACT
>Ga0307378_10012856_pt1 | contig 10652 bp, 9 predicted proteins | sample UN1MG_FD_202238 | JGI IMG/M metagenome (GOLD analysis project Ga0307378, IMG submission 202238) | Soil microbial communities from Risofladan, Vaasa, Finland - UN-1 | ecosystem: Environmental > Terrestrial > Soil > Coastal area > Acid sulfate soil | place: Finland: Risofladan, Vaasa | collected...
TTCCACCAATTATCTTAATATAATAATTTAACAACCTTTTGAGATCTTTATCTTCAATCGGGATGATTTTTTGTCCGTATGTTTTATCAGATTTATAATTGTTTAAAATTATAGATAATTTATTCTTTTCCATCAATAACCAATTCTTTTCTTTTTGCTCTTCTTTTGATAGTTTCTTTAAATCAGAAGGTTTTATGGCCTCCATGTAAGATACGTCATTGCGAAGAGGAATATTTTTATATAAATTGACTAATACAAAAAATTGAAGCAAAGCCATTTCCTTTTTATTTAAATTCTCTTTTTGTTTTAATTTCATCGCTTTCAATTCTTCTCCGACTTTTGAAATCATGTCATTTATTTCTACCATAGATGCGAAATTCTTTGATTGTTTATCTGAAATTGTTGAGGATTGTTTATTGTATTCCTCATTTAATTGATTTCTCATTTCATCATATTTCGCTAATATTTTATCATATTTATTATCTTGGTTTAACGCCATCAATAAAACAATAATCGCATTATAATGATTGCGTCTACTAGTGAAATGAAGATGGGAAATCTTCTCTTCAACTTTTTCGGGATTGTTTAGGAAATCCCAATTGTCAGATTCAAACATCTTTTTCAATTTATTTAAATTGCTTTCATATTGTTTGACTGTATTTGTTTTTAAACTAGGACGAGCGGTTTGGATCTCTTCATTGATATTTTCAACATTAATCTTCATATTTTATAATAATAATTAAGATTAATATTTTAAATAAAAAAAAATTAAAAAAAGATTAGTTATCTTGATATTTTCTCACACATCCTCCAAAGAACCAACAACACACACATTTCATGATTTCCATTTATATTTTATATTTAGAAAATTATTTTATCTATTTATTTTTTACGCAAAATAGCAGTCCAGTCTTCCACCTTGAAGTCTTGCAACCTTACGAAGAGAAATCCAAACCATAAGAGTGAGACTTTCAGCAGGCCACGTTCCTTTTAGAATAATATCAATACCTTGATTGTTAATACGTTCCTCACGTTCAGGCTTGACTGCTAAATAATGAAGATTACCGCCAAGGGACGTTCTCTGATCTATACCTTCAAAAGTTCTGTTTGTTATGGTGTTTGGCATCTCGCGGGAATATTCCTGACGTGTAATAAATGGAACTTGACCTTCTGCGGATTTCATGGTTTGGAATAAAAGAGCAGAATTATCACGGTCAATCGGGAATTCATATCGGTCATTATATCTGATGTTAAATGTTGTGCCTCCCGCCGAAGGAAATTGAGAATAATAACTGTTAAGAAGAGCCTTTTCTTTGTTTGCTGTATCATTTCCAATTCTTACAACAACTTTATCAACAAAGCGTCCAGCTCCGCCAACATTCTGAACGAGATTCGCCCACGTTGCGGGAGTTGAAGCAGTCCTCTTGGTGAGACGATAATCATGATATTGATAAGTGAGACCCGACTTATTAGACTTATTCCTAAACGCTTCCATGGTGTCTCCGTCATAATAAATGGTATCATACATCATGCGTGTTTCAGCACTATCAATAACATATTTTGCCGTGAACCCTCCTTGGGCTTGGTTAACATTTACACGCTTTTTGCTGTCTTCCTGAAAATGGAGTTCCAAAAAGAGTTCTTCATCGCAGAGATAAACAGGGAAATCCTGATTCTTAAATAAATCAACAAGATCTCCAATATATACAGAATAAACAGGAGATTCGGCGATAGTTGTCGCGTTAGTTCCGTCCATTCTATTGCAAGGAAGAAGTTTGAGGTCAGTTCCGTCATAAGCACGTCCAATGTCTAGACCATAAGTGGGAGCATCCGAATTGGTGTTGTGGGTGGTGCTATCATCTTCAAAGACGGGAGCGTGGTTCATAACTCTTTGAGTTAAATACATTTCTCTTTCCTTATTTGCTTCACCTGTCATAAACATACTTTCATATGCTTTAAGTTGTCCGAATTCTTGGGTTTCCGAGATTGTGCGATTTCCAGCCTTTAAAACAACGCGGGAAATTAGAGAATTAACTCCAACATTTGTCGGGAAAAAAGCAGAAGTATTTGTCGCAACAGGAACAACAGAAAAAGTGATTTTGGATTGATGCGATAGGAAACCCTTCCTATCTATCTGGAATCTGGCGAAAGAATCGCTTAGAACCACAGCTTCCCTTATTTCAGATGAAATTTTCTGATTGTAAGAGAAATCCATTAAAGATGGACGAGTAAGGTCAGCAACATTATCTCCGTCGCGGTCATCAAGCGATCCAGCGGATATCTGTTCGGTGGTAGCCATATTTTATATTAATTCAAATATAAAATTTTAATATAAAAATAAAAAAAAAATAAATTAAGTTATAGAAAAAGTTTAAGATACCTAGCTCACCACCTCAATTCCATTTGGAGAATATGCAAGAGAATTCTTTGCTTTAACAAATAAGAAAGCGGTGTTGGGATTAGCATCATCAAGAGTGGTTGTCATTTGAAGCGTGAACGCGTCCGATTTGAAATTGACTCCATCAGAATCTAACATGTCATAAAGAACGCCTACACCATAGACAGGCCCACCATCTGGAATCATATCATAATCATCTACGTCAGCACCATTTTTCATCGTCCAAAATCTATTTGTATTTACAGGACTCATCTGTGTGCGGAGATGATTTGTTTCAGGAATAATCGCCGAGGCAAATTCCTTAATAATTTGAGAATCAACGCTTTTAACTTTGCTATCTTGTTTAATATTTGCGTCCACGGTGTATTCATACGGATAACGTTCACCGTTTTTGAGAAATGCTATATCATCAATCGCACAAATAGTTCCGTCCTTTTTCGCTGGAAACGAAGTAATATATCCATTTTGGGCGAGATTATTAATAAACGAAGAAGGAACAAAATTAACAAAGGCAGAAAGAACCCGAGAGAGACCAAGCTGAAAATTGACAATTGCGTTTGTGCTTTGAAGGGTTGAGGTGTATGACGAAATAGAGTTGAATGAGAATATGTCAGATGTGCGATTCATGAGACGAGATAATTCATCAGGTGCTGGAACAAATACTTCACAAATAATCTTGACATCGTCTAATTCATAAAAACAATCGGTGATTGGCGTTGCAGTCCCATCAGTAGAAAAGAAAAACTGTTGGTCTGGTGCGAGGTGTATTTCACAATCTAGGCCACCAAAACCCGATTCAAATAAGGGTAGATGGCCTTCTGGAACTCCTTCAACTCCTGAACCCATAGTAATACCGCTTGGAATCGGCACGGCGAAACTTGAATACGTCGTGTTTCTTATAACTGAATTCTGAAAGGCTTGGGCTGACGGCATGATAAGTGCGGTTTCAGAAAGATGAGACATAGCATCTTGGGTTGACGATAGAACGGGAATATATGAACTCATAAAACGAGAATAATGTCTAATATGTTCGCAAACTTGTTTTGACTTGGAGTTTCTCCAAACTAACTGCGAAAATAAACCATAGACACCTAGCTTCTCCGAAGCCATGCATTCGGGAGAGTTTCCACTGGTGGGATGTGTCAGAGGAGTTCCGCCACGGTTACTCCAAATGTTAAGTTTTCCAGCGACTTTAACACTATCCAACTTTAAGAGAGCATTTTGAGAACCTATGGAAAACGAAAGCACTGGAATCCCTTGAAATTGGATCTTGTTATCAGCGGGAACATTATTTGGGCGAATTTCTAAATACTTATACGACATTTTATAACTATTCAAATATAATAATAAAATAATAAAAAAAAATAAAAATCATAGAGAATATTTTTGGGTCAAGGATAGAATCCAAAAATAATTTCATTTTGGAAAAGTTTTCATTCTTGAATTTTTTTCACAATCTATCCTTGACCCAAATATATTCCGACGCTTGAAATCACCAAATGAACCATCCTTCCTGTTTTGCTTGAAGTTCTCCAATGAGTTTTTCTTCTTTGGCTTTCAAGAATTTGTCAAGATTTCTTTTGATATATGAGATATCTGATTTAACAGATTTCATTTCCTTAGATATTTCTTTTAAGTCCGAATTAATTTTTTCAATATCATATTGAACCTTTTGAATCGGAGGTTTTGTTTGAATAGGATTATCGCTCATATAATTAAATTAAATATTATTTTTGATATTGAAATAAAATAAAAATACTATAATAAAGAATGACAGAAATTCAAAATGATAACTTTATAGAAGTTGAAAAAATGAGTGTAGACCAATTGGCGGGAGCATTTGTCATGATTGCAGGTGCTATTGGTTCTTTGCTTTTAGTTATATGGCAGAGCAAATGTCATTGTAAAATGAATTTATGCTATATATTCAGTTGCGAACGACGACCACCCAATGAAGATGAAATGAAATCTTTAAAAGACCAAGCTAAAAAATTAAAAGAAAAAAAAGAGAAAAAAAACGATGAACCAAAGGTAAGCGGTGCTGAAACTATTGAAGAAGTTCAAGAACAAAAAACGCCACGACTAATTCCAAAAACATCAGAAGAGCCTGAACTTGATAAATTAGTATAATTCACCATAATTTATGTATAGCCCACCAGTTGGCGGAGTTCTTGTCTTCCCATGTTAAGTTTCCTTGTTTGTCTTTGATTCCTTTTGCTCTTGCTAAATATGATTTTCTTCTTATAGGATCATTATGATCTAACGATTTATAATATCCGATTTTATCTTTGAAATGTTGGAAATCCTTATTTCCAAAACCTATCTTTTTAACTTTTCCATCTTTTTTAACATAAACCCAATATTTGTATTTTGATTTTGTTTTGTTGACCCATGGTTTATAAAGAACAGGTTTTCCTTGTTTATTTAACGGCATTTATATTGAATATTAAGATTTTAAATTTGCGGAAAAATTAAATGAATAAAAATAAAATATTTATTATATTATAAATGGATAAAGTAAAACTATTTAAAAAAGAAATGCATAATATAAATTATAATATGAACTCCGAAAATAAAATCAACAATAAAGATATAATGTTAACTTTTAAAGATTTTGAGGGTAAGCCCAATTTCAATTGCAAAGTCCAAGAATTCTGCTCTAATAAACAACAAGTTGAACTCATGCTTCTTCCACCCATAAAGAATGTTACTCCAAAAAAATATTATTTTGAATGGACTGACTATAAATCAAAGGTTAAGCCTTATTATGATATTGATATCTTCTTCAATGAAGGTGAATCTTGGGAAAAACATGTTGATGGTTTTAAAAATAGATATATTAAGTTATTTAAAAAATACTTTCCCGATGGTGAGATTGCAATTGCTTCTTCCCACGGTGAAAAAATTAAAGTAGAAACTGAAAAAGGCGTTAAGAAAGAAAAGAAAGGAAACGCAATTTCTTTTCATTTTATTATTAACGGATATGAAACAACAATTCCACAATTAAAGAAGTTTAATGAAATGATTAAAATCTACGATCAAGACCCTAACATTGATAAAGGTGTTTATCGTAATGGAGGAAATATGAGATGTCTATATTCAAACAAACCAAAAGACAATCGCACATTTGTTCCAGATAATTTTGAGAAAGAACCATTAAAACATTTAATTCAATCATGTGAATGGACTAATTCAGATTTTAAACCTATTCCAGCAAAAGCATCTCCACCAGTTTCTCCAATCTCTTCTGATAATGAAGAATCTGTTGAAGAAGTTGTTGAAGAAGTTGTTGAAGTTAAAAAGGAAAATCCAGTCAATATCAAGTCAGATGAAAAATCTGATGATGAAGAAGTGATGGAATTTAAACCAATAACAATTCAAAAGAAAAAAGTTGATTATAATGAACTGCAAAAGATTATGGAAGAAATTTCAATTGATGATTTTTCATCTGATTACGACACATGGATGAGAGTTGGAATGGCTCTTTCTAATATCACGGATGGAAATTCTATTGGAAAAACACTGTTCCAAGATTTCTCTGAAACTTATGACAGAATTGCTGATGGTTCATCCAAAAGAGATGTTGAATATAAATGGAAGAATTTCAAAGACACAGCTGACAATCAAGATAATAAATTAGGAATGACATATCTTCGCAGTCTATACAATAAAATTGAAAATAAAAACAAAAATAAGACCCTTTGTCAAATATTTTATGAAGAACTCGGAGAAGGTGGAAATTATAATTCAGCAAAACTCAAAATGCTTGAAAAAATAAATGAACGATTGATTTATGTAAGAGAAACAGGAGAATTTATTCATCTGTCAACAAAACTAACAGTCAAAGAAGACGGAGAAAAAGTTGAAACTCCTTGTTGGTATTTGAAGAAAAAATTGACAACCGCCGATGATTTCGTTAAAGAAAATTTCGTTCATCAATATGATGTTCCTTCGGGAAAAGGGGGAGAAAGTAAAACAATCAAGATTGATGTTGAGCCTTTTTGGTTTTGGATGAGTTGGATGGGTCGCAAGGAAGTTCGTGCAATTGGCTTTGACCCAACCGACAAAGAAAATAAAGATATTTTTAATGTTTGGAACGGTTATGATATCACCCAAGAAATAGCAGAAAAGTTTGATGAAGATGAAGCTCAACCTATCTTGGCTCATATTCTTGAATGTTGGTGTAATGGAGACGAACAATCTTTTGAATATGTTATGGATTATTTCGCTCATATTATTCAGAAACCATGGAAGAAATCAGGTGTCGTTTTGGCATTAAGGTCAAAGCAAGGAGGAGGCAAAGGTGTGATTATTTCCAAGTTGGGTGAGATTATTGGAGACAATCATTTTTGTCAGAATAGTAATGCGAATTATTTATTTGGAGATTTTAACGGACAACTTGAAGGAAAGATTCTAGTTAATCTAGATGAAGCCTTTTGGGGTGGAGATAAGAAAATGGAAGGTATGATGAAGAATAAAATCACAGAACGTAACCAAACAATCAATAAGAAAAATAAAGAAGCTTACATGGTTTCTGATTATGCGAACTATATCATCTCAACCAATAATGATTGGTTTGCAGGAACAACAGAAGATGACCGCCGATATTATTGTCTTGAACTAAATAATAAATACTCGGGACGAATGACAAAGGAAAAGGAGGATTATTTTAATCCAATTGTTAAAGCTCCCGCGGGTTCTTTTGCTAAAATTCTTTATAATAGAGATATAACACATTTCAATCCGAGAATTTTTAAGAAGACAAAACTCCTTCAAGAACAAGTTGAAAGAAATCATAATCCAGTTAAGGTGTGGTGGTATAAAGTCCTTCAAGATGGTGGATGGGATAGCTACGATAAAACATTTAATTATTGGAATGAATTGGAATGTAATGCAGGAGACAAAATCAAGAACAAGAAAACAGGTGAAGAAATTGTTGGATATTTCAAAGATTATATTTATGAAAGATATAAGATGACAGAAACTGAAAAGAGAGGATTCAATTCAGTATCTGCTTTTTATAGGGAATTAAAGCAAAATTGCTTGGGCGATTTATATAAGGAAATTAGACCCAAGAACAAAGATAAAAAATATAAAGCTGAACGCCCTGCATTTCTAGTTTTTCCAACATTAGAAGAAGCCCGAGCAAAATGGAATGAACTTCAAGAATATGATTATGAATGGTTTGATGAGGATGATGAGTGGGAATGTTAAACATGTTAACTATTTATTTTTTTTATTAATCTTTTTTTTATTATTTTCTTTATCCTTTTTATCAGAATAATATTCAAAAATATTATTTTCTTTTATTTTTTTCGGTTTATTTATGTCAATCATTTCTTTTTCATAAGTTTTGATAACGATTTTTTTATCTGATGGTTTTCGGTAATGTCTCGGCATATTCTATAATTTATATAATATTTTTTTTTTATAATTTTAAAAATATTTTTTTATCTGATAAAATATAAAGATGAGTTTAATAATCGCCTCAAATGTTAACTTGAAAGATGATCCTTCAACAAGCAATATCCACAAACCTTATTCATGGAGTAACCGAACATCAAACACATTTAAGATTGAAAAAGATAGTGAAATAGCGGTTCAATCTGTTAAAATAAATAAAAACGGACAATTGTCAATTGCTTCTTCTAATTCTAAATATTCTTTTTATTTGGGCGAAGATATAGATCCTGACACACTCACCCTTGCTGATAGCGTTTATCATCCAGTCGCAGATAGTATCGTGAGATTAGAAGAAGGTGTCAAAGAATTCACCACGGATGAACTTGCCCGAAAGGTTGAAACTTCTATGAGAAAAAATGTGATGAATCCTCATTTTTATGATGCAGGAAAAGTGAATCTTGAAGTCACTGCAAAGACAGATGCAACAACAGGAGAATATGAAGGTTTAACATGGAATCTTCAACAGGACGCACTACCTTTGAACCTAGTGCCCGTAGATGGTTCGGCACAATCTGTTTTTCCCACTTCCCGTTTCACTTATGTTTCGGGAGTTATGACAAGAGTCACTGCAACACCTCCCGAAATAGATGGTTCAGCTCCACGAGGTTGCTGTGCGGTGTTCCCTGATTATCCGTGTTTATTATCAGGAACGACCGCATATCCATCTGTTGAATTTGACATTTCAAATGGTGTTGGAGGTGCAGGTCAGGGAACGTGGGCGATTGGTTTAACAAGATATAATCTTGATAATCCTTATATTGATGAAACAACGGGAGACATTTCTTTATTTTGTCCGCCTTATTATGCTCCGTTTTTTCATGGTGGAGCTGGATCAATTCAGGCACTAGGACGAGCCTTTTTTGATTTTGTTGCTGTTAGGTCGCCTGACGGGAAATTAAGACTTTTTCAATCCTGTGTTAAACGTGATAGTCTTTCAGGAGATAGATTAATCATGCAAGAGGTTGTTTATTATCATACGGGAAATCCTGTTTTCAAAAGTGGTGCTTATGATTTAGTTACTAACGCCACAAACTACTCAAAAATCAGATTCAGAATTGAAAATCAAGGTATTATATGTGATATCGGGCACGGTGGCAGTTACTCGGATTTGGTTAACACTACGTATGGAGACAAGACTAATCAATTCACGCCTCGTTCTTGTCTTCAAAACTTCTTATATCCACAAATATTTATTCAGAATATAGGAACATCTATTCAGATAATAAACCGCCACACATATGCTTCAATTGCTAATTATGGAACTTTTGATGCTTCTGATCCCGATGTTGATTGGGTAGCCCGTTTAACCAAAACGGGAAAATATGTCAAATGGGGGAAACCTGTTGAAAATCGCAATTGGAATGATTTCAGTGGTTCTCTTGGAGTTACAAAATACACATTTCAAGGAATACATCCATATGGTGGAGGAGGAACAACTGGCGGATGGTTAGACGACACTCAAATGAATTTGGTTCTTGCTCCCAATAGTTTATATGGTGAAGAATACACCGCCGAATCCAATACCCAATATCTATTGGGATTTAAAGGAAGGTCTCTTGCGGTTGGAACATTTGATTCGGGAGATGGTTCAACTGATCTTGAAAGTGTTTCAATTCCTCTTCTCATCAGTCCTAAATCTTTATTTGTGAGAGTTAATAATCTCACTCAACAATCCATCAACGCTCAATTGGGAAATTCTTATTCTAAAATTATCGCACACCTTCCGAGGTTTGATAGTGCTGGAAATGAGGTCGGAGCGTTACATTTTGAACCAAATCAGCTCGTTTATGTTTCTCTTCAAAATTCGCAAGATTTATATTTGAATTCAATTGATATTGATTTAGTTTATGACAATGAAACTTATGCAGATTGTTTAAGTGGAAAATCAATTGTTGTGCTTCATATAAGAAAACGTCAACAATAAATAATAATAATAATTTCAATTTTTAATATTTTATATTTTCATTTTCATGAATTTGGGTCAAGGATAGATGTGCGAAAATATTTCATTTTGAGAAAATTTTTTTCTTGAATTTTTTTAGGAGTTTAACCTTGACCCACTTATTATAACATCATAAAGTAAAATTATTTAAAAGAATGACATAATGTAATATAAAAATAGAAGTGCGTTAAAATTAAAAGAAAAAAATAAAAATATAATATATAATATAAATGGATTGTGTTAAAGTGAATGGATTTGAGAACTATGAGATTCATGAAAATGGAACTGTATTCAATAAGATTACTAAAAAAGAAAGGAAAACTTATAAAGATAAAGATGGATATATAAGAATTAAACTATCCAATAAAGAAGGAGTTAAAGATTTTTCAATTCATCGGTTATTGGCTATGCATTATTTAGAAAATCCTAATGATTATGCGGAAGTAGATCACATCAATCGCATAAGAGACGATAACAGGTTAGAGAATTTAAGATGGGCGAGCAAGTCAATGAATTGTTTAAATCGTGGTGAATATAAACCAACTGGATTTTATTTCATGAGAAATATAAATTTTAGTCTTTTTATAAAGTGAAAAAACAGAATTAAAATATAAGAATTAGATTAATATTTTTTTAGTAATTTTTTAATATTTTTTTATTATTTATAGAAATATTTTTTAATATTTGTATAAATTAAATATGGATTTTATACCGAAAGTCAAGAATATGGATGAGCCTGTCAATAAAGAAACGGGAGAAGAAAACCCAAATTTCATTTATTCAGATGAAGAAGATTTTGAGACTTATGAAGATGAAGTGGAAGCAAAGAGCGAAAGTTTTATTCCACAG
>Ga0307378_10012859_pt1 | contig 10650 bp, 6 predicted proteins | sample UN1MG_FD_202238 | JGI IMG/M metagenome (GOLD analysis project Ga0307378, IMG submission 202238) | Soil microbial communities from Risofladan, Vaasa, Finland - UN-1 | ecosystem: Environmental > Terrestrial > Soil > Coastal area > Acid sulfate soil | place: Finland: Risofladan, Vaasa | collected...
ATCCAAAATATTAATATTTGTTATTTTTTCACAAATAGTAATATCTTCAGGTAATTTCTGGCGCCATTGAATAACAAATTGAGAAGATTTACCAGAATAAATATTTTCTAGCACTGTCGTTCCTACAGAAACAGGCTTCCTTTTGTCATCGCAAAGAATCACTGCTATATTTCCTTTTCGCCAATTATATGAAGTACTGTTATAAACATCACCTTTAACCTCCAAAGTGGCTTCAAAAGATTCTAATTGCTCTGTTGGTAATTCAGTACTTGATTCAGTTGAATTGCTAAAAAGTTCATTTAATTTATCTCTTGTTAATGGGCCAACTTGACCAGTAATTGTGATGCCATATTTTTTTTGAAAATCTTTTACAGCTCTTTCAGTAATTTCCTCAAAATTACCTGTGATAGAACCTAAAGGACTAACTGTTGAATCTAACATTAATGCCCTTTGTAAATTAAGCACTTCATTCCCTTTATCTCCTTTTTTCAAAGTTAAAGTAAAAGTATATTTAAATGGCTCCATATCACTGGGACCATAAAGTTCATGCAGTTTTGCTCTTGTTTGCGGGCCAACTTGACCGGTAATTCTTATGCCATATTTTTTTTGAAATCTTTTTACCGCAGATTCTGTTAATTTTCCAAAATAACCTGTCACCTCGCCTTCAGGATAAATAGCAGGATCAAGGCTAAGAACTTTCTGAAGATTAAAAACTTCTGCATCTTCCATCCCTAATACAAGAGTTTTCGTGAAAGTATAAACATTATAATCAACTCCGGGAATAGGCTGAGGTTTTATTATTTTAGTATTCGTAACAATAAAAGGATCTCCTAAATTAAGATCTATGCCTGATAATGGCTTGTTCCATATAATTGTATCCGTCAAAATTTCTATATCAGCTTCTGAAGGTTCAAATGCTACCGCAATATTAGGAACTATGAAATATCTAATCTCGTGAGGAAAAATAAATCCAGATTTAGTAAATGCCTGTTTCTCCTGATTAGGTCCAATAAGAATCACTTTATAAGAAAATTCTTGAGCTCCCCATTCTTGACTTAAATTAGTGATTTTAAAAATGATGTCAACTTTATTATTTTGATTAACTAATAAAACAGGAGAATCGGCCAAAGAAAGCGGTGGATTGTATTTTAATTCACACAATATGCAAGGGCCTCCGCAATCCACGTCTTCTTCCCTTTGATTGCGCTTATTATCAAAACAAGTTGGAGCTGAACGATAAGTTAAATAAATCCCACCGCCAATAAGAGAAAAAATGCCTAAAAATACTAAAGCAACAATAATTTGTTTTCTTAATCGTTTGTCCATTGTTGATTATTATATCATAACGATACAAATAAAAAAACCGCTGGCATACCCTACTTTCCCCAAAAGAGTATCATCGGGCTTAATTACTTTCACTTCTCTGTTCGGAATGGAAAGAGGTGGGTCATAATTAAGTAAAACACCAGCGGAATTTATATATAAAAAAACGTCTTTTTCTTTTCGCTAAAGATAGGAAAGTTGCTTTGATAATTAGTACTCCTCGGCTTAATCCATTACTGGACTTCCACCTGGAGCCTATCAACCTGGTCATCTTCCAGGAATCTCACTCCCCGCCAGCGGCGGGGAAACGATACCTAATCTTGGAGTAGGCTTCGCGCTTAGATGCTTTCAGCGCTTATCCCTTCCGAACATAGCTACCCGGCGATGCCCTTGGCAGGACAACCGGTAGACCAGAGGTTCGTCCAATCAGGTCCTCTCGTACTATGATCAGCTCTCCTCAAGTATCGAACGCCCACAGCAGATAGAGGCCGACCTGTCTCACGCATATAATCATAAATTACTTTATGTATGGACTATACCATCATCCTAATATTTTATTAGGAGGTTGACGTATTAATAGAAATTAAAAATCTCTATTCCGTTCTGGTTTTTACCAGAACAAGTCTCTACGGGGTTACAACTTTTTTAACGTGTTAATAACAACTTGCGAAGTAATGCGCCTTTTTTTGGAATAATTTAATTCTTCCAATTTATCAATCATTATAGCTAAAGCTATAAAATCTTCTTTTGTTTTTACCCTTGTCTTCTTTTGAAGAATTCTAAGAAACAATTGCGCTTGTTTCTTTTTAAATATCAAAAATGAAGATATTTGCTCCAACAAAGAAGACATTGTTGCCACATCACCAATAATATATTCTGCAATCCCGTCATTTCTTTTTCTCATATAACCAGCGCTAATTATTTCTTTAATTTTCTGAAGAAATAACCATCCTTTTTGGGATTGATAAAATACTATATTGGGGGCTATTTGATAGTTAAACCGATAATCCTTATTAGGTTTAATCCTAATATAAAGACTTCCGTCACCATCTAAAAACCCAGCGATATAAGCACATTGAGTCTTTGAAAGATGTTTCACGTTTAAAAAAGTTAAACTTCCCTAGATATTATCCTACCACACGACAGGTTAAAATACAATTTATGTAATAGGGTTTCATCTATATGAGTCAACTTTTTCCATAGAAGATTACTCTTCTAGGCCGCCAAATTGACGGTCTGAACCCAGCTCGCGTACCCTTTTAATTGGCGAACAGCCAAACCCTTGGGACCTTCTTCAGCCCCAGGATAGGGTGAGCCGACATCGAGGTGCCGAGCGGAGCCGTCGATATGAACTTTCGGGCTCCACCAGCCTGTTATCCCTAGAGTAGCTTTTGTCCGACGTCTTTACGCATTCTATTATGACGTATCGGGTCACTAAGCTCTGCTTTCGCAATAGTTTGGGATGTCTCCCTCACTATAAAGCTGGCTTTTGCCTTTACACTACCTCTGCCGTTTCCATTGGCAGATAGCCAACCTTAGTAGGCTCCTCCGTTACTCTTTAGGAGGATCGCGCCCCACGAAAACTACCCACCAGGCACTGTCTCTCGACGTTTTTGCCGTCGGGATTAGAATATAGTTTCAAAAAGACGGGTGTTTCATTGGCGACTCCATCTCGCCCGAAAGCGAAATTTCAAAGTCTCCCCGCTACGCTACGCATTTTAAAACTAAACTCAATACCAAGCTGTAGTAAAGCTTCTAGGGTCTTTTCGTCTTGCTGCGGGTACCCAGCGTCTTCGCTGGACACGCATTTTCACCGAGCTCCTCGTTGAGACAGTTCCCCAGTCGTTATACCTTTCATGCACGTCGGAAATTACCCGACAAGGAATTACGCTCAATTTTGTTACTAACATCTAGAAAATCAGTCTAGAAGTCGAATAAACATTTCTGTTTATTTCTGCATATCGCTATGCAGTTCGGACTATATCTTCTCCAAAATAATATTGGAGTTCGACGTATAGTCTCTGAGGATTCTTAAAATCGCTTTTTTCTATGATTCATTTTACTGATAAGAGTAAGTATTTTCTTTCTCCCTTTTTCAGTTAAATGTTCTTTTTTTATCATTGATTTTATGACTTTTTTAAAAATCAAAAAATCATTTTGCTTATACGTTTGGAGTTGATATTTTTCAAAAAATGGAATTATTTTCTGATCTAAGTCGTATAAAGAACGCACACAATAACGATATAAATTTTCATTATGATTATCATATCGCCGGTTGATAAAAATATTCCCGCAATCAAAGAAAATCTTAATTTTTTTTAATGCGGTTAAACTTTTTTCACCTTGTGTAATTACAAATTCAGGAAAAATTTGTTTCCCAAATTTAGTAGTCTTGTTCTTTATTACGGCAATTGAAAAACATCCTTCACCATCAGTAAAGCCTAAAATCCAATAAGCAATTTTAAGTCTTTCCTGCTGATTGTCTGCGCCAAAAACTTTTTTACTTGATATATTATAACCCATATTTCTATGGTCATATTATACCATAGTAGTCTTGGATACACCAGATTTTCCAGCATTTAGTCGAATTTTACTAAAGCTAGCATTTTCTAACCTTAGAACGATTATAGTTATCGCTGTCATTGACCAGGGCTTCAAGCACTTAGCTATTCCGATAAATCGAAATAACCGACGCTCTTAACCTTCTGGCATCGGACAGGCATCAGCCCCTATACATCACCTTACGGTTTCGCAGGGACCTGTGTTTTTGGTAAACAGTCGCCAGGGAAACTTTCACTGCGCCCTACCTAAACTTTGAAAGCAAAATTTAGGCAGGAAGGGCTTATCCCGAAGTTACGCCCGCTTTTTTGCCGAGTTCCTTAACGAGGAATCACTCGTTCTCCTGAGGCTACTCGCCTCACCCACCTGTGTCGGTTTATGGTACGGATTCCATTTTCCTAACCTTAGAGATTTTTCTTGGAAGTGCGCTCGATCAACTTATTAAGGAAAAACCTTAATTCGCTTCTACCCTGAAAGTTGTCCCGATAAATCGGGACCATGTGCCGGATTTGCCTGACACACACTCTCGGTCGAAGACACCAGGCCACTAAGATGCTCGATCTACTACACTCCGTCATCCCATCGAAAAAAATGGAAGGGCCGGAATATTAACCGGCTGTCCATCGGCTGCAGCTTTCGCCATTGCCTTAGGACCGCCTAACCTTTGGCTGATTGTCATTGCCAAAGAAACCTTGGGTTTACGGAGTCCTGAATTCTCATCAGGATTGTGGTTACTCATGCCGACATTCTCGCTTCCTTAAGCTCCATCCCAACTCACGTTGTAAACTTCAATGCTTAAGAAACGCTCCCCTACCACTCACCCCAACCTAAGTTGGGATAAATTCGCGTTTTCGGTATTTGGTTTTAGCCCCGATACATTTTCGGCGCAATTTACCACCTTGATCCGAAGATCAAGATCGAATAGTGAGTTGTTACACACTCTTTAAAGGATGGCTACCTCTAAGCCAACCTACTAATTGTCTATGGTAAACTACTACCTTTGACAGCACTTAACCAAAATTTAGGGACCTTAAACTGCGATCTGGATTCGTTGCCTTTTGACCATGGAGCTTCGCCCCCATGGTCTAACTAGGCCATCATAACCTTAATGGTATTCGGAGTTTGATTGGTGAGCTGAGCTTTCGCCCTATACACACCATCCAGTGCTCTACCCCCATAAGGATAAACAGCCCGCTAGCCCTAAAGCTATTTCGGGGAGAACCAGCTATTCCCAGGCTCGATTAGCTTTTCACTTCTTACCACAACTCATCCCAGAGTATTGAACGGCTCACGGGTTCGGACCTCCACCAATATTTCTATTGGGTTCATCCTGGTCATGGCAAGCTCGCCTGGCTTCGGGTCTCATATCTACTACATTTTAATTAATCTTTTCATCCTAATAAATCAGGACAAAAAGAAAAATTAAGAACGCGCTATTAACACTCGGTTTCCCTATGACTACTTTCGATTTACGAAATTAATCTAAGCAGTAGATATAAACTCGTCGGCTCATTCTTCAATAGGCACACCGTCACCCCGACAAAAGTCGAGGCTTCGATTGCTTGTAGGCAAAATGGTTTCAGGTTCTATTTCACTCCCCTCACAGGGGTACTTTTAACCTTTCCCTCACGGTACTAGTTCACTATCGATCACAGTAAGTATTTAGTCTTTCCGGAATAGTTCCGGATCCTTCCCTCAAGGTTTTCTGTCCCCGAGGTAATCAAGAAAAGATACTAAATTCAATAATAATTTTCATCTACGGGACTTTCACCCTCTATGGTTTATCCTTCCAGATAATTCAATTAATTATGATTTGAATTTTGGAAGCCGAAGCTTCCGTGCATCCACCTTATAACCCCAAATACTCAATAAATTGAATATTCGGTTTAGACTTCTCCTCTTTCACTCGCCGCTACTCAAGGAATCACAAATACATTTAGCTACTATTCAGTACTAAACAACAGTAGTAAAATGTATTTTATTGTTTTCTTTTCCTCTGGGTACTGAGATGTTTCACTTCCCCAGGTACGCTTCTCAACTAAAAAGCCGAGATATTCCGATATTAATCGGAATGGGTTGCCCCATTCGGAAATCCACGGATCAAAGGTTACTACACACCTCCCCGAGGCTTATCGCAGCTACGCCGCGTCCTTCATCGCCTTACTGTGTCAAGGCATCCACCATTTGCCCTTAATACAACTTTCCCATCTTTAGTGAAAAGACAAACTAAAGACAGTCGTTTTCAAAGTTCAATCATCTCTTGCAAACTCTCTGTCAGAAATTCTTGGATTAAAAAAGCCACCATGAAGTGGTGGCGTTAAAACACGTGCGTAATAGACCTACCCACTTCTTTGTTTCTGAGAGTTTTCCTTAAAGATTTTCATATTTTATTCAGTCTTTTAATTATATTAAATATTTTTAAAAAGTCAACCCCCCATTAGTATTGAGTATAAAAAAGATGCTGCTACTTCTTGGAGCAAGCTCCTCAAAGCAACAGCATCTTTAGTATGGCAAAGAAGAATAATTTGTCAATCCTTATTTTGTTCCGTCCAAATCTTGCTTCAGTTTTCCTAATAAATCATGAGCTAAATCTTTTCCTCCCAGACCAAATGACAAACCTCCGGCTATTGCCATCATGGCTACAATTCCCGTAAAGAATGTATTAATGATATAAGGAGCAACTTGTAATTGAGACAAAGCTGCTAAAAGTCCAAATACAATAAACACCCATCTGGATACAGCACTTAGAAAATGCTGATATTTTAATCCAGCTCCTGCAACAGAGGCACGAACAAACTTAGCAAAGTATTCTCCCAAAACAATAGCCGCTAAAAGAATTAAGATTGCGACTAAAACATTTGGCAAATAGTTAACTATGCTTCTAATAAAATCACCAACAGCTGACAAATTCCAAATATTGCACGCAGCTACTAAGAACGACAAGATAATTAACCATTTTACAATCTGTCCTATAAAAAATCCTACATCCAAACGAATGCCAGCTTTATCAGTAATTTGTTTAAATCCAACCTTTTCCAAGATTGGATCAATCTTTAAGAGATCAATCAATTTCTCTACTAATTGAGCAATGCCATTGCCAATTATTACACCTACAATAAAAACTACGAACCCTCCTATTAAAGTAGGCAAAAACAAAATGAATCCACTCCATAAATCAAACAAAGCAGTGGAACTGGCTTGAGCTATAGTATTAAACATATTTTAATTTAATTTTAGTTTTAAATTTATCGACCTTCTTTTTCCTATCTATATTATATAAGATATATCTTAGTCAAGCAAGGAAATAATTATTGTGGACTTAGGCAGAATCGAACTGCCATCTTCGCTATGCAAAAGCGATATTCTGCCATTAAACTATAAGCCCGATGGAGGAAAACTGTGGGCACACCAGGGATCGAACCTGGGACCTCTATCTTATCAGGATAGCGTTCTACCACTGAACTATGTGCCCATACTATTTATCTTGCAAAAACAATCTTTCTGCTTCAGAAATATTAAAATGTATAGAAGAATCCTCTGGAGGAATTGGTTTTAACACCAAATTAATGCTTCTTATTAAAAAAGTCAAACTAAAAACTATCAGAAAACCGCAAGCAATAACAATTATTAATCCTCCAACCAGAAAAAATAAGTTTTTCTTTTTTAAGTTTTGATAAATCTTTTTAAACATATTTAAAACTCTTAACGAAGATAAACTCTTCCTAAGATTTTTACACTATAATAAGATTTGCCTCCACCAGAGCTGGTTTGGCTTAATTCTATTTGGTCCACGCGAATTGTATAATTTAATTTTTGTAAACCATCCATCCATTTTAAAACATCGTCCTTCTCTCCTGTAAGAATTAAATTGAAACTATAATTCTTTGGCTCTTGTTCAGTTGCTTCGTTTAACAATCCAAATCGAAAGCTTAAATCTAAATTATTCTGACCTGCTAAATTTTTTAAAACTTCTTCTAAGTTAACCATTTCTGTTTCTGTAGGAAAAGCTTCTGTCAATTTTTCAAAATACGGCAAGGATTCCGTATGTTCCTGCTCTAATAATTGAATTCTATTTAAAATCGTCGCACGAGAAACAAGTTCTTGTCTGTAAGAATCAATCTTTATTACTCTTTTTGAGATATCATTACAAAAATAATAAAATAACCCACCAAGAATTAAAATGATAGATAAGGAGATAGCCAGAATTAAAATTAATCTCTTTTTAAAATCTCCCATTAGATATTATTATATCTTAACATTTAGAAAAAAACAATAAAAATGACAGAATAATAATTCTGTGATATAATTTGTATATGATGCCTCACCAAGAAGAAAAAATCTACTTGAATGCTCTTAACATAGCTTTTAAAAATAATTTCCTTAAGTTATTTCCCTTTTTATCTTCCAGCCAAACTTTTAAAAATGCTTGGAAGAGATTAAGCATTAATCAAAAGGAAAATATTGATCCTTATAAGGAGTGGCAAAAGTTACAAAAACAAAAAATTGGCCTCATTATTTCTTCAGAAGATAAATACCCGGACTTATTAAAAGAAATATCTTATTCTCCTTTATCATTTTATATTAAAGGAAAAATTCCTGAAGAAATGCCATGTATAGCTATCGTTGGAACAAGAAAGATAAGCGCGTACGGAAAATTGGTTACAGAAAAATTGGTACAAGAATTAGTGTGCCATAATTTTATTATCATAAGCGGTTTAGCTTATGGCGTTGATACTATTGCCCATAAAACTGCTTTAGAAAATAAAGGAAAAACAATCGCTGTCTTAGGATCAGGTTTAAACAATGTCTATCCTTATAGCAATAAAAAATTATCTCAAGAAATAGCCAAACATGGTGCATTAATTACTGAATATCCATTAGAAGCCCATGCTTTAAAACATTATTTTCCTTGGCGCAATAGAATAATCAGCGGACTTTCCTTAGCTACTTTGGTAATAGAGGCTCCAGAAAAAAGCGGAGCTTTAATTACTGCCCAATTTGCTTTAGAACAAAATAGAGAGGTTTTTGCTATTCCCGGCTCAATATTCAATAAAAACTCCGTTGGAACCAATAATTTGATTAAGCAAGGGGCAAAATTGGTTTCCCAAATTGAGGATATTTTTGAAGAACTAAATATTCAATATACTTTACCCATAATAAAAGACCCCCCCCTCTAATTTAAAATTTGATAATAAACAAGAGAAAAAGATTTACCAATCTCTTTCAAAAAAAACCTCTTGCTATTGACAAAATTATAGAAATCTCTAATCTTTCTCCTAAAGAGGTTCTTGCTATTCTTACCACTTTGGAATTAAAAGAATTTATTAAAAACACAAATGAAGGAAACTACATCAAAAACAAATAATATGAAATTAGTTATCGTTGAATCACCTACAAAAGCAAAAAACATTTCCAATTTTTTGGGAAAAGGGTTTAAAGTTGTTGCTTGTTATGGGCATGTTCGTGATCTTCCTAAATCTAAATTAGGGATTGATATAGAAAATGACTTCGCTCCGCATTATATTATTCCAATGAAAGCGAGAAAAAAGGTAAATGAAATGAAAAAACTCGCTAAAGAAAGTAGCAAAATAATATTAGCGCCTGATGAAGATAGAGAAGGAGAAGCTATTGCGTTTCACTTGACTAAAGCCCTTGATATTGAAGAAGGAAAGTTTAAAAGAATTACTTTTCATGAAATTACCAAACCAGCTATAGAGGAAGCCATAAAAAATCCACGTGATATTAATTTAGATTTAGTAAACGCCCAACAGACAAGAAGAATATTAGACCGTTTAGTTGGATATGAATTATCCCCGTTTTTATGGAAGAAAGTGTTCAGAGGATTATCTGCTGGTAGAGTACAATCACCTGCCTTAAGATTAATTGTTGAAAGGGAAAAAGAAAGAGAATTTTTTAAAGAAGAAAAATATTATAGTATTTCTGCAATATTAGAAAAAGAAAAGAAAGGTAATGAATTTGAATTCGATTTATATAAAATTAATAATAATCCCCTGCCTAAGCCGGGAATTAAATCAGAAGAAGAGGTACATAAAATTAAAAAAGAATTAGAAAAGAAGGATGCTTATGTTTTGGATATAGAGATAAAAAAAGTGAAACGTCATTCTGCTGCTCCATTTACTACTAGCACTTTACAACAATCCTCGTGGCAATTGCTTCATTTTTCCGCCAAGAAAACAATGTATTTAGCCCAATCTCTTTATGAAGGAAAGAAATTAGAAAAAGAGACTGTTGGATTAATTACTTATATGAGAACCGATTCTACAAATCTTTCTCCAATAGCTCTTAAAGCAGCCCATAACTTTTTAGAAACAAACTTAGGAAAAGAATATGCTTTACCTCAAGCGCGAATCTTTAAAAAACAATCCCGTTTGGCCCAAGAAGCTCATGAAGCTATCCGTTGCACTGATCCGTTTTACACGCCGGAAAAAATAAAGAAATATTTAACAAAAGACGAATTGTCTTTATATACTCTCATTTGGGCAAGATTCTTAGCAAGCCAAATGCCCTCTGCTACTCTAGAGAAAACTTCAATCTCTGTTGAGTGCCAGGCTAAAGAAAATAAATATTTGTTTAAAAATAATTTTTATAATTTAGACTTTGATGGATTTTTCCGTATTTACCCTTATTCCAAACCATCTGATCTTCAGGAAAAACCATCTTTGAAACCTCAGGAAAAATTAAAAATTAAAAAGATTATCCCAAAAGAACATCTTACTCAACCTCCTGCACGTTATAATGATGCTTCTT
>Ga0307378_10012861_pt1 | contig 10649 bp, 8 predicted proteins | sample UN1MG_FD_202238 | JGI IMG/M metagenome (GOLD analysis project Ga0307378, IMG submission 202238) | Soil microbial communities from Risofladan, Vaasa, Finland - UN-1 | ecosystem: Environmental > Terrestrial > Soil > Coastal area > Acid sulfate soil | place: Finland: Risofladan, Vaasa | collected...
TGAATCTAAACAATCTCTGTCTTCAATTACCATTAATTTACTTCTGGTTCTGGGATGAAGTGAAATAATTACGTTATTCTTTTCTGAAATTCTATTAAGTGCAGTAACTATTCCAATAAGACTTTCTTCATCATCAACGTTTTCTGCACGATGAAATGTAGCCAACACATAATCTTTTTTCTCAACACCTAAAACCTCAAGAATAGTACTTGCAAGTATTGCACTACTATTTTTAGTTAAAACCTCAAAAATTGGGTTTCCTGTTTTGAATACGAAGTTCTTGTGATATCCTTCGTTAAGTAGGTTCTGCTTGCTATTTTCAGTGTAAGGTAGATTATATTTAGATAAGCTGTCAATAATCCTACGATTAGTTTCTTCTGGAAGACGGTCATCGTAGCAACGGTTACCTGCTTCCATATGATATATGGGAATCTTGCGTCTTTCAGCCAGAATCGTAAGCAATCCCGTATTCGTGTCACCAAGAATCAAAATTTTGTCTGGTTTCTCATTATCAAGAATTGTATTAAACTCTTTAATTCCGTAAGAAAGAAAGTCAGCAAAAGATATTGCTTCATGACTGAAATAATAATTAGGTTTTCTGATATTCATCTCATCAAAGAATCTACCACTGAGATTATAATCATAATTCTGGTTAGTATAAACCAATTTATGGTCAACTAAAGCATCTAATTTTTCAATTATAATACTCAACCTAATTAACTCTGGTCTTGTTCCTGCTATTGTTAATATTTTCACCCTCGTATAATTAAATTATTGTCAGCATATACCTTATTTTCTTTTGATGTTACATTAAAAAATAAATGTTTATTCGCTGCATGTAATTGACCAGCATTTGGATACTCGTAGCTCATACCGCCATGATATTGATGATAAGCAGTTAATTCATCGATAATTTTAACATTCATTTTATTTCTACGAACTCTTGTAATAAAATCATCATCATCATATGATATTCCCTTTGCAAATCTTTCATCAAAGCCATTCAATTCATTAAGTTTATTTCTATATATTGCAGAACAAAAATGATAAGCTGCTGGTCTATAAAGAGTATGATTATACCAACCGGGGATGCCTTCTTGGTAATATACTCTCGTATGATATGGCATTGCAATTTTTTTACTTTCCTCTATGATGTTATCATAATTAAGGTTTCCAAGCTGTTGTGTCTGTTGTTGTGTTAGTGCATATGTTGAAAAAGCAAAGTAATCATTCTGTGTTAGATTCTTATCAACGTATGATAGTATATCACCACTATGGAAGCATTCGGGGTTTTGTAAAATCACAATATCACCACTCGCAGCCTTAATACCCACATTAAACGGTACACACGGATTTGTATACCACTTATCACCCGCCTCTAATCTCATAATTTTCAAAAATGGAAATTCTTCAAATAATGATTCGAGTCTATGTTCATGTGAACTGCCATCATCCACGACAACTACTTCTAAATCTTTTACCACCGATTGAGATATTGATTTTAATGTTCTCCTGAACAAATCCTTTCTATTATAATATGCAGTAACTATTGATATCATTATATTGCTTGTGGATTAATTTTTTTATTTTGAGCTATATGCATTAATGTGGGATGATTACCATGATATACCAGACTTTTTTTCGGATGAAATATTGGTATTTTTAAAATATTTATTCTATTTGTTATTTGTTTACCCACCTGAGAGCTAACGGCAGCATTTCTTGTAAATATTTCATTCATTTTAAAATCTAAAGACTCTAATGTTTTTCGATTAGTAAAGAAACCACAATCAGTATAAAATATTAAATCAACCTCTTTTGTGAGATTAATAGGCTTTGTCGTATTCCAGCATGTTGTTCTACCGTCATTAAGGGTATTAAAAATATATTTAATACTACTTAATTTTATACCGTATTCTACAATCTTTTTCATCTTGTATTTCGAAAAATCATTTGGTGTAAAAACATAAATATCGTAATGATTTTTCTTACAATATTTAAACATATCATCAAAAGTCTTCCAATAGTCAAATTTACCCCTGTGTTCATCATTAATTATAACATTCGGATTGTCAATAATATATGATGAAACATCGTCAAATATCATATAATCTGCAATTATTTTTTCAGAATTCAACATTTTTATTTCACCAAGCAATTGTTTCAACATTTCTTCTCTCTCATAATTCGAAATCAGAAATAAAATTTTTACTTTTTCCACATCATCAGACTTTTTATTTAAAAGTTTTTTATATGAACCAATTGAATGTACATTCACATCAATTTCGTAGAAAATATGCTCAGATGTTCCAGTACCCCCACCCGCTCTTCTACCATTTCTTCCAGTACGCACCTCGTCACGAGTAATTAGCTCAACATTAATTGGTTTTAATGTATATCTTTTTTTATCTCTTTCATTCATTTTAGTGCCCTTTTCAATAAAAACCAATTTCTGATGTCTGAGTTCTATTCTTTTTTTTATTGTTTTTTTAATATCAAACCTCTGTCTTTTCATCAGTATAGTTTACATCGGTATAGTTTATTTTACCAACAGTTTTTTTGTTTTTTTGATACATTGGATATTTCTTCCCCTGCAAATTTAATTTCAATTCTTGAAACACATCGACATGAACCACCCTAATATTTTCAATTTTCTTTAATTCATATCCACGATTCTTCATTTCGGCATTTAGATTAAAATCCCAAAATTGGGATTCATCAACAACCCACGAATTAATTTCCTCAACAACCTTTCTTCTTTGCATATTAACACATGTCACAGAAGGTGCATCACCAAACCTAATACCTTCAAATTCAATGATATTCATAATAGAAATTACCCCACCAACACCGTTTCTTTTCAACATAAGCTGACCAATTTTGGGAAAAGTATCCATTATTTTTACCATATCTCTTAAAAAATATTCAGTAATTGGTGGACAATCATTATCCCATTGCATTGTATATTCACAATCTTCATCAAGAAAATCATATCCAACTTTAGTACCACCAAAATCACCAGTATTTTCTGTTAAATAAATCGGTTTTATTTTATAATACCCTTCTTTTTTTAAAGATTTTAACCATTGACCTGTTCCATCTGTACTTGCTTGGTCTATTATAATCATTTTATAATCATTATATCCTGCCAAACGGTCAATTTCACGAACCGTAAGTACTGTATATTCGAGACGATTAAATGCCCTAATTATAATATTTACTCTTGCCATATAGTTTTTTATTTAAATACTATTTTATTTGTAATTTCTGTTTGAATTCTATCATCGAATTTATGTTTATCAAATATCGTATCTACACCAACTTCAGCCTGATATCCTAAATACTTCTCGTCATGTGCGAGACATACAATTTTCACACCCTTTTCATTGGCGAATTTAGCTAACCAAATATCACCCATATTGGGATGTAGAATATCTTGATATGAAAACTTCAGCAAATCTGTGTGAAACATCATAACACCAGTACCACCAAAATGCACAAAAACATCTTTAAGTACTGTTCCCAAACACCTGTTATTATGGTGTGCAGAACGATAATATGACATAACAGGATATTGGTGGAATGTTCTACCGTGTAATGACACGATGTATTTTCTACCATACTGTTCAAACTTTTCAATTAAAAAGTCCGAATAGTTTGGTGGGTATAATAAATCATCATCAATTGTGAAATAATAGCCATCAGATTCATTTAATCTATAGAATTTAAAACCATCACCAATAGAGTTATCGGTGATGTAACAATTTATCTTAAAATCTCTCAGGAATCTCTCAGGAATTTCTGTATGGGAATTTAATGAGATATTGATTATGTCTGCTTGATTATATATTGAATCAATCGTTTTGAATAAGTATTCGTCTCTTTTATATGTTGCGACATTAAATATTTTTTTCATTGGTTAATACTAAATCTTCTGGTGGCTTGCCGTTATTTGGCTTACCCTGCGTCTGTGTTAATATTAAATTAATCCACTTCTGCTTTAATTTTTTTGAGAGTTGACGAAGAACTCTATAATCACCATAGCTCCATGAACCCCAATCAACGGGTAAGTGCTTGGTGTGAAACATAAAACCTATACCTGAAATGTTACCGGGTGCTATCACCTTTCCAAACTTATCATCACTCGGCACAATCCAACCATTTATATCTACTCGCCACAATAAGATTTGGTCTTCATTGTCAACGTGGCTTAAAATTATTTTAAGTGAATCCAATGATGTAAACTTATCGTCATCATCTAAATACATAACCCAACCTTCTTTTGCATGTTTTCCTAATTCATTTAAGTGAAGATTCCAAGGTGCTGCATATGTTCCAACATCTGGTTTAGGTGATACCCCATCACTAAGTTTTAACTTAATACAATCATAGTAATCACATTCAACATCACTACCAACGATGTGATTAATATTTTCATGTGATTGATTTAATATTGAATCTCTACAAACCTTAAAATATTTAGGTCTATTGTGGGTTCTGGTTATCACATTAACCAAAACATCGTTATTCTTATCTGATTTTATTAATGTTTCGTGAATTATTGGTAAATCATGCTGGTACTTCTGGACGAACTGTATTCTATTATTTTCCCACTCTTGATTGGTCATACCAACGGAATTGTGCATAATTCTTATGTCAGTAGTAACCCCAATATCACAACCATTTAGATAGTTTGGAACACAGAAACTAACATCATACATATGAAATCCCCTGAATTCTTCATCCCAGCCATCTGTAATTTCGTTGCAGTTCACAGCAATAAACAAGCCGTCAACCAGCACAACTGGAACAACAATTCCTCTACGTGGTCTACTGTATTCGCTAACCCATGTTTTCAGTCCATCTGTGTGTTGAACAACACCATGCATTTTACTTCTATCTGTCCACCACACTCCATTATTTGAGAGATATGTTGTACCAGCAACACCTATTATTTGGAACTTACTATGATTGAACTTATGAAGTAATAATTTACCCCATGTCGGAGTCTTAATCGTGATGTCGTTATGGCAAAATACCATAATAGCATCGTCATTATTATGCTCGGCAATAGCCTGATTATAAATCTGGGATAAGCTGAACTGATTGAAGTTCGGATAGCATACGACCTTATGCTTAACACCAATGGTATTGCTGATATGCTTTATAAATTTTTGATTTTCTTCCTCGCTTAGATGTGAAGAAAATACAACCACTACATTATTTTTCATACGTACTACTTATGCAATTGCAAACATAGTGATTTAAAATAAGAAAGGCAAGGATTTTTAAATTATACGAGAGAAAAAATACCATTTATTAACCAACCATGATAATCACACTTGACTCCGTTATCATTAATTGAGTTACAGACTATTGAAGGATGTAATGTCAGGGTATCGGGATTGTACGTGTGCGTACCTGTCGAAGTCTTACCACACTTAGGACAACAAACAATTAAACCATAAGATACGAGCTTTCCTTCTTTATCGTTTCTCACATAAAGAATACATTCACCTTTAACGAGTTCATCAGGATATGCATCTCGCTTTATTACAGCTTGCATTTCAGCCATTTATTGTTTCTTAAATTGTGTTAGAATTGCTTCGTAATCTGATTTGACCTTTTGAAGTGGAAATGGTATTCTAATAAGTGCACCATCAGGTATATCAAATTCCGAAACATAATTACCATTGGCATATAAAATTAAGAAATCATAGAATGGATTACCATAATACTTCTGACTGAGCTTATCCAACCTGCTGTATTCAGTATTCCAGTTCTCATATTTATCGCTTGGATTTATTGGTAGACTGACAAATGGTGAAGGTGTTGTAGTACCATCATCATTTGTTAATATACTGTATCTATTATAATCTTTATATGGCATTATTTCGGTTGTTTAAATAAATCCTCATTATCTTTCCTGAAATTCTTATTTCTTTCATTGAAAGAACTAACTATTTTATTACTTGCAATATCAACACCTTTTCTATAGCTATCCTGCATTTCAGCCATTGCTGACGGTAATAAATACATACCATCTGCACTATATGTTGAATTCGCATAGTAGTTGAAACTAACTGCATTCTGCAGAGCATCGATAGGACCTTTCAGTGACTGACCACCGATTATCTTCATTTGCATTGTAATATTGGCAATCATGGGTTGCATACCAAAACCTTCTGGGTTCATATCCCAAGTACTGTCATTATAATCGAAGTTCACACTTTCTATAATAACTTTAGTATAGAAGAAGTCACCGATTCTCAAAATACAAATTGGCTGACGACCAAAAACTGAGTTCTTAGCTCTTAAAATACCACCTTCATCAACCGCTTCATAACGTTTTGCACTACCCTGTCTTGTACATTGCTGCAAGAATGTCAGTCTCTTATGAAAATCTTCTGGTGTCTGACTGTGAAATACTGGATAGTAATAATTGTCTTCAACAGATTTAAAATCTTTCAAGATACCACCATCAACGCTATTGGTCTCATCTAATGACCTTTGTTTCATAACACAGTTTTCACCCATATTTTTAGAATCAATTAGTTGTTGAGTTGCTTCTAATTCACCTAATAAGATATCAACAGTAGCTTGTTCGGTAGATGTTAATGGTACTTTTTTCTGTTCAGTAGGTATGTTGTTTCTTTTTATTGTGATAGAAGCTATTCTTTCCTGTTTAACTTCTCCCTCTGGAATACCAACAGCAGTTGCACCAATTGCACTTCCACCTGCACTACCTTTACTTGTGACGGTCTTTATTGTAATACCTAACTCACTAAACGTTTTATTATAAATTGCACTTAGTCTTTTTTCAACAAATGCCTTTGCAGCATTCGCCCTTCTCTTACCCAACGCCAGATTATAGGCAGTATCTGCAGCCACATCATTCGTATTGTGTTCTGTATGAAGTAGTGATGCACCACCTACGATTTCAATATCATAGTATTTTCTAAGTTCTTCATTATCGAAAATATCCTTTAATGCCTTATTAAATTCGCAAGTACCAAAACCACTTTGATTACTAACACTGGTTTGGTCATATTGTGAAAATGTAGGTGATGTCACGAATTTATAATAAGTTTTACCACTCACATCATATGCAGTGAGTCCACTTATAAGATAAACTTTATCGTTATAACCATAACCCTTACCATCACATGAAGGAAATGCTGGAACTATTTCATAAAAATAATCCACATACATTTTATCTACGATGGTTGAGATATTATCACTAACTTTAGGTACATCATTTGGGAAAAATAATTTATATGTAACAGGTGATTTAAATTTTGGTTCAACATATGGTTGACCACCACGAATTTTTTCAATTTCCAATTGAATTTGTATTAACTTCAGTTGTAGATTTTCAACATATTTTGATTTATCTGTTTCTTGACCACCAAATGCAAAGAATTCAGCAATTTGTTTGTGTTTATTTTTCCCATTGTAATTCTTCAGATGCGGTGGATAGTCAATAAGCATTGTAAAGTTAAGGTTTGCAGTTCTTTCAGAATTCTGATAGTTGTACATTGGTTCATTTCTACCAACCATAACAGTTGGTTCATATTTGGCTACTGCAGTTTCATTAATTTCCATATTAAAAGGTGGAAACCACATGATGCGACCATCGAACGGTCCGACCTCACAAATCGGTATTGGTGAACCATATTCATCATCAATTATACCAACACCATCACTACTAATCACACGTATTGCAAGGTTTTCAATACTAAACATCAAGTTTTTATTATTGATTGTCTTGTCATCGTTCATTGTAGGGTGTATACGTGGAATAACAGAATCATATATAACAGAATCTGGATTTCCATTATATACATTATTTCCATTAAATCTAATCGCTTTTGCAAATCTATCATATTGGTCTAAAGCTGAGTGTTGACGTAAACCCTTACGATTTGGGAATAATGAAGTAGAAGGTGCTCTCCATAAAGCAGAACCGTTGAAACCAACAAGTTTACCACCTTTTGTAAATGCTTTTCTTGTAATATCACCAACCTGACCTTCAGTTGCGTTTATTAGGTTTCTTGTGTATTCAAGTAAACCTGAGTTTATATTGAATCCCGCAGCATCACCAACTGAATTTAATTGTTGTTCTTGTAAATTTTTCTGTACTTCGGCTTCTGAAAGTCCTTGTAATTGTGATAATGCTCCTTCAGTTTCTGGTGTTGTACCATCTCTACCCCAAACAACCTTATTTACCAGAATATCGTTATTGAATTCAGTGTTATTCTGAACCCAACTATTCATGTCAGCATCAGAAGACCAGCCTAAGTCACCTTCTTGGGGAATTGGTGATTTATTACCCTTACCGAAATTATCTTGAACAAAACCTGCATTTGGTGCATATTCCTGAGTCTCACCAGCAGTATTATTATATGCACCCACCATGCTAATATTTGCATCGTTAACCGATTTTGCTTTCGGATATATTGTAGCATATGGGTTGAATACTATATTATTAATGTCAAAAAATTTCTTATTATCTTCACCAGTACCAACATTTCTGTCTTTACCACCTAACATAAAACTTCTTGGCTCTATTTCGATTTGAGCTATTTTTGAATAGTCAGTGAAAACCGTACTATTACTTTGCTTATACATGTTGTAATTAACAGCTTTATATAAAAACTGTAATTGCCCCGTACCACTATTCTTTATAAAATCATCATTACTTGGATTCTTAGTAAACGGATAATCCTTTGCTGGATAATAATACACAGCATTGTTAATGAATTGCTCAAAATTGGTAGCTCCTTCTTTTTTTGTTATTTTATAATTAATATTTGCTGTGAAAAGACGAGTATCTGATTTACCATCAAATAAGTTCGATACCTTTATTACTGGAAAATGATTCTGTGCAATACTTGACATTGAATTCAACGCAAATTGTTTACCAAGCATTGCGAGTCCAATGGTTGTTAATGGTGTCTGAGCATCACCAGTAACCAATCTACCATAAACTGTATTTTCAAGATTATATGATTTAAAGGGAGTTATTGCAGCAAGAACACTATTAATGGAATTAACTGTTTTAGTAACGGTATTCGGATTCTGAAGTGGGTATTCAGTATTTGGAGCATAGAGATTTCGAGCATATAATGTATTTCTCAAACCTTCCGTGCTTGTCAATAATCTTGATGGAGTTGTATTAGAATCAGTCGCCATTAATATTTTTTTTATAAATACTTGCAGAATAAATTTATAATAACTATTTTTACCTTCCCAAAATCTGTCCCAACATGTCGTGCGCAATCCCAACTCTTATTATCAATACATTATTGGCGGTGAAAACAATAAGTTCTTGCTTTAGTTTAATTTATTTAGTACGTTTGGAAATTAATAATTAATTACGATAGTAATGAATATAGTTATCCCCTTATACAAGTTTTTGATTTTGTTCGTAGAACGGAATCACAAACACTTTGTAAGTTCGTGCTTGACTCGAAGAGGTAAGCAAGGCGGGTTTGCTGAGTTGTTACCGTGTCGGAGACACATCCGCTAAAGCGTAAGCGAAAACGCTGGCGAAGTTACAAAAAATAAATGACAAATGCAAGTGTTTTTCCGAAATTGTTGAAAACTACGAAAAATTAAGTAAATAATCCCTGTAATTTGGCAGCAACACTTTTCTCAACAGTAGCAGTTGGTCTATAAGTCTTTTGGAAGAATTTCTCACCATCGATTTCCATTGTGATGTTACTTACAACAGCAAGTTCCTTATTTGCAAATTCAACTTTTAATGGTGATTTTAATAAATTTGCTAAGTCAGCAATCATTCCACCACCTTTGAAATTTGCTTTACCAATCGCAGTAATAGCATTTTGAACTGCAATCCAGTCGTCTTTAGTTCCACTCATGGCAGTTCCCATCTTTTCTATATTCTTTGCAACAACTGCAGTTGCAACTGAACCAGCTACAACTAATCCCATTACGGCAGCAAATACACCAAGACCCAGACCAGCGAAATTCAATAGTGCCAATGAACCTGCAATTGCAGCTATACCACCACCAATCATTAACATATCTTTACCTGCACCTTTAGCATTTTCCAACATCTTACCTAATCCCATTCCCATGAGACCAATACCAGCAGCAGCGATACCTACTGCAGCACCAATACCCAGAGCAGCAAGTGCAAATGCACCCATAGGTGGAGCAGCAACACCCATAGCTGTACCAATCATTAATACGGCAGCAGCAGCAATTGCTCCACCAACAATAAACCAACCAAGTGTTTTAACAATACTTAATAATATTTCTGCTTGTTCTTTATTTAATTTTGACATTGAGTCTGCAAGTAAACTAATACCAGCAGCAGCGAGTCCAATACCTGCACCCATACCAACAGCAGCAGCACCTATACCTGCACCACCACGCATCATACCCTTACCTGCATTTGCATTACCACCCAAACCTTTTCCTAAACCAGCAGCTCTACTTTTAGGTGCTGTTCTGCCTAAGTTCCTTACACTAAAACCACCAGTTTTTTCTGTAACACCACCAGATAATGAACCTGCAATTCTTTCCCCAAGACCTCTGGATGTAAATCCAAGTAATACTTTATTGAGAAGAAATCCTGCAGCCATTAATGCACCTGCACCTATAAGCAATCCCTGTCCAAT
>Ga0307378_10012862_pt1 | contig 10649 bp, 11 predicted proteins | sample UN1MG_FD_202238 | JGI IMG/M metagenome (GOLD analysis project Ga0307378, IMG submission 202238) | Soil microbial communities from Risofladan, Vaasa, Finland - UN-1 | ecosystem: Environmental > Terrestrial > Soil > Coastal area > Acid sulfate soil | place: Finland: Risofladan, Vaasa | collected...
CTCTCAGAGTTGGTGATTGTGGGCTAGCAACGCTTACCTTTGGATTATCAACAGCACAGGAAATGTTGCTCGGATGTTTTTGGCCCGAGATTGTATTTGTTCTAGATAGTGATATACCAAAAAACAAAGAACATGAAAAGCAGCTGAGTAGGTGTAAAAACAAGTTGCTCCATGCGTCCGATCGTTTACGAGAGCGCGGTAAAAAAGTAACGGTTATCGACTATCTTGAACCTGGGAAAGACCCCGCTGATTATAGTAGCGAGGAACTGTTTAAGATTATAGAAGAAGCAAGACTAAATGGCTGAAATTCACAAATGTATTGTCGATTACGCGACAGCGTTGGGAAAAGACCCAAAAATTGTAGCTTCGTATATACTCCTAACACCGCTTAAGATCCCCATCTATAAAGAAAATGTAGAAGACGCTAAGCCGGTGTTGTTTTTACCTGGGCATAAGCTGACGTCTCCTAGTCTTGGTCCACAGCCGTCTAAGATTATGGTGATAGGCAAACACCCGGTAAAAGGGGAGTCTAGAACTAAAAGACTATTTTCAGGCAAGAATGGTGACGAACTCTGTGCTGGGCTAGACAAGGCACATCTTTCGAGAGATGATATCTACCTCACGAATATTGTTAGGTTCATCCCACCGCCAGGGCCAACAAGAATGTATAGCTGGTGGGTAGACGTGTGTATGTGGTTCTTATTGGCGGAGATAACTCTTGTAAAACCGGAGTATATTCTGTTAGCTGGATCAGATGCCTGTAAAGCTATTATTGGTAAGAAAGTATCCAGCTTAAAGGGAATGATTTTTGACCACAAGTTCGAAAACGGACGAACTGCAAAGGTTTGTGGTTCTCTCAATCCCGCAGCAGTAAGCCGAGAACCTTCGCTGCGCACTGAGTTTCTTAATGGTTTGGAATACTTCGCCAGCGTAATAACGGGGAAAGTTATTGAAGGTAAAGAATGCTTATACTCCGTTATTGAAGATGTGCCAACCCTTGAAAATACGGTAAATAGGCTGATTGAGGAAGGACATACCGAGTTTGCAGTCGACGCTGAGTGGGGAGACCAATATCCAGTAGGTAAGCTGCGGAGTATTCAATTTTCGTGGGATACTGGGAAAGCCGTATGTGCTGTGTTAAGAGATGAAAATCTGGTGCCTATAGGCGAGGATGCTCGATACGTACCTGCAGTGATCGAACAGCTAAAGCGTTTATTGGAGCGTCCTGGTGTATCCATAGTAGGACAGAACTTGCGTGGTGACTTGAAATGGTTTAACGACGAGGGTCTACACCTACTGTCGAATTTTAAGTTTGACACTATGCTTGCGGATTATGTGCTCGAACCAAACCGTGGGCACAGTCTAACAGACATGACACTGCGTAATACATCTATGGGCAGGTATGACTATCCGCTCTTGGAGTATATTGATTCGGCGGGCCTAAAAGTTAATAGGGACGCGTATAAGTATATTCCTCGCGCTGTTCTAGACGAGTACGGTTGCCAAGATGCTGACGCTACACTAAGGAATAAGCGGGCTCTATCCTTGGAGTTAGAGAAGCAACCGAAACTAAACGCGTTGTTCAACCAGGTGATGATGCCTCTACAGCCTATTATTGTAGAGATAGAGAAAACTGGATTGAAGTTGGATAAGGAACGTGCCGTTTACTTTACTGAGACGTTCAACACCGCCTGCGACAAGTTAGAGCTGAAACTACGTGAGGCCGCTTTGAAATTTGAGATGGAAAACTTCAATCCAAGAAGCCCATCCCAAGTTTCTACACTGTTGTTTGATAAACTGGGCTTGACTCCAGTACAGACTACGCAGGGCACGGACTGGGAAATGGTTTCTGGGTATTCAGACGAACAGCTGGATGATTTGAGTATTCGCCCAAGCACTAATAAGCGCACCCTGGCTGTGCTTAGCGGTGAGCACGAAATAGTTACTTTACTATCAAACTACAGGACGGTGTATAGATTAACGTCTACGCTGTTCAAGCCTTACGTTGTAGAGGATGATAAAGTTACCCCCGCCGACGGTAGCTTATTAGGATATGCCCAATATGATGGAAGGGTGCATACAGAGATCGCGCAAACGGTTATAACGGGTAGATGGTCTAGTCGAAACCCTAACTTACAAAACATCCCCGCTCGAAGAGACGTGCTGGTCAGGCATATTCTAGGCGATGAAACAATTCCGCCAACACGTTCTTGTTTTATAGCGGATGAAGGCTACCTATTGCTGGAGTTTGATTATCAGCAAGCGGAGTTGAATATCCAGGCTATTTTGTCCGGCGATCGAGAGATGTTCGAGGTCTTGAGAAATCCAGAGAGAGATATCCATGCAGAGCTGGCCATAAAGATTAATAAGCTCGCCTGGATGCCTGAGATGGGGAACCCGAAGAAGTGGCTTATTGTCCAGGGTTTATCACATATGAGAGACTACGCTAAGAACGTAGTCTTTGGTGCGTCATATCAAGGCGGAGCTTTTACTCTTTACCTGAACATGTTGGATTCAGGCGTTTCGTGCAGTGTCGAGGATGCGGAATACTCGCTTAATCTGTTTAGAGACACGTATTCCATATACCAGTCGTGGGCGAACAACCAAAAGAGACTTGTTTGGACCCAGGGATTTGTAGAGAACGTCTTTGGCCGGAGACGGTATTTCTACAAGTCTGATGACCGGGGTATTATGGCTGCGCAAGAAAGGGAAGCCGTTAATTACCCCATCCAATCCACTGTGGGGGATTTGATAAACATTTCGTTATTGCGCATAAACAATGCAAGAAAGAAACACGACTTACACTTCAAGTTTGCGTTACAGCTGCATGACGCTCTCTATTTTCTTGTCCCATTTGATGAGGTAGAGAAGACACGAGAGATTGTGCCTGAGTGTATGAGAGTAAAGATACCGGGGCATGATGAAGTTCTCGAGACTAGCAGTAAAGTATATGTGAGATGGGGAGAAACCCCAACTATAGATTCACTGTTTCAACATGGTGTTGAAAAGAATTTGGCTTTAAGATTAATAGGAAACAAGGTGTAATTGATGAGTTTTGATTATTTTCCGAATGAAGAAAACACTGGTTCAATACTGGGTGGTCGTGATGGTGGTCGCGCAGAAAGTATAAAACTGCAAAGATGGCGTGGTTGTTATAAGTATACAAATGCAATCCCGGTCATACCGGCCAATCCCACACTAGAGTGCAGGGTTTACCCCGACTATGATCCAGAACATGATGCATTCAGCCCGTATATAGAAAATGGACGTTTAACGTGGGTATGGTTAGGCCGCGGCGTTGATTATCTTGGCATGAAGATCCCCGAAGCCGAAGTGGCTTACAATATCAGCATGTGGCTTATGCCGAGCAACATCACAGATTACTACGATGTTGAGTTAAACACCATGACTAGCCCGCGCGATAAGTATTACTTCGCGTTAAAGCACTGCCCTTATGCCCTACTCTATTCAAGAATGACAAACAGCATAAAGGACGCAGATACGCCTATAGAGTGGGGGTTTATGACCAGTAACCCAAGCTGGCAGAAGTTCACGCGCAATACTAAAGACTACGCGCCAATCAAACAGGATGAGCTTCACGGTTTGATTCTTGGCGAGGTATTCGAATTTGCTGGCGAATCCTTTGATGAACCTTTGAAGCCAGTTGCGATTGAGTTTAGAAAATCGGCTACAGTAGAGTTCGTTAGTTCTGAGAAGGTTTTTCACGAGAAAACCGGCAAGAAGGCTGACACAGAAGAAGCTCTATACAAGCACTATAAAGCAATAGACCCGGCTGAAGGGTTTAAGATCAGACTGGTAAAGAAGTCCATATCTCGTGATAAGGGTGTTTCTTATCAGGTTCACAGCTTTAGTGTCCCCGGCGCAGTGTACCCCATTAGCCCCGAGGAAATCAAGAATAGCTGGCACCCGTTTGAAGAGGCTGTTGAAATAAACAGTATTACCCGCGAGCCTATTATTAGTCATCAAACGTGCGAGCAGCAGCTTGCTACCCTGATGACAATCTTTAGTCCCGAAATCGTGGACTACTGCTTCCAGAATACACCTTACTACCGTGGGCTTCCGAGCCATGCGCGCGGCTCATTCGACAGATATCAGTCTTCTTACAGAGCTAAGCCCGCCGGTTTCTGGTATGCGTATCATCGCGATCGTTGCATAGCTGAGAAGGAAGGAAAGTTTGAAAGTACGGAATTGCCCGGGTCGTCATCGGAGGATTTAGGTGCCGCCTTTGCTGGCCGTAAGCCTGCTAACCAAACTACCGACGGTGAAATTCTAGAAATGGGCGCAGATCCGGTTAGTCAGGAAAGTGTCGATGAAATGCTTAAACAACTAAAAGAGATCTAAACCAATGAAGATGTCGAGATTCTGGTGGGCGCTGCGCAGTTGGTGGCATAGGCCATCAATGTATTACCGGACTAGGCGTCTATATTATTGTCCGTATTTTTCGCGTAATCTCAAACTACTATACCGGGATCTCCGCACACTGATGACGCAAATATGGTGGACACTGCGCTGGAAATTCCCGCTACGATGTAATGGAAACCGCGGCGGTTGGCGTACTAGACTATGCGACTGGCTAGAAGAAAAGGCCAAAAACGCAGAAGAGAAAGAATACATACGAGATGGAACGTTCTGAACTACTATCGACTATGTTAGCTGAGGCTAGGCGCAGGCTAGGTAAGGAGTCTGCGCCTATCACGGCTAATGACCATTTGTTTTCGTACATTGGCGTGCATTTACCTTACTTAGCTCTGCGTTATCTCTTACAGGCTGATATCTGGCCGTTGAATAAATTGATCCTGCTCTATGGTGATGAGGATAGTTGTAAAACTACTTTCGCGCTAAAGGTCGGACAGTTGTTTATGCAGAGTTTCGGTCACGTTGTCTACATTGACGGTGAACACAAGTTCCCGTCGGATATAGCAACGTCGCTGCTTGGTGGGCCATTGCAGGAGAACGTAGACTTCGACTATGCCGAAGTCTATTCAGCCGATGAAGCACAAGCAGCTATGCAGACCTGGATAAAGTACAATTGTGACGTAAATGAGAAGATAAGAGAACACAACGAGGAAGTAAAGAAAGCTGGTGAGGGAACGAAATGGCCCGAGTCGCCCCTTCTTATTATCTTCGATAGTTTAGCATCTGCCTTGTCTTCGGAAGAAATCGCAGCTTTAGAAAAAGATGGGTATGGGAGTGCTCGAATCGCTGTATTCGCAAAGAAGTGGGCTACTCCTATCATCAAGCTATCAAATGACCTTGCTAATTCTAATGCCACTATAATCATCATTAATCATGAAAAGCGAGAGCCTGGGATGTACGGTGCTCGCACAATAGTTGGTGGTAAAGGTCAGAAGTTTCTCTCTTTTCTGAGCTTGCGGATGTCTTCTGCACGAGGCTCAAACAGTCTTGCCACATATACTGATCACACAGAAAAGTGGATAAAGATGTACGTAGACAAGAATGGGATGGGTGCGTCGAGAAGGGAATTAGAAACTTGTCTAGTCTGGGATACAGCAGGCAACTTTGATTTTGATCTGGAGACATCCGCTGTTGAGCTTCTCAAGGAAAACAGCAGCATAAAAGATCTTGCGTTATACAGAAAGAAGTATAACTGCGCGACTCTTGGTTTAAAGGGGGCTACATCACAAGAAGTTCTAACTAAGCTGCTGTCAGAGCCGGAGGTTTACAAAGGTGTTTGTGAAGCGTGGGGTATAAAGAGCAGAACTATAATTAACGAGGAGTTTTTAAATCCAGAAGATGCCGGTGGTAATCAGCAAGGGGAACACGAAGATAGGTAATATCCCCAACGTATCATTACCTCCGGGCAAGAGTTGTATCAAAAACGCACCATGTAGCAGAAAATGTTATGCTAAAAAAGCGTATCGATTATACAAGACAGCCCGACAAGCTTGGGATAACAATTGGGATATCCTGACTCAAAACAGAGAACAATACTTTCTTGATATCAATGACTATCTAACGAAGCACCCGTCTAAATACTTCCGTTGGCACGTTGCTGGCGATATTCTTGATGCTGCCTATTTTGACCATATGGTTAAAACAGCGCAGGATTTCGAGGATACGTTATTCCTTGCTTATACTAAAAATCATGATACAGTTCTCGCGTATGCCTTGGAAAAGGATATACCCGATAATCTGTCTGTGTATTTAAGTATGTGGTTAGGATGGGGAGAACACCTTGTTGATTCGCATGACAGGTCATTCTTTCCCTTTGCCTGGTACCAGACAAAGAACAACGAAGAAGACAGGCCACACACAACTACATTTGTGTGCCCTGGGAAGTGTGCAGACTGCAAGCATTGTTGGCATAGTCATGCTGATGTCATTTTCATGGAGCATTAAAATGGTTGCTAATCTGAGCATGATTAATGGCGAGGCCGAGATGATGTACACAGGGGAGCGACCCTGGCACGGACTCGGCGTAGCGTTGGACAAACCCGCGACTGCTGAAGAGGCGATTGCTGCGGCACATCTTGGTTGGCTGGTTGAAACAGCACCAGTAGCGGCCAAGATTGGAGATACGATTGTAGATTGCCCGGGTGCTAGGGCCACGTATCGAGCCGACAACAATAGTATTCTTGGAGTAGTGGGCGATAGGTACACACCTGTCCAAAACACCGAAGCTTTTCAATTTTTTGATGGTGTGGTTGGAGAAGGCGCGGCTATCTACCACACCGCAGGGGCGCTAAGAGGAGGTGCGCTTGTCTGGATTCTGGCCAAACTACCCGGCGAGATTCGTATTAAGAAAACGGATGATATTACAGAGAAGTTTCTCCTATTGTGTAATTCGCACAATGCTACCACCCGTCTGATTATGTGCTTCACGCCTATTCGTGTGGTGTGTCAAAATACTTTAATAGCTGGTTTAGGTGTAGGAGAAGACAAGGTGGCTATCTTGCATACTGCCAGTGTGCACGAGAAAGCTGAAAATGCCGCTAGAAGATTGATCGAAAAGACCACCAAATACTACGAGACGTTTGAGGAACAAGCCAATTTCCTGGCGGAAAATGACTTCCTCAGCAAGGAAGTCGACGAATACCTTGATACCATGTTTCCATCAGATGAGACTACAGGTGAGTACTCCGGGCGTACCAAAAATACGCGAGATAAGATCAAGGAGCTTCTAGAATCGTCAACAAATAGCATGGAAGGCATTAAGGGGTCATACTGGTCTCTTTACAATTCCGTTGCTGAGTGGGTAGACCACCATCGTACAAGCAGGGGCCAAATTGAAGATCCCTCTATCCGCCTTCAAAGCATTTGGCTCGGCAGTTCTGCCGCGCTGAAGAATAAAGCATTTAAACAAGCACTAGTTCTTGCAAACAGTTAAAGGATGTAGAGTATAAATGAGTAATATTTGGACTGAAGCTGAAACGGATATCGTATTGGAAGTTATGGCAAAGCAGCGTTCTGGTCTTCTTCCGATTGACGCTGGGAACACCTCTGCGCTGGCTCGTGCAGTAAAACACACGCTGTGGCACAGACTACACTCGGAGCGCACCAACCAGGCGGCTCGGAGAAAGATCCAAAAACTGGTTAACACCTATGTTCTCGGATACTAGGCCAGCATTTAGCGATCTGGTCGAGGATAAGGCGGCAGAGACTGAGCGCAGGTTCGAACAACACTGCCTCACCGAGCTTCTTAAAAAGCTTGGCTTGAGCGTAAAAAGAGTTGAGAAGCTTCAAAGCAAGACTAACTTTGACTTCGAATGGCTCAACGGGCTGGGTCTCTGCCAGCCTTTCTTTCTTCGTAGTAAGTACATGCGCAGGGGGTTTAGTCTCGATAATGTAGTAAAGTCGAGCAAATCCTTTCCGCTATGGCTTACGTATTGTGAATTACACAGTGAAGCGTTGTCATTAGGGATGAGCCACATTGGACTTATGTTTAGTCTGCCTGGTACCGGAAAATGGGTGGCGCATAACGACTTGACAAATGTCCAAGTTCATGTGTATAATGGGGCTGTTGTCATATGTCGAAAAGACAAACGAACCAACGATCCATATCTTATTCTCGAACACCTCCCCACATTTACCTCTACCCTATTGATAAGCGCGAGCGATCGTATAGAGAGGTTTGAAGTCTATGGCTGACATCGAGAAAGCCAACCAGTTCATAGTTCGCGCCACAGATTTGTCACCGGAGGAGCAGTGGGATCAGGACATCTCAAAGCTTCTACAGGCCGACTTTACCATAAAAAGCATGAGAACTGTTTATTTCTGGTATGTTGGTCATATTGAAACTTTGATGATGGATGCCTATTATTACGGTTCTAGAGCCTCTAAGAGCCACAGCGAAGCAACTACTGTTTTAGCAGATAAGCTAAACATGCTAGAGCGAGAGGTACTACATGCTCGACAACTACGCGATAAGTACACTTTTGAAGAAATCATGCAGTTCAAGGAAGTGCCGTTTTCTGTTCTGCTCCTTCTCTGCGCTGTTGAACGTGAGAAGCGCTTGCCTTATCTTCTGAGCAATATTAAAGCACTGCAAAGTGGTGAGATATCCAAAGAAGAGGTTAGGTCTGAGGTGTCGCGAGAAGTAGAAAGAACTACGAAGCACCGGCCTATGAAGGTGTCTAAGGCTGTTGCTAGCACAGAGAGATTTATCCTCCAGATGCAGAAGTTTTATTACGACATACGCAACGGCGACACCGTTCCATCGGCTGATGATAAAGCCGAGGTTAATGGAATGCTTTGTAGTGTAGAGACGTGTATGGATGGTATAAGAACTATATTAGGGCTAGACGATGTTAGCACCAACAGCGACGTGGAACGATAAGGATAAGCGCGTTGCCGCTATTCTGAATGTGCTTAAGCAATCAGAATACAGCGACAAGCTCCTTACACCTAGCATTGTTACGCCTCTTAGCACCACTCTCCAGACTCTTTTGTGTCTAGACGATTCTTCCCTTCCAGCGCTAAAACAAACAGTGTTGGAGTTTATTGGAAACGCCCTGGATGAAGAGAGACTTGAGCAGATAGCAAAAAAATTGGTGTTTGGGAAAAGGTCGTTATTGTGTGGAGTTGTGGTATCTGACCATAACATGCGTAGCGGGCCGGTTGAAGTCAAGTGTACAGGTGTCAGGATTACAAATGACAAACCACCTAAAGTTGAGATTGTCGTAGAAATACAGTCTGGGCCGTCTTCATGTGCTATAGAGCATATAACTTGCTCTGTAAACGCCTTTCAACATATAGCTAATAAGGTCGGGGCACAGGGTAAGCAGAAGGTTGCAATACATCCCAACCAGATAGTTGGTTTTTCATTTATGATTACTGTTCGTATCGACAGTTCTAACCGGCTTTCTATTGATTCTTACTATGCCACGCCAGAACAACGGTCTAAGAACGGGGTTATCAGGAGAAAGCGCCTAGAGAAAAGTAAACAGTGTAATAAGTTGTGCCATTATTGCCCGAAAACAACAGAGGCATGTGGGTATGCTACACACGATAAGGCGTGGGTAGCGAGGAAATGTCCAAATGGGCACGTTGCATACTTCGACAATGTGGGTAGATGCCTTCACTGTCTTGAAAAGAAGCTTGCATCGGCAGGAAATATACTGTATTTTGGAGAAGACCTATGAATTTTGTATATCATTTTCGTATTCCGAAGGTTAGAACAATTGATGGAACCGTGCGGGCGAGCTTGACTGAAGGTAAGGGTGGAGCAACCGTTGTGTATATACGCGATGACTCAACATGGTACTACGGCGTATCTGTCTGCTCTCCGTCCGATCTGTTTTGTAAGGGCGAAGGCATAGATCACGCCATAGCAAGAATCGCTGAGCACATTGTTGGTGACCAAAGCGATGAGCCTTATACCGGCGAAGTCACTGGAATTGAAAAGTTTGACCGCTGGGGTATGCTTCCACATGCATATGGGGTAGCAACAAGGGCAGTAAATCATACCTTTGCTAATCCGTTTATTCTTGCCGTTCCGTTGCGCAGGGGCGGCATGAAGAGGTTTGTGCTGCTCCGCAATACGCATGGCATGGAGTCTGTAGTCAGGGCGTATAGAACGGCTAATCCGACTCTACCGAGGTCATTAGCTGAACGTATGAACGCAAAAAGAAACACGGCATCGATTGAAGCATGAGTAAAGAGTTTAAAATACACATTGTCTGGCTCGACTGCGGGCAATTAAACGCTGCGGCCAAAAGTACGGTAGAAGAAATGTTAACTTTTATCCTTGAGGAGAAGATAACACAGTATCTACTGTTTTTTGGTTACATGTTTGATAGTGTCTACCCGCTATTAGGGCCAGCCGCTGAACATTTCTACGAGATGATTACAGCGGCTATCAACGAGAAGAGCGAAACTAAGGAGGAAGATGGCGCAGGGACCGACCAGCCCGAGCACATGGAAACGGGCGGAGAGGAAAGTAGCTGAATTTCTTCAAACTAGGCGCACACCGCTTAGTGGTGGTAATTCAGGACATACTCGAAGCGATACTCTCCATGCTAAAATCTTTGCTGAGGTGAAGCTGCGCAAACAGTTTACCCTTATCGACGCCTGGGACCGCCTAGACGCATCGAAAGGCGTGCCAGTTCTCTATGTTCGAGAAAAAGATAACAAAGATGACATTTGGCAGCTTTGGCATTCCGCAGATA
>Ga0307378_10012863_pt1 | contig 10649 bp, 5 predicted proteins | sample UN1MG_FD_202238 | JGI IMG/M metagenome (GOLD analysis project Ga0307378, IMG submission 202238) | Soil microbial communities from Risofladan, Vaasa, Finland - UN-1 | ecosystem: Environmental > Terrestrial > Soil > Coastal area > Acid sulfate soil | place: Finland: Risofladan, Vaasa | collected...
TCCAAAAGCGAAAGAGTCGAAGAGTCCGACTCTTGGCGGACCCTTCGACTCTTCTACCTGCTGCTGCGACTCTTTCCCGCCACCGTCACGACACGAGCGTCAGCGTTCCCGTGGCGACATCCACCGAGTAGGTCTGGTAGCCGATCCGGTCGGTCCCCACGACGACCGTTTCGGCATCGGTCACGATGCTGACCACCTCACCGGAGCCGCTCGCGGCCGTGAAGGTCAGTACAACCAATCCATCCGAGCTCACCTCGGACTGGAGCATCTGAAGCACCAGGCCGGACGCCACGTCCGAGGGGACGGAGGTGAGATGAGTTAGATTGACCTCCGTGTTCAAGAGATCGCCCTCACCGTTCTTGACCGCTTCGCCGTCCACGCCCAGCCACCTGCCGGTCGCGTCGATGATCAGCGTGTCGTTCCCGTCGCCCATCAGGGCCACGAACACGTTCCCCGCGCGGTCGTGCAGGATTTCCTTCAGAACCACGGAAACCTGGTCGTCACCGGCGAGCGTGATCACCGCCTCCACGTTGGTCACGCCGTCGCTCTTGGTCACGTCCACGACGTCATCCGGGGTGGCGGACGGCGCGGCGAAGAGAAGGTCAAAATCCCCCCCGCCGTCGATCCTGTCGTCTTCCGAGTTCACCCCGTCCCACAGGATCACATCGTCGCCGTCGAGGGCCTTGATCCGGTCATCCCCCGTCGTCCCCACCAGCGCGTCGGCCTTGTCCGTGCCGACGATGACCTCCCCCTTGTCGCCGGCCGCCGCCGCCTCGATTGGGGCGGCCAACTCCTCTCCGGTCGTCGACAGCAGCAGCCTCGCCTCGAGGGATTCGATCAACGGCAGCCCGAAGTACGCCCGACCTGAACCTGTTCGTTGCTCACGCATTTTGGACTCTCCTGTTCTGAGATGATCCGGGGCCGGCCACCGGCCCCGAAAACACGACCTGCCCACCACGGCGGGCCAGAGGGCGTGAAGGGAGTCATACCCCTGAAACGCCCGCCTCACTGCGGCGTATCCTACCACGAATCCCTTATTTTGACAAGGAAGTGATGTCTTGGAAGGCAGTTAAAATGGGGCCGCCAGGCGGCATATCAGGCCGGAGGTCCGGGGTCAAACAACGGAAGGAAGTCACCCGGTCGAAGGGTCGATGACTCTCCGAGCTTCCGGCACTTCCGGCCTGGGTCTCCAGGCCGGGGGAGATCACTCCACCCTGCCGACGCGGATGTCGAGGTCGCGGCGTTGTTCGAGGCGGTCGACCCCGCCGTCCTTGATCCACAGGATACGGTCGGACTTGTCGAGCATCTTGTGGTCGTGGGTGGCGGTGATGACCGTCACGCCGTGATCGTCGCAGAGGCGGCGCTGGAGGGCGATGATCTCCTCGCCGGTGTGCAGGTCCAGGTTGGCGGTTGGCTCGTCGGCCAGCAGGATGGTCGGCTCGTTGGCGAGGGCGCGGGCGATGGCGACGCGCTGCTGCTGCCCGCCGGACAGCTCGTCGGGCCGGTGGCTGGTCCGGTCGCCCAGGCCCACCTCCGTCAGGACCGCGTCGGCGCGCTCGCCCGCGTCGTGCTCGCTCTTGCCGCCGAACAGCAGCGGCAGCATGACGTTGTACCGCGCGGTCAAGGCGCCGATGAGGTTGTAGGCCTGGAAGATGTACCCGATATGGGCGTTGCGGATGTACGCCCGCTGCCGGCTGGTCAGGCTCGTCAGGTCCACCCCGGCGATCGTAACCGACCCGCTGCTGGGATCGTCCAGGGCGCCGATCATGTTGAACAGCGTGCTCTTGCCCGACCCGCTCGGGCCCATCACGGACAGGTACTCGCCCTCGAACACGTCCAGGTCCACGTCGTGCAAGGCGCGGATCTCGTTGTTGCCCATCCGGTACACCTTCGACAGGCCCCGGACCTCGATCAGCACGTTCTTGTCGGACATCGCCGCCATCTCCATCCAATCACAGTCGCGCCACAACGGCACGCTGGAGAACACGTCCTCTCGAACTTCCAAAGCGGCCATGTCGAATATCGAACACCGAATGTCGAACACCGAAGTGAACGGCCGTTACTTCGACATTCGACATTCGATATTCATTATTCGACATTCGCCGTTGTTGCGGCCTGTGGCCGCACCGCCTAGTAGGGCAGTTGGATCACCGCCTTGGCCAGGAACGTCACGCCCACGCAGAGCATGGTGATCAGGCCCATGCCGCAACTGAAGCCCGCCGCCACGACGGGCACGTATTGGCGCCACTTCAGCCCCATCTTCCGCTCGAAGTAGAACCGGCTCAGCAGCGCGCCGATGAACTGCGGCACGACCACGTGCGGCAGGGTGTTGCTCAGGCCCCGCAGGATGCCGAACACGAACAGCACCGGCATCTTCAGCATCCACGTGACCGTGAACAGCAGCCCCCCCACCACCCCGCCCGCCAGGATCACCTCGGGCTTGAACGCCTCCTCGAACGGGCTGTGCCGGCCCAGGGTGGACGAGTGCACGATCGACTGCATGGCCGCGTCCAGCTCCCAGATCTTTTCCGTGTACGGGTAGCGGGCCGAGGGAATCGGCGCCAGCGACCAGATGAAGTTGGCGAAGAAGATCGTCGAGATCAGCACGATCGGCACCAGCACCAGCTCCGACTTCCAGATCGACCAGAAGCGCGTCCCGGTCAGCTCGGCCTGCCGGTACATCACCGTCCGCAGGCCGTAGTTGGCCAGCGGGATCGGCAGGAACCACACCGCCACGCCCCCCGTGTAGCCGGAGAGGATGAACGCCGCCTCCCGCACGAAGGGGATGGCCACCACCTGCCCGGCCATGCCCTCCAGCCTGGCGGTCACGTAGCTCAGCAGCGGGGTATAGGCAAACCCGAACAGCACCAGGATGGCCATGACCGCGGGGTGCCAGTCGATCAGGAAGCCGCTGACGAGGATGTAGGCGGAGGTGGTTATGACGTACGTGGCCAGGACGAGGGGGGTCGGAATGTCGCCGCGTTTGCTCTTGTCGGGGACGCCCTGGCGAATGGTGTCGAGCTGCTCGCCGGCCCGGGCGGCTTTGCGGCGCCGCTGCGCGGCCCGGATCACCTGGTAGATGCCCGCGGTGGCGATGGCGATGCCGGTGCCGATGGTGAAGCTGAAGTAGAAGTCGATGTTGTTCTTGTACAGGGTCTTGACGGTCTCGTCGTTGGATTCCCAACTGCTGAGGATGCCGTAGCGGTAGAGGATGGGGTTGGCGATCATCGCCATGATCAGGGCGACGAAGCTGCCGAGCATGGCGAAGAACGGCAGCACCATCCCGGTGACCAGGTGGGCGAGGTTCCAGTTGATGCCGATCGCCACCGCGGGCAGGTAGTCCTGGGTCTGCTTGGTGAAGTCCGACCAGGGGATCGGCAGGATCATGATGGGTTTCTTGAGGATCGCCCCGCTGATGGTGGGCAGGCCCATGTAGATCACGCCGAAGGCCAGCCCCAGGATGCCCCCGACGGAAAAGACCCTCCATCGCCACGATCCCTCCCCCGACTCCTTCTCCTCCTCCGACTGCTCCGCCAGCGCCATCACGCCCTGGGCGCCGATGGTCGCCATCGGGAACGGCAGCTTCTCGATGTCGCTGGCGATCCGGAACAGCCCGTAGCCGAGGATGGTGTTGTTGAGCCGGCTGACGAACATGCTGAACACGACCAGCGCCATCGGGATCAGCCAGGCCTGGTGGAGGAAGCTCCGCTGGTCCAGCACGGCCGGGTCCTGCGGCGCCCACCACAAGGGGATCTCCTCGGCCACCCCGGCGCCGATGGCGGCCTTGCTCTGGACGTAAAACTGCTGCCAGAACAGCCCGGAGAAGGGCGTCGCCAGCACGGCCCCGGCCATGTAGAACAGGATGAACAGCTCGGGCCGGCTCAGGTGCTTGTGGGCTCTCCGGGCGACCTCGATGAACAGGATCACCGTGACCCACTGGGCCGCCGGGCCCACGCCGAAGCCCGCCACCAACTGCATGTACATCGCCCCGGGCACCATCAGCAGGGCGATGAACAGCGCGCCGACCAGGGAGCTCCACCGGAACCCTTCCTCGAAGGTGTCCGGGGGGAGCATCAGGTTGCGGTACTGCTCGAGTTCCTTGTCGTACCGGAGGGTGCTCACCGAGTCTCTCCGAAGGTTTCCGGCGTCACGTCTTCCACCGGAAGCTGGGTCCACTGCGTCAGGGTCATTTGCCGATACCGCTCCATGATCTCCGGCTGGAGCGACCTCCAGATGAGCAACTGTTTACGCAGCTCGTTGATGAAGACGCGGTTGGCCCGCTGCCAGTCGCCCCGGGTCCCGGAGAGGCGGCGCAGGAGGATGCGGATCTCCTCGATGCCCTCGATCTCGCTGGGCTGGGCCATCAGGGCGAACGCCTCCGACACCCCCAGGTCGAACGGCGCCAACGCCACCTGCGCCTGCATGCCGAGCTTGTCGTCCGACTGCTTGAACACGTGCACGCTGGCGGTCGCGAACACTCCCAGGGCCGTGTCCGAGAAGTTCTGGAAGTGCTCCCGCAGGAAGCTCACCACGCCGGTGATGTCGTAGGCGCTGACCGTGAACGGAAAGACGATGTCATGCACGTCGCCGTCGGGCTTGCCGATCTTCCACGACCGCTGGATGCCCGGGTTGGCGCTCCGCGAGGCCTTGATCGCCGGGTAGATGGTGGACACCAGCACCGTGCACATCACCGCCAGGACGGTGACGGTGGCGTTGGTCGAGGAGTAGTTCATCGTCGGCGGGCTGAACGACCCGAACCAGCCCGCGGAGGCGATGTAGCTGAGGCTGCGGGAGACGACCTGGCCCAGCAGGTACCCGCCCATGCCGCCGACGACGGCATAGACGCACGCCTCGGCGAAGAACAGCCCCGCCACGTGCGGCGGCGCCAGGCCGAGGGCGCTGAAGGCGTAGATCTCCTTCTCCCGGTCGGAGACGGACCCGAGCATGGTGGCGAAGATGATCAGCCCGCCGAGCACGACCGGGATGATCAGGTCGCGCCACCCGCTGGCGGCGGTCAGGGAGGTGAAGAACAGGCGGTTCACCTCGCCCCGGGCGCCGAGGTAGGTGGGCAGCTTGGTGACGGTGGCGACCTCCTGGCCCACCCGCTCGATGTCGACGGGCCTGTCCGCTTCCTCCCGGCCCCGCTCCCGCGGGAAGATGTTCAGGCTGCACACGCGCCCGCCCAGGCGCCGGGCGAGCTCGTCGCCGCAAACCGCCACGCGCGAGGCGCCGAAGGTGACGAACTGGGCGGACTGCACCTCCGGCAGGTCCTCCAGGCGGGTGGTCTCGGCCGCCTTGTAGGTGCCGGTGCTCTTGCCGCTGGAGGCCTCGTAGTCCACCGGCAGCAGGGACGAGCCCTCCAACTGGGTGTAGTTGGTGACCTCCCGCGTGTTGAGCCTGCCGGCGAGGGTGCAGCGGACGCCGTCGACGTAGATGGTTTCCCCCTCCTTCTCCTCCTCGATGCCAAGGCCGTTCTCCCCGGCGACGGCGTGGGTCAGGAATACGCCGTTGCCGGCCAGTGCATCGCCCTTGCCGCCGAGGAGCTTGGCGAGCTCCGGCAGGCGCTGCACGTCCCGCGGGTCGATGCCGACCATCACGGAGATGTTGACGATCCGCTTGCCATCGGCGTTGGAGACGGGGATCTTCTTGATCTGGTTGGCGGTGGCGTAGGCCTCGACCTCGCTGGCGGTCTGGGCGACCCAGTACCGGGGCACCACCTCGGCCCGGTCGGCGAGGAAGCCCTCCAGCGTGTCGGGGATCTCGCGGTCGATCCGCGTCCACAGCGGATGCCGGACCATCACCCGGGGCGGACCCGACAGCGGCCCGCTGAACGTCTGGCGGTTGCCCCAGCCCGATCCGAACGAGGCGAACGTCAGGATGGTGAAGGTCAGCAGCACCACGGTCGCCGCCGTCAGCAGCGTCCGGATCGGCCGGCGGCGCATCGTCGAGATGCCCATGTGCACCGCCGCCATCATCGTCGAAAGCCGGGAGACGTCCGAGGAGTGCACCGTGGTGCCCAGCCCCTGGAGCCGCCGGACCTCGGTCTCCAGCTTGCGGGTCATGATGACCATCACCGCCACGCTGAGCAGGATGATGCCGAAGGCCAGGAAGATCACGATGGGCGTGGCGGCGATCCGGAAGGCGGGGTTGACCATGTACAGCACGCCGAAGGTGATCAGGAAGAACACGACGAACCACCCGATCTGGCGGTAGATGTGGGGCGAGCCGATCAGCAGGCGCTCGATGGAGTAGGCGAACGGGATCGACAGCAGCAGCAGCAGCACGACGGCGACGACCAGGTCGTTCAGCACGCCGTGCAGGGGCCCGTAGGCGCGGCGGTTATACGCCGCCGCCGCGGCCTCGGTGCCCAGTTTCCCGGCCACGTCCCCGCCGTCCATCTTCTGCGCCTTCTCGTGCAGGTTCTGCGCCTCCAGGTGGAGCCGTTCGATGGAGTTCTCGAGGATGCGGTTGTCGCGGAGGATGGTGAGCCTGCCCTGGTTGAGGTTGAGCCCGTTGGCGGCGGTCACGTCCACCGAGGGATAGTGGACGAAGGGCTCGACGCGCACGCCCTCGCCCACCACCGGATCGGCGGGCGGGGCGTTGCCCAGCACGATCATCCCCTCGGGGTTGAACAGCTTGACCTTGTCCGTGTCGTCCTTGACGTAGACGGTCAGGATGTTGCCGCCCTCGACGACCAGGGACCGGTCCTCGTTCAGCGGCGCGGTGGAAGAGGCCTTCAGCGCCTGGGTGTTGAAGCTCAGCCGGTCGAACCCCAGACCGACCATCGTGGCGGAGTGGCAGGGGAACATGTTCCCCGCGTGGTTGATCAGCGGCTGCGCCTGGTTGATCGTCTGGGTGTTGGTGATCCTGTTGATCAGCCCGCGATCATCGTACAGGGCGGAAACGACCACCATCGCGCCCATCCAGTCGGCCGAGTACGGGGGGAGCTCGAACCGCCCGTTCACCTCCACGCGGGCGAGGGAGAACGGGCGGAACCCGGGCGGGAATTTCGGGGTGGGGTGCCCTTCCCAAAGCTTGCCGCCCTTCTTCATCACGGCGACGATCGCGCCGCGCGCGGGTACGTCCGCCAGGACCGATCCGCTGGTCATGATCAGCACGGACGGGCCGCGGTACTTGGCCTTGCCCCCCGCCAGGTAGAAGTCCACCTCGGTGAACTGGACGGCGGGGTTGATGGGCTTCTTGAGGCTCATCTTCTCGTCGCTGAACACCCGGCGGCAGAAGGGCGCGAAGCGCTTCATCGCGGCCAGCATCTGCTCCACGTCCAGCCCGGCCGCACCGCCGCGCGCCACGACGTCGCAGGGCTGCCCGTCGCGCGGGTACCGGTCCATGGGCGTCATCACCGCCAGGTTCTGGATGCCGAACGTCCCGGCCACCCCGCCGGGATGGGCGACCCGGCCCGGAGCGAAGGTCCGGTTGGCGAACGGGTCCTCCAGCGCCCGGGTCTCCAGGCCGGTGTCCTCGCCGCCCGACTTGGCCATGTCCGCGATCACATGGAACATGGTGGCGTACTTGCCCATGTCGTCCTTGGTGGCGTGGACGCCCTGGGAGTCCTGCCCGTGGATCAGCGTCCAGCGGCCCGAGGCGTCGCCCAGGTTCATCGCCACGTGCAGGATGATCGTGTTGCGGTCCGGGCCCATGGCCTTGCTCAGCACCATGCCCGTCTTGGTGAAGTCGATCCAGCGCTCGATCTCTTCCAGGCGCTCGGCCGTCTGGGCTTTGACCCGCTCCAGGCAGATGTCATAGGTGGACGGGACCCGCTCGATCAGCTTCTCGACCGACACCTTGTGGTCGTCGGCGTTGAACGCCGCGGCCGTGGCGGAGAACCCCTCGACGTTCCTGTTCATCCAGGCGATGCCGGTGTTGGCCCCCTTGGGGCCTTCGATGTCCTCGGCCTTGAACTTCTCGATCTTCTGGTTGAGCTGCTCGAGCAGGCCCTGGAGGCGCGCCTTCTCCTTCGGCTGGCTGAGCCGGGCGACGCTGGGGTACTCGCGCCGGTGCAGGGCCCGTTCCAGGTGGCTCCACGCGGCGTCCTCGACCTTCAGGGGAAAGACCTTCTCGTTCGCCTCCACCGTCGCCAGCCAGTGCCGGCACGCCTGTTCGGCGACGCCCCGCAGCTCGGATCGGAGGGCGCCCTCGTCGGGGCGGACCTTCGCCGGATCGCCGGCGGCGGGCGCCGGCCCGTCCCCGCCGGCCTGGGGCGATGCGGAGGCAATCCGGTCGAGGTCGGCACGGAGCTCCCTGGCCTTCTCCCACCCGTCCCGGGCCGCGAGGCTGTGGCGCCGTACGATCAGGCGGAGCTGCTGGAGCTCATCCCGGGCGTACTCCCCGCCCAGCTCCTTGGCCTCACGGCGCATCCAGTCGCGGGCGGCCTCGTATCCGGGATACTCGTTGGAGTTGCCCTTGATCTTGTCGGAGAAGATGTCGCCGGCGTCCAGGACCTTGCGGATATCCAGCATGTGGTCCTTCTCGCCGCGCTCGACCTCCTCGCCCTTGTCGTTCTTTTCGCCGAGGAACATCTCGAGGCGTTCTTCGAGCTCCTTCCGAGGCTTGGCCTTGTCGCGGTAGAGGTGCCCGTAGAGCGCCCTGGCGCCGGCGTGGTTGAGGGTCTCCCCGTCGAGGAAGCACAGCAGGATGTCGCGGCGCGGGGGGCTCCCCTGGAACTGCTCGGCCAGCGCCAGCAGGGCGGCGCAGTTGGCGGCGCCGCGGGCCCCCCGGGACAGCTCGGGCACTTCCGAGAGGCTGTCCAGCGGGGCGGATAGCAGCATGGCCTCCTTCTGCTGCTCCTCGGGCTTTTTCTTCTTGTCGAACACCGGGTCGGTGCCGCGGATGATGCCGATGACGTTGCTGCCGATCAGCGAGGCCCACCGCGAGGCCGAGCGGAGGGTGACGGTACGGGATTCGCTCCGCAGCTTGAGCTTCTCCGCCAGCTCGGCGGCCACGTGGAACCGCGGCAGGTTGGCGGGATGGTTGACGTGGTGCCAGGGATACGCCACGGGTGCCTCGCCGCCGAGGAAGATCACCGCCTGCGCTCCCAGGGCGAAGGCGTCGGTCCACCGGTCGCCGGCGGCAAACTCCAGGACGACGATCGCGTTGCGCGGGTCGGCGGTGTATTCCTTCAGCTCTCCTTTGCCGGCGTAGACAGTCCTTCCAACCAGCCCCTCCTTCGGCGTGGCGGGGCCCTGGAGGTGGTTGGGACGCATGGTGTGCACGCCGTCGGCGGCCGTGTACGTCTTGCCATCGACGGTCAGGGAGCATTCGGTGGCGACGCTATCGATCACCGAGAAGTCCTGGTTGATGACGACCTCGACGCCCATGGCCTTGAGCCGGTCGGCGACGTACTGCCCCGCCGCCAGGCTGCCCGGGAGGTCCTTGGCGACCGTCAACTCGGCCTCGCCTGCCCGGACGGTCTGCCGCTGGCCCCACCCGCACAGGCGATGCGGGTGGCGGGTCAGGACGGTGAGGTCGCGGCGGAAGTTGGCCTCCTCGGCCTTCGCCGACGCGGCGGCGGCCTGGACGGCGGGGTCGGCCCAAAGGGCCTTGACGGCCTTGTCGGCGCGGTCGCGGTCCGCCTGGGAGACGGGGACGACGTTGGCGATCCAGACCTTGCCGCGCGGGCCTTTCTCGGCCTTCTTGCACCCCGCGGGCGAGGCGAGCGCCGCGGCGGCGATCAGGGCCAGTGCGGTCCACCGGACGGCTGGCGGTCTACTCATTCTCCTCACCTCCGATGGTGCCGGTCTCGACGGTCACCTCGTCGCGCCGCGCGAGCCGCTGGACTGCCCCGTCCCGGATCCACATCATCCGGTCGCACATGTCCAGGAGCCTGTGGTCGTGTGTGGCGCAGATAACGGTCACGCCGCGATCGACGTTGACGCTTTTGATGATCCTGTGGATTTCGGCGCCGGTCTTCAGGTCCAGGTTGCCGGTGGGCTCGTCGCAGAGCAGGATCTGGGGATTGTTGGCCATGGACCGTGCGATGGCCACCCGCTGCTGCTGCCCGCCGGACATCTCGATGGGCTTGTGGAACCACCGTTCCTTCAGGCCCACCAGGTCGAGCAGGCCCATGCCGCGTTCGCGGGCCTCGTCCTCGGTCACCCCGGCGAACGCCATGGGGACGGTCACGTTCTCCAGGGCGGTCATGTACTGGACCAGGTTGTAGCTCTGGAAGATGTAGCCGATCTTCCGGCACCGCAGAAAGGCCAGCTCGATGGCGTTGAGCTGGGCGACGTCCACCTCGTCGATGAAGACGCGCCCGGAGGTGGGACTGTCCAGCCCGCCGACCATGTTGAAGAACGTGCTCTTGCCCGAGCCGGAGGGGCCCATCACGCACAGGAACTCCCCGCGGATGATTTCCACGGTGATTCCGCGGAGGGCGTGCGTGACGACCTGTCCCATCCGGTAGGACTTCTTGAGGTTGATCGTCCGGATGATGACGGGCTGGAAGCCGCCGTCGCCGCCGGGCGTGTTGGGGTCTTGGGTATCTGTCATCTTCGCCTCGGGTTACTCAATCCGCATCGCTTCCATCGGCGCCAGGCGCGCCGCCACCCAGGCGGGGTACATCGCCGCCAGTGCCGCCAGGATCACCCCCGCCACCAGGCACGCCCCGGCACTGCCCAGCAGGATCAGCCCGG
>Ga0307378_10012864_pt1 | contig 10648 bp, 8 predicted proteins | sample UN1MG_FD_202238 | JGI IMG/M metagenome (GOLD analysis project Ga0307378, IMG submission 202238) | Soil microbial communities from Risofladan, Vaasa, Finland - UN-1 | ecosystem: Environmental > Terrestrial > Soil > Coastal area > Acid sulfate soil | place: Finland: Risofladan, Vaasa | collected...
CCCGATGACGCCCTTGCCGCCGCGGATCTGGGTGCGATACGTCGCCACCGGCAGGCGCTTGATGTACCCGTCGCGGGTCATCGTGATGACCATATCCTCGTCCGCGATCAGGTCCTCGATGCTGATGTCATCCGCCTCTTCCTGGCGAATCTCCGTGCGCCGCTCGTCGCCGCGCTTCTGCGCCAGTTCCACCAGCTCGCTCTTGACGATCTGCATCACCTTGCGCGGCTGCCATTCGTTCTTCCGCAGCCACTCCCGCGTCAGCCGCCGGCCCTCCTCCTCCCCCACCAGGTCCGAAAGCCGCTTGCCGAGGATGTCCTCCAGCCTCCCGATGGTCTTGATGATCTCCCGGTACTCCTCGTCGATCTTCTCCCGCTCCAGGCTCGTCAGCCGCTGGAGCATCATCTCCAGGATCGCCTGCGCCTGCTTCTCCGACAGCTTGAACCGCGTCATCAGCTTCTCGCGGGCGTCCGGCGGGCCCTCCGCCTGGCGGATGATCTTGATCACCTCGTCCAGGTTCTTGAGCGCGATGCGGTAGCCTTCGAGGATATGCGCCCGCGCCTGCGCCCGGGCGAGCTGATACTGGCTCCGGAAGACCACGACCTCGCGGCGGTGGTCCAGGAAGCGCGTGATCAGGTCCTTGAGGCCGAGAGTGCGCGGCACCAGCGGCACCGGCTCGTCCGCCACCACGGCCCCGAACTCCGGAATCAGCCCCACCGCGTTCACAGGGAAGGTCGACCGCATCCGCGTATGCTTGTAGAGCTGGTTCAGCACGACGTGCGGGTTCGCCTCGCGCTTGAGCTCGATGACGACCCGCATGCCCTTACGGTCCGACTCATCCCGAAGCCCGCTAATGCCCTCGATCTTCTTATCGTTCACCAGGCCGGCGATCTGCTCCACCAGGCTCGCCTTGTTCACCTGGTAAGGCAGCTCGGTGATCAGGATGGCGTTCTTCCCGCCGTCCATCGGCTCGATCACCGCCCGCGCCTGCATGCGAATCGATCCCCGGCCCGACTCGTAGGCCTCCCGGATGCCCGTCGTCCCCAGGATGAGCGCGCCCGTCGGGAAGTCCGGCCCCGGCACCACCGCCATGATCTCGTCCAGCGTCGCCTCCGGGTTATCGATCAGCAGCGCGCACGCCTCCACCACCTCGCCCAAGTTGTGCGGCGCCATGTTCGTCGCCATGCCCACGGCGATACCCGAGCCGCCGTTGCACAGAAGGTTGGGGAACATCCCCGGCAGCACCGTCGGCTCGGTGCGAGTCTGGTCGTAGTTCTGGACGTAATCGACCGTTTCCTGATCGATATCGGCGAGCATCTGGGCGCCGAAGGCCGACATGCGCGCCTCGGTGTACCGCATCGCCGCCGGCGGATCGCCGTCCACCGACCCGAAGTTCCCGTGCCCGTCCACCAGCGAATAGCGCATGTTCCATTCCTGCGCCAGCCGCGCCAGCGTCGGGTACACCACCTCCTGCCCGTGCGGGTGGTAGTTGCCGGAGGTATCGCCCGCGATCTTGGCGCACTTGCGGTGCTGCGCCCCGGGGGTCAGGTTCAGGTCGTGCATCGCGTAGAGGATGCGCCGCTGCGCCGGCTTCAGGCCATCCCGAACGTCCGGAAGCGCCCGCGCGATGATGACGCTCATGGCGAACGTCATGAACGACTCGCGCATCTCCTCTTCGATGCTGATGTCGGATACGTTCAGAATCTTCTCTGCTTTGGGCATTTACTGGTTCTCTCGTATCTGTAATCCCCGCGAGGCGCAGCTACCACATCTACATCCCCACGGGCCTGTGAATCTGCGTGATGCGCCGGAGTCGCATGGATCTGTGGTTCCGGCCGTTCCCTTGCGTCTTCGTGCCTTCGTGGTTCGGCCGTTTCCGTCGTTCCGCTCACGCCCCGACGAGGTCGAGGTCGCGCGCCTCTTTCGCATACTTGACGATGAAGTTCTTCCGCGGCTCCACCACATCGCCCATCAGCGTCGCGAAAATCTCATCCGCCCGCTTCATCGCGTCTTCCGCGTCCTCGATCATCACTCGCTTGATGCGCCGCTTCTCGGGATCCATCGTCGTGTCCGCGAGCTGATCGGGGTTCATCTCGCCCAGGCCCTTGTAGCGCTGGATCATCGGGTTCTTCGCCTTCACCTGCTTCAGAATGCCCGCCAGCTCCTCGTCAGAGTGGGCGTAGAGAATGTCTCGCCCATTGCGCACGCCGTACAGCGGCGGCTGCGCAATGTAGAGGTGACCACCCTCGATCAGCTCCGGCATGTAGCGGAAGAAGAACGTCAGCAGCAGCGTGCGGATGTGCGCGCCGTCCACGTCCGCGTCCGCCATGATGATGATCTTGTCGTAGCGCAGCTTCGAGGTGTCGAGGAAGCTATGCGACTCCTCGCTCTCGCCGTTGCTCCCGTTCTCGCCGTTGTCGCCGTTGCCATTGCCCCCGTTCAGCTTGATGCTCGCCCCCAGTGCCGCGATGAGGGCAGTGATCTCGTTGTTCCTGAGCATCCTGTCGAAGCGCGCCCGCTCGACGTTCAACACGACTCCCCGCAGCGGCAGAATCGCCTGATACCGGCTGTCCCGCCCCTGCTTCGCGTTGCCGCCGGCCGACTTGCCCTCCACCAGGAACAGCTCGCACTTCGACGGGTCGCGCTCCTGGCAGTCCCACAGCGTGCCCGGCAGGCTGGAGTTCTCAAGCGCGCCCTTGCGCTTGACGAGGTCCGCCGCGCGCCGCGCCGCATCCCTCGCCCGGGCGGCAGTCACGCCCTTGTCCACGATCTTGCGCGCCACAGTGGGGTGCTCTTCCAGGTAGTCGGCGAGCGCCTCGCCCACGATCGAGTTCACCAGCCCCTCGATATCGCTGTTGCCGAGCTTCGTCTTCGTCTGTCCCTCGAACTGCGGCTGCGTCAGCCGAATGCTGATGACAGCCGTCAGCCCCTCCCGCACATCATCGCCGACGAAGTTCCGGTCCTTCTCCTTCAGCAGGTTCGCCTTGCGCGCATACTGGTTGAGTCCCCGCGTCAGCGCCGTCTTCAGCCCCGAGACGTGTGTGCCTCCCTCCACCGTATGGATGTTGTTTGCATAGGAGAGGATGTTCTCTTGATAGCCGGTGTTGTACTGGAGCGCAATCTCGACCACGGTCTCGTCGCGGCCGCGGGCGAAGAAGATCGGCCGGTGCATCGGCTCGCGCGCCTCGTTGAGATGCTCCACGTAGGCCGCAATCCCGTTCTTCTCCTGGAACGTGACCGTCTCGCCCGTCTTCTCATTCGTGAAGTTGATCTTCACCCCGCCGTTGAGATAGGCCAGCTCCTCCAGTCGGTTCAGCAGCCGCTCGGGCTCGTGCTCGATGCTCTCGAAAATCTCGGTGTCCGGCCGGTAGCTCACCTTCGTACCCGTCTTCTTCGTGCTGCCCTTCACCTTGAGCTTGCTGACCGACTTGCCGCGCTCGAACCGCATGTGATGGACCTTGCCATCGCGGGAGACTTCGACTTCCAGCCACTCCGACAGCGCGTTCACCACCGAAACCCCAACGCCGTGGAGGCCGCCCGACACCTTATAAGCGCCCCCGCCGAACTTGCTCCCCGCGTGCAGCACCGTCATCGCCACCTCGACGCCCGGACGCTTCTCTACGGGGTGCATATCAACTGGGATGCCGCTGCCGTTGTCCGTGACCGAGACCGAATCGTCCTTGTGCAGCACACAATCGATCTGCGTGCAGTATCCGGCCATCACTTCGTCGATACAGTTGTCCACAACCTCAACAAAAAGGTGATGCAGACCCCGCGCCCCTGTCGATCCAATGTACATCGCGGGGCGGCGACGTACTGCTTCCAGCCCTTTCAGGACCTGAATGTGCTTCGCCTTGTAGTCCCTTGCTGCTGGTTTTTCTTTTCTGGCCAAGTGATACTCCTTACTACCCGTCAAATGAGGGTCCGAAGAGCCCAGGCACGGCCTCGCCGCTTCTCCCCCACACTCCCCCGTGAAGAGGGAGAAATGCCAGGTAACATCGAGATTTTTCGGACCTAACCACTATACCATTTCCGGCCCGAAGAATCAAGTTTCGGGGGCTCCTGAAGGTGGCTGCCGCGATCCCCGAAATCAATAACTCTTATGCCTAAGTTGATACACGTAGACTTCTGCGGCAGACACTTTCACGTCTGAGCAATCTGTTCCGAAGGAGCGAGTTTACCCTGAAGGGTACCGAAGGGCCCGCCGGCCCCAGTCCGTTGGCCGCCGCCGTTCTGTAGGGCGGGGTCTCCGCGCCCCGCCGGCCTTTCATCCCTTACGCGAACGCTCCCCGGCAGTCTCAGGCCGTGGGGAGGGGGAACAATCGAGGGGGGAGGGTGTCCCTCCCCCCTCGAAGCGCATTCACCCTATCGCAATGCTTATCTCAGGTAGGGCGCGCATGTCTCCGCATGCGCGCCGGCCGTGGCCGTTCGCTGTAGGGCGGGGACACTAATCCCCGCCGGCCGTTTGCCTTTCCCGGTAGCACAGGTTTCCAACCTGTGCAGGCGGCGCAGCCGCCTCCTGCAGGGCGCGCTGGTCTTCGCCAGCGCGCCGCCTCCCCTCCTATGCGCCGCCTCCCCTCCCCCGCTGCGATGTTGCTTTGTTGCTTCGGTAGCTTCTGCCGAAGCCAGCCGCGCTTGCCCGCCCTCCGTTTGGCGGGTCCATCTGCGGTTTCCTCCGCCGTTTCCGTTCCGGGGCGCAGCCCTCCCTTCGTGCCTTTGTGGTTCCGAATCCGTTCCCCCGGGGGTTGATAGGGGGCAGCGCCCCCTTTCCGGCTTCCGGCGGGAACGAACGTTCCCGCCGCCACCTACTGCCTCGCACCCGTCGTCGCCCAACCGCAACACCCTGCAGTCTCTGACAAGACGCCCGGCACGCCAGTGCCGGGGTTGCCGGGGGTTCGAAAGGGGGCGGTAGCTCCCCTTTCCGGCTTCCGCCGGGAAGGAACCTTCCCGGCGCCACCTACCGCCCAGCACCCGCCCCCGCCCGACCGCGCCACCCCTCGGCCTCTGACAAGACGCCTGCGGGTGCCGCTGGCACCCGCGAGGGGGTCTGGGAAACGGCGGACACGTCCCCCAGCCGCTGCCTTCCCCGCACCACAGTGCGGGTGCCCAATCCGCGTCCATCTGCGGCTACCCTCCCCCCTACCCCACCCCCAAATCCGACTTCTTGAACAGAGCCGCGGGGCGGAAGCCGGCCTGGAGGATGTTCGTGTCCGCGCCCTCTTCCCGGTCGATCACGTAGATAATCCGGATGACATCGAGCCCCGCCTCCGTCAGCCGCTTGGCGGCCGCGATCGCCTGGCCGGCGGTGGTCAGCACGTCCTCCACCAGCACCACTCGCTCACCCGACTCGAACTCACCCTCGATCCCCTTCGCGGTCCCGTACTCCTTCGCCTGTCGCCGAACGACGAGCATCGGAATCCCCGTCTCCAGAGAGAGCGCCGTCGCCAGCGGCACGCCGCCCAGCTCGACTCCCGCGATCCGGTGCGGCCCCGGAAACGGGAGCAGATCGGCCAGCGCCCGAGCGATCTCGCGCAACAGCTCGGGCTTCGTTTCGAACCGCCACTTGTCCAGGTAGTACGTGCTCCGCTTCCCGGAGCTGAGCACGAAATCCCCTTCCAGATAGGCGGCATCTTTGATAGCCTTCGCAAGTTCGCTCTTAGTCATACCTTCCCTCAGTTGGTGGTCAGACCACGTCGCTAACGAACTTAGTGATGCGATCTATCGAATCGGCAAACGGATGCGGGTAGGACTCCCACGAGCCTGGCACAACGGCCTCAAGAAACTGCTGGTAGCGGTTCAGCCCATCCCCTTTCTTGCTCACGACCAAGACGCGTTTGCTGTCGCCGTATGTCAGAGCGCTGGCCAGCACGAACCGGAAGTAGGAATCGGTGGGAGGGAGTGAGTGCCCCACGATAACGACGCGGGACGCTTCGCACAGGTCCTGACAGGCTCGCGTCCAGACTCGGGTGAGGGCATATCGCAACGAGTCTCTCTTCCACGAAGGGGGTATTATGTATGGCTTGTGCCCCTTGCCCACGCCGGCGCGCGCGAGGTGGTACCCGCATTCCTCACCATCCATCTTCGATACAGGGTTGACGGCGTATAGGCCAATGGTTCCCCAGTTCTTGAAGAAATCGAACTGGCGTATTGGGGCGTCGCAGCGGGAATCCACACACGTCCCCCAGTTCAGAGAGCCGTGAAGCTTGAGTAGCCGGGGCACGAAGCACGCGAGTTCGGCGTCAGTAGCACGGCCCAGCCAGTAGAGGGGCCAAGTGGCAGCTTCTGCGATGGAGATCCGGTGTGCGTCCGTTTCCTTGAAACCGTCCTTACCTGGAAGCGCATCGAACGAATGTGCTGGCGTGAACGCCAGGACAGCGTCCAGCGTCACATCGTAGTTGAAGGTGATGAAACTGCACCGATCGTTCCACAAAGCCCCGTCACGCAGAGCGCGCAGCGCGCCTATCAGCTTCCCATACGCCCGAGAGGGTGCGCGTCGGCTCTCGAACTCGCCCAGCGTAGCGTCGAGTGCGGCTTGCGTGGCTCGGAAGTAGCATTCCGCTACCAGGAAGGTCAACTCGTCGACAACCCTCTCGTGAGCAGCATCGAGAAACTGGGACTCGATCTCCAACAGGCACATCATGTCCTCGAGATTGTCGGCGTCAGGAGCGTGCCGGGGCGTCTCACGATCCTTGTACTCCCGCAGGGCACGTCGGTTGATGGCGTCTTCTCGCCAAGCTTCCACCTCTGTGAGCGCGCGCTGAGTCCGGAGATCGCTGGGGAGTTCGTGCGCCTTCGATAGGAACTCGCACATGAGAGGAGCGCCAAAGTCCCACGATGCCCCGGCTCCGAAGATGAAAGCAACGCGATGTCGCGAGTTTTCGGTCAATACTCGATTCCCTTCCGCGCCTTCACCCCGCGCCGAAACGGATGCTTCACCTCAGCCATCTCTGTCACGAGGTCGGCCGCCTCGACCACCTCCGGCGGCGCCTCCCGTCCCGTCAGAATCAGCTCCACCCTGGCAGGCCTGGTGCGGATCAGGCCGAGCACGTCGTCGAGCGAGATGAGGCCGCGCGCCAGCGCGCCGAACACCTCGTCGACCACCACGATGTCCCACTTCCCGCCGGCGACCGCGCTCCGCGCGAACTCCATCGCCTCCCGCGCCTGGCTCCGGTCCTCCTCCGACGGCGGCAGCTCCCACCAAGGCGCGCCCGCAGAGGCCTTGCTTCTATCCCCCCACTGCGCCGCCCCGAACGCGCGTATCTCCAGCTCCGGCGCCAGCCGCTTGGCGGCCGAGCGCTCGCCCGATTCCCAGCCCTTTTTGAGAAACTGGACAACACACACGCGAAGGCCGTGCCCAACGGCGCGCAAGGCCGTTCCGAGCGCGGCCGTTGTCTTCCCTTTTCCGTTCCCCGTGTAGACCTGAACGCGCCCTTCCGTGCCGTTTTTCGGCCCCTCGGTGTCCTTCTTCATGCCCATCTAGTCCTCGACCCCCTCCCCCCGTGCTGCCTCCACATCCAAGTGCGACGTGTCATTAAAGCAGGCAACCTTCAGCTCGTCTGAGCTCCCCAGGAAGACCGTCACAGACCCATTAGAGACCCAAGTGCGGTCCCAGGAGCCAATCGGAATCTCCAGCACCGCGAAGATGGCGGACTTGATCGGCCCGCCGTGGGTGGCGACAGCCACCGTCTCGCCGGGATGCGCCCCTGCGATCTCCGCCAGCGCCCCCACAACCCGCTCAGACAGCTCCTGCTGCGTTTCTCCCCCCGGCGGCGCCAGCCCTAGGCGGTCCCCGAGCCACCTCTCGAAAGCACCGGGGTCGGCCCCCCTGATCTCCTCCGCCGTCCTCCCCTCAAATGCCCCGTAGCACCTCTCACGCAGCTCCTGAACGGTTTTCACGCCCAGGCCGTGCGGCGCGGCGATGATCTCACCTGTCTCCCGCGCCCGCCCCAGATCGCTGGCGTAAACAGTCGAAATATCCAACCCGGCCAGGCGTTCCGCCGCCCGCCGGCCCTGCTCGGCCCCCCGCGCCGTCAGCCGCGAATCCGAGTGCCCCTGGATCCGCCCGGCCAGGTTCCACTCCGTCTCGCCGTGCCGCACGAGGATCAGCGTCGTTCTGTCCTTCGCCTGCTCCATCCTCGGTATGTTTCTCGGGAAGCTCGTCATTCGCCCCTCAGGTCCACTGTGCCCAACTGCGTGCCATCGCGGGCGAGCTGGATCGAGCCGAGCCGCACGCCCCGCACCACGCCTTCGTCCGCCAGCGGTGTGTACAGGCCCATACGCCGCTGGCGGAAGTCCACCTTTTCCAGGATCGCCAGCGCGCAGGTCGCGCCCCCTTCGTCGATCAGCCCAACGAGCAGGTTCTGCAATGACGCCTGCTCTACGACGAGGGCCCGGCCCTGGAAGCTGTTGCCGAGGTCCCGCAGGCCGTTGGAGTCCGGACGCCCATTCACGATGAGGAACACGCCCTCCGCGCCGCGTTCCATGTGGAACACTTCGCAGGCGACGCGCTCCTCTGCATAGGCGCGCATGTGCCCCGGAACCGGCTTTCCGCTCGTCCAGGCGCTGTTCTCGACCGGCACATCGTCCCAGGAAAGGTCGACGGTCGTTGCCCCCGAGAAGTAGGCGGCGAAGCTGCGCTGCCGCCGCGCAGCCCGTTCCTCTCGCGACCGCGGCTGTACCGCGCGGGACAGGCGCAGGCGGAGCACCCGCGGCCTGCTGCGGGAACGGTAGCCGGCGAGCAGATGCTCGACTTCGTCCTCCTCCTGCACTGCAACGATCGCGTCGGGCTCTACGAGGCGGATCTTCGCCCCCTTCAGGGCTCGGGCGACCCCTCCCGAGACGAGGCCGGTCGTGTCGATGACAATCGTCTCCGCTCCCCCCTGCCGCGCCGATGAGACGAGCGCGGCGGTACTGGCGGCCGCCTGGAGGAGATGCCCGACCGGAGAGCAGGCGCCGACGAAGTCTATCGCCTTCGCCGACAGATCGGAAAGGCTATCGAACTCGCGGCGCACATCCGCGAGTCCGACGCAGGCGGGTGGACCGATGCTCGATTGGCCGACGTCAGCATCGACCACGGCGACGGAGCGGCCGGCTGTCCGCGCCTCGTTGGCGAGGACGGCGGCGAGAGTGCTCTTGCCCGAGTCGGTCTCTCCGATCAGGAAGAGCGTGCCCCCCGCCCGGGCCGCTTCAATGGCCGGCCCCCAGGATGGTGGGATGTCCCATTGGTGATGGTCGGTGCTCACCGGGCGCCTCCGTGAGTCATGGGATCACCAGTGCTCCTTTGCCAAGAGAGCAGGTTTTCCTCCCTGAGTGGTCACTGGCGGGCGACCGTCGAGTCGCGGGAATCGGGTTGCGGCGACAAGTGGGGAGAGGTAGAATAGATGTGATATGTCCGGCGGCCGATGGCGCCGAAGCCTCAGCATCATAGCTGTCATCGTTGCAGCGGCGGCTGCCTCGTGGTGGCTGCTCCACCCGAGGCCGACGGATGAAGACCTCATCCTCGCCCTGGTGGCGAAGGCCGAGCACGGAGTGGAGACGAAGAACAAGGACGAGATCATGGAGTGTGTGGCGAAAGACTATCAGGATGATTCCGGCCTGTCGCGCCTGGACATTTTCCGCCTTGCGCTTCACTGGGAGAGAAGCCCGGAGCAGGTGGACATAGTCATCGACGAGTATGAACTAGATAGCAGCGCGCCGCGTGCGACGGGGCGGTTCGACGTGCAGCTCGAGTTCCAGGGAGCTGGTCGGCACGAGCCTCCGTTGCGGCTTCCACTCGTAGTCGAGTTCGAGAAGCAGCGGCAGCGATGGCGGAGAGTCTGGCTGGTGAAATCGATTAGAGGCCACGGAATAGAGCACAACCTCGAGGGGCTGTACTGATGGCGCAGGACTCCGGGCCCATCGAGTTCGAGATCGGCGACCCCTACGAGCAGGAGCGCGTCCTCCGCCATTACGAGCAGATCACGGCGGAGGACGAGCAGCGGCGCCATGAGGATATGGAGCTGCATGCCACGACCGCACTCCTCTGCCTGCGGTTGGGCGACTTCTACATCCGATCGGGCAAGATCCAGCGGGGGATCGCCGAGTACAAGCGCGCGGTCAAGATGGACCAGAACAACGCGCTCTTTCGCACCCGGCTCGGTGACGCCTACCTGCTCCGCGACCTGATCGATCAGGCGATGGCGCAGTTCCGGAAGGCCGTGCAGAGCGACCCGGAGCTGCCTGAACCACGCATAAGCCTGGGCGACCTGTATCGGCGGTTCGGGATGAACGTGCAGGCGCTCGAGCAGTACCGGGTGGCAGCCGCAACCGAGCCGCACCGGGCGTACTATCACTTCAAGCTCGCCGACACGCTCGCCGCAATCGACCGGCCCAAGGAAGCGCTCGAGGCGATGTTGGTGGTTATCGGACAGGCGCCCGACAACGCTTTCTACCGCTTCCGGCTGGGAGTTCTGCACCTGAGGCTGGGGCAGGTGGAGGAGGCCGTGGCGGAACTGGCGAAGGCCGTCGAGATCGCCCCGTACGATGACTACTACCAGGTGCGATATGCGACCGCGTCGCTCGCAACAGGGCGGATCGTGGAATCCATCGACGCGTTCCGTATGGCGCTGGACATGGACCCCCGCAACCGGTGCTACCAGGTCCTGCTGGC
>Ga0307378_10012867_pt1 | contig 10646 bp, 6 predicted proteins | sample UN1MG_FD_202238 | JGI IMG/M metagenome (GOLD analysis project Ga0307378, IMG submission 202238) | Soil microbial communities from Risofladan, Vaasa, Finland - UN-1 | ecosystem: Environmental > Terrestrial > Soil > Coastal area > Acid sulfate soil | place: Finland: Risofladan, Vaasa | collected...
GACTAACTGGAATATCTATACCGGATTGTGGAACCAGATAGACGTCGTCAAAGATAAAGGTAATAATGTGTTGCGTCTGCAGGATAAAGCTCCTTACGATTATGCCAAGGCGGTTCGTGTATTTCCGGAAACAACAAAGGCAAAGATATCGTTCGACTTGAAAGTCCAAAAGCCCGGACGCGATGCCCTTGAGATAGAGATGCAGAACTATAAGGGACAGCGGCCTGTGCGAATTGTTATCGATGGTAAAAACGGTTTGGTCGAAACCGGCAAGTGGGCAAAGGTGGTTATCGATGTCGATACAAACGCCGGCAAATACTCTTTGGCGATTGACGGTAAAGAAATCGTTTCAGGAGAGGCTTTTGCCGAACCGCTCGACAATACCGGCAATCCGTATAAGTCAAAGTTCGCAACTGCGACAGTCGAACGCATTGTCTTTAGAACTGGAAGCTGGCGTATGAAAGACTTCAGCAGGTATGGATTCGGCGCCAACGATTATCGCAAGAATGAGCCTGACCTGACAGCGCCTGACGACCCTGTTGATAATGCGGTCTTTGATATTGATAATTTCAAAACCAACTGCACGAAACCATAATTAAAGGCTTGTGAAGCGCAAAATTTCGGCATAGTATTCGAGCAGGTTTGAATATTAAAAGAAAGTTCTATTTAGGATATTGGAAAATGTGCAAGCTAAAAGTGTCGCTTTTTGTTGTTTTCTTGTTGTTCTTGGTAACAATATGCCCCGCGGGAAAAATTGTCGAGCAAATAGGGAATTGGCGAGTGACTGTCGGGCCGCCTGGCAACGAAGTCTATGAGCCGCCTGTGGAAAAGCCTGATATTTCAGTTGGTACGCCCCCATCCGAAGCGGTTTTGGGGATACCGAAGTTAATTATTCCGGCTTACGGCATTGATAAGTGCGAAATTGACGATGACGTCTTTGAAATAAAATGTGAAAAGAACGATAAGAAGTATAAGTTCAAGATCACCGAGGACGCAACATTGGTGGAATTGGAATACGAAGATGAGGAGATTGATCTGGAATTACAAGCTGACGAGATGGTTTATAAAGGTACTAAGAAAGCTATCGACAAAAACGTGGTGCCGGAAAAAACCACTAAGACTTTGGCAAAGATTTATCCCCACAGTAAAATTGAAAAAGCATGGACCGCAGATACAATCGCAGGGAAATATTTTGTGATTCAAATCGCGGATATGGCATTTTATGCTCGAGCCAATGGTCAGATCCAAGCGGCAAGAGCAATAAAAGATGACGGGCTCGATGAAATCGACCCAGAAGACGAAAAAGATAAGCAGGAAAAACCTGTAAACGAACAACAGTTCAAAGCTCAAATGACAAAACTGCTAAGTCAGTATCGCGATAGATTTAATTTCGATAATCAAATAAAAAAGCTTGGCAACAAACCTAAGAATGAGGACGGCTCTTACCGATATGTGGTTATGGGTGACAGCCGCTCGCAGTGGAATCTTTGGTCAAACATCGTAAAACATATCGATACTCTTGATCCGAAGCCGGCTTTTGTTATCAATTCTGGTGACATAGTTCCTAAGGGGTATGCGTCCGAACTTCGAAATTATTATATTAAGCCGTTGATGAAGACAGATATACCGCATTTTGTGGCAATCGGTAATCACGAAACCGGTGACGACGATATGGCACGTGAGTTTCAGTACCTCTTCGGAAACAATTCGCTGAATTACTATTTCGATTATGGAAAAGCCAGATACATTTTTTTCGATAACGCCTCGGATGCAGGAAACACTGAACAAGCTCTCAAATGGCTTGACAAAACTCTCGCAGATACTCCGAAAGCTTATCGCAAATATGTAAGCACACATAAACCTCCTAAAACAATCGAAAAATGGGCCTACCACGCCTGGGGAAGCAAAGAATCGAAAAAGTTCACGAACCTGATGACAAAACACAAAGTCAGCGAAGTTTATCTTGGCCATATACACGCGTATTCGACTGCAAGATATGGCAGTGTAAATTACACCTTGAGCGGTGGAGGAGGCGCATCGTTGCATAATAGGTTTGGCCCGTTAGGCAATGTGAACCATTATGTTATATGCGATGTACTGCCCGATGGCTCGGTAAAACAGCAAGTCGTTAGATTCTATAAAAAGAAAGAATAAAAAAAAGCCGGCATGACCCCTACTAAACTAAGGGTAAATCATGTAGTGTTAACGGGGGATTTGAAACCCCAGGCATAAACCTTGGGCCTAAATAATTTCGGTGTTGTATTTGTTTGTGGAATATGATATTCTTATGAGTCAATAATAAACATAAAGTTGGAGTTTTTTAAGGGAGGTCACAATGACTCGAAAGTTGAAATTGTTTAAACTTAGTACAACGGCGGCGATTCTTTGTTTCGTGGTTGCCATTTCGTCTTTTGGTGCGGCCAGTACCGTGGAATTTTCCGATTGTGTGATTGTCACTGCTAAACAGCAAGGCAGTGTCGAACAAAAAGCGACAGCCGTTCTGCAGGAAGAGATTGAAAAAAGGACAGGGATATCCTTAAAGACAACGGACAGTTGGCCCGGCGGAAACGAAAGCGTTATTGCGGTCGGGCTTATCTCGCAGATGGAGCAATTGGCCGGACCGGTTTTGGCCGATGTACAAAAGCTCAATATCCCCGGAGCCGAAGGGTTTATTCTGGTCGTAAAAGAAAAACCGCAAAAGGCAGTTGTTATTCTCGGCAAGGACCCTCGCGGAATGCTCTACGGAATCGGCAGATTACTTCGCAAGGCAGGGCTTAGAGACAATTCTATTAGCGTCCCGGCAGATATGAAAATGTCGATGACGCCAAAATATCCGCTTAGAGGCCATCAGCTTGGCTATCGTCCAAAGACCAATGCATACGATGCGTGGACGGTCGAACAGTATGACCAGTATATTCGTGAGCTGGCGTTATTTGGCAGCAACTGTATCGAGATTATGCCCCCGATAACCGATGATAAGTTCAAGAACGAACTTATGAAGTATGAGCCGTTGGAGATGATGGCCAGTCTTTCGGAAATAATCGACTCATACGGCCTGGATGTGTGGATATGGTATCCGAACATACACGATGCGAAGAATAAGAATTTGTTTCCTCTCGATGAAGAGAACCAGGTGAAGCAACTGGCTGACCGAGAAAAGATATTCAAAAAGCTCAAACGCATTGACCATATCCTGGTTCCGGGCGGAGACCCGGGACATCTGCATCCCGACCAGTTTTTCCCCTGGATGGACAGGGTTGCTCCGGTTCTCCATAAATATCATCCGAAAGCGAAAATATGGGTATCACCGCAGGCAATGGACCCAACGCGGGAATGGCTTTCGACTTTCTACAAAAATATCAACAAAAAGCCGGACTGGCTCGGAGGCGTTGTGTTTGCTCCCTGGATCAAGACGCCCATCGAGAAGATGAGAGAAATAGTCGATAAGGATATTCCGATAAGACGTTATCCCGATATTACGCACAACATTGCCTGTCAGTATCCGGTAAGAGACTGGGATTTGGCGCTGGCGATAACTCTGCACAGGGAGTGTTATAATCCGCGTCCGGTTGCGATGAAAAAGATACATAACAGGTTTGCTCATCTTGCCTGCGGTTCGCTGACTTATACAGAGGGAATTCACGATGATATAAACAAATTTGTCTGGGGCGATCAGGACTGGGACCCTGACACAGAGCCTATTGAAACGCTGCGTGATTATTGCAGACTCTTCATAAGCCCGGACTTCGCAGACGGCATGGCACAGGGATTTATGGCACAGGAAAGAAACTGGGAAGGTCCGCTCGCTGCTAACAACCAGGTTGATGTCACCGTACTCCAGTGGCGGCAACTCGAAAAAGATGTCCCCGAATCGGTTAAAAACAACTACCGTTTCCAGATGGGGCTGATGCGTGCGTATTACGATGCTTATATTCGCAGAAGGCTCATCAACGAGACCGAACTTGAAATGAAAGCGATGGACATCCTCAGGAACGCTTCCGAGTCAGGCTCGCAGACCGCGATTGAAAAAGCTGAAAAAATACTCGCAAGGTCAACTGAAGAACCCGTTGCACAGGATTACAGAAAAAAATGCGAATATCTCGCCGACGAGCTGTTCAAAAATATAGGTTCACAAACCTACGTTGGAAAACACAAAGCGCAGCATCGTACTCGCGGCGCGTTTATGGAAGGTGTCGATGAGCCTTTGAACAACAGGCTCTGGCTCGGTGCCCAGTTCAAAAAAATAATGGAGCTCAAGGATGAGCAGGCTCGGCTGAACGAGATTGAAAAGGTTGTGAACCGAAACAACCCAGGCCCGGGCGGTTTCTACGATGATATGGGCACGCTGCCGAGCTTCAAACGCATACTGAACACCGTCGCCTGGGAGGACGACCCGGGCACGCTGATATCACCGAGAATCGCTTTTTACTATATGGTTGACCGTTCAAGTGACAAGGAATTCCCGTTAGCCTGGAAGAACCAGGCCTCCGTAATTTATGAAACGCCCCTCAAATTTGTTTACGAGAATCTGGACCCCGAAGCTGAATACAGGATCAGGGTCGCCTATACGGGCGATAGAGGAAAGAAGATCAGGCTCGTTGCAAACGGAGTCTACCAAATCCACGATCTGCTCAATACTATGACTCCGCCGATCCGCGAATTCGATATCCCCAAAGAAGCCACCGCAGCCGGCAAACTCGAACTGAAGTGGGACTGCGGCGAAGGACAGCGGGGTTCTCAGGTTTCTGAAATCTGGCTGATGAAAGCCGACTAAATGTATTGAATGATATCCTGAGTTTGCCTTTGAGTGGGCTCGGGATATTTTTTTGAATTGGGTGGTTATGGTTTTTTTAGAAAACCTACCGTGGACTCCATAATCCGGTCATACATATCCTGCCGATTATTTTCCTTGTTTTTTGTTCGAAGGTCCTCGAGGTTTGCTCTGCAGAATCTACAGCCGAGCGTGTTAAGATGAAAATCCACATAATCGTGCCAGTCGCGTTCAAGAGTTTCGAGCATATATGCACCGATAGTGCTTCGTTTCGGACAGCTCAGCCGCTGCAACTGCCAGATACTGTTGAGCAGATTTTCAAAATCGACACCCGGAGGTTCCATTGATACTCCCGACTTTGCGATATGGTTGCGCACCTGCTTAAAGCAGCGGTGTTTGATGACCGAGATTCTGCTTTCACTGAGATTCATAATTTTTGCGGCATCTGTATTTGAAACTCTGCTGTAGAAGATAAGCTCCACAATCTTCAGGTCCCTGAAGTTGAGCGTTTTTTTCAGGCCGTTGACCAGTTCGAGCAGACCCTCAACAAGGGCACGCTGCTGAAGGTTCTGCTGTTCATCGCGTCTGACGTACCAGCTTGCGGTCGGCTCATTGGCGGCAAGGTTTTTGAAGGCGTCATAAGAATCCGGTACAGCAGCGGTATGATAAACATCCTGAATCAGGCAGGTATTGCTGATGCGTCTCCGTCGGTAGCAGTCGATGATTTTTCTGCGCAGAAGGGTGAACAGATACGTTTCGAGTGAGCAGTCACTCCGGAAGCGGTTGAGGCTTTGAATAAACGAGACGAAAGTTTCCTGAACGATATCCTCGGAGTCTGCGCGGCGAGGCAGCCTGGCCTGCGCAAACGACAGGAGCCTGCCCTCGTACCGCTCGACGAACTGAGCCCACGCCTGGTCTTTCCCGCGCCGGATCTGTTCGAGAAGATACTTTTCCGCCTTTGTAATTTCGCTCATACCTTCTCTCGGTTTACATTTTTACCGGTAAAGTATTCAACTTATAATCATAATCAAAAAGATACCTGCACAAGCTAAAACAATTGCTGCTATCCGCAGCGCTATCGAATAATAACCTTTTGTAGCGGCGTTGAGAAACAGATAGACCACGCAAATAAGAACTGTCAGGCCGACTATTGAGATAAACATACGAGCCCATGTTACCCGTTGTGACCGTAGCTGTTTTGTTTTGAGCTTGACCAGTGCCGCAATTTTTTCAGGTGAAGTATCAATCAGGACAGCCTGCCGCCAGATTCGACCTGCGATGCCGTTAAAACTTTGGGTGAAGCGGTCCGCGATAAATCCGCGATTGATAATATCCACGTGGTTTACCTGGTAAGGCTGCTGTGGGTACAGCTGTCTCAACAGGCTGGAGATTCTCACGGAGGCGTCATTTATTGCCTGCTGCGCTGCCTGTGTTTCGCTGGTGCAGCCGCTGTTGGAACGTGCCACTATCCATTGTTTCTGCGGATTTTGATTTAAAAAGTCAGCGAAGTTTTCGACCCACGGCTTTTCAGTAAAGGCTGCTGTGCGTGTCAGGTTCCCAGCGGCACCGGATATATTCATACTCACTGTCCCGCCCTTTAAATTTCTTTTATCAAGTGAATATTTCGGTAATGTTATTTCTAATGTCACCGCTTTTTTGTCGATATTTTCGATTCTCTGATTTTGCGAAAGATAGACTGTTTCGACGAGTATGTTTTCAACTACACCGCTGTCGCGCAGGCCTTGAGCAGCGGCATTTAGAACCTCTGGTTTTAGATGGCCATTGTCATTTCGGTAAATAATCTGGACGGTATTTGGAGCTTGATTGTCAACGACAACTTTTGGCAGCATTTGAGCGACCACTCTGCCGAGCGCTTCGGCGGCTGAATAAAGCGACGGATATACATCCGCTTCGAACTGGTCTTCGATTCCAGGTAACCACACAGCAGGAGTAATATCCGAAGGTTGTTGTATGTTACTCCTGACCACATTAACGTAGTTGCTGCTTTGCGGGGTGACGCGTACTATGTGCGGCCGGAGTCGGAGGACGAATAATCCTGCAAAGACAAGCATCAAGACTATCAAGCTGGTAAAAAACCATAGACCTGCTTTGCCGCTCTTTTTGAGCAGAAAAACGACCAGGGTAATTACGAGAATCAGCAGCGGCAGTGCGACCAAAAGCATAAGCAGAAAGAATAAATTAATACTCATTTATTTGACTCCTTGTTCAGGTGCGGTTGTCAAAACCGGCTGTTTTCGTCGGGGGGGCCAGGCCAATATGATTACTGATATAACAACAAAGACAATAGCGGCAACGGCTTCCTCCTGCCTTGTGCTTTGAAGGAGCTGGTCAAGGGCAGGCCCGACTTGATGATTGTTCAGCATATCGACAACCTGCTGTGGATATTGTCTCGGCATACTTTCGGAGAAGAACGTTAAGGCAATCAACAGACCCGACATTCCTAAAACCGCACGTATGATGTGAACCGGGCCTGACCTGCGTCGGGCAATGATGACAAAAACAGTAGCGAGCATCAACAGTACGGTTACTATGATAAGTCCTATCCTTTCAAGCAGATAGGGCCAGCCTGTATAGCCGAAGATTTTGTCGAGTTCCCTGGCCAGGCTCGGGTCGGGCAATCCCGCAGCAATCATCATAGGCAGATGCATCGCAACGGCCAAACCTACTACAATCGCGAGAAACAGAAAGATATATCCGACAGCCGAAAGCAAAAAGCTGAACGGATGGAATGGTTCATAAGCCGATAGCGGCAAAATGAGTTCGGAAGAAGCCTGGGCCGGGGTAAATGCAGCAGCTTGCTCGAAGTTTTCCTGTGGCTGTTCGTTTTGGGCGGCAAAGGGTGATTGCTCCTCGGGTTTAGCAGCAGTTCGACGCTGGTTTTGAAGTGGTGAGATGTTTGAAATATTTTCGTCCTGCCAAATCAGCAAAGGCCTGCCGTAGCGGTCTTTGAATTGACCGACAAGAATCAGGATGACATCTATGAACTGACCAATTCCGAACAGACCAAATGTAAAGAGCCAGAGGATGCCGGTGCCGATTTTGCCGACGTAGAATCTGTGCAGTCCACCGACACCGAGAAAGAATCCGCCCGAGAGAATAAGTGCCCAGAGGCGTTTATAAGGCGAGACCATATTATTTGCTGCGTGAACATTTAGTGTATGTTTTTTCCCGCCGGCTTTAGCATTGTGCAAAATACCGGCTTGCCCGGCGAACGGACTGACAATCTGAACGAACAGAACTGTTGCCGCCAATACACCCACGGTGATAACGCCATTGCCGTCCAGTGCCATAGCAGCAGCGAAGCCGATTGCACCAACCCATATCACAGAACCGATGGAAATACGTTGTTTTCGTGAAGCTGATGTGAGTTCCCACCAGTCGATCAGCCCCATAACTGCCAAAGAAATAAAAGTCCCTCTAAGCTGGAGTTGCAGGCTGTGTGAAACGGCACCCCAAAAGAATACAGAAAGTAAACCTGCGCCGAAAAGAGCCAAAGCCGCTGCCGCCCAGTTTCGCAAATGGCCTGATTCGATATTAGGCAGCAATCTTCGACGAACTATCAGAACCCCCGCCGACGCACCGCAAATCATTAGAAAGCACAGAAAACCAACCTCAAAAAATTCGTTAGGCCGAGCGCTCAGCAGACTTATACCGAGGGACATTACGCATAAGGTTATAATGGCAAGCGTTCTGCGTTGACGTCTTGTTAATGGGTCCAGGACAGCAAACGCCTGACGAGCTGTATGGTTCAATTTGTTATCGATTGTTCCAGCGACTTTGTGAGCCATTTTTTCGCCGACCTTTCCCATTTGCCTGCCGAGCTGGCCCATTTCACGACCGAATTCAGCCCAGGTTTTGTCGGCTTTGTTTTGAGCTTTGTCATCAGCGATTTTTGCTTTTTTCGCGACATGCTCTGCAACAATTGAAAGACATTCAGGCGAAAAATGCGACACACTGTTTCGGATGTGCTCTTCACCGAAAATATCCTCGACCATTTCCTGGACACTCTCGTAACGGTCAGCGGGCTCTTTCGCCAAAGCCTTTTTGATAACGTGCGCAAAAGGCTCTTCGATGTGGCTCACGTCAGGCTCGGCGGTCATATGCTTCATCAAAATCTCGGCGGGGCTTGAACCAAAATAAGGGACCTGGCCCGTAAGCATTTCGTAAAGCAATATCCCCAGAGCGTAAATATCGATGCTCCGGTCGTAACAACCCGCGCCGATTTCCGGGGCCATATAATGTACGGTTCCGACGGTGATGGTCTGTCCGCTGTGTCGGCTGGCACTGATGGCTTTGGTTAGGCCGTAATCGCCGATCTTTACGTAGCCGTTTTCGTAGAAAATATTACTCGGCTTGAGGTCACGATGAACTATCCCGTTGTCGTGAAGGTAGGAAAGTCCCTTGGCTGTCTCGCGGATAAAGAAGGCTGCTTTTTGAGTCCCGATGCCGCCTGGAGATTCTTTTAGCAAATCCCGAAGCGAAATCCCGGAGACATACTCCATTATCACAAAAGGCTTGCCCTGGTCGTTGTACTTGACGTCAAAGATGGTGACAAGATGCGGGCTTTTGAGATTCATACACTGGCTGATTCCCCTGACTTCAGGGCGACATCTCTGCCGCTGTCACTTACCGCATAATATACCTCACCGAAACCGCCTCTGCCCGCGGCTCTTTGAATCGTATAACCCTCGAGGGGTTTGTCACCGTATTTGTATCGATACTCCTTCATCAGGCACTTACCATTTCCAATATTGAATTCGATTTACATTGTATCATTTTTATCGACCGCCAGAACGAGTGAAATCCGTCCTATGTTAATTGTTGTATTTACAGGCAGAGCCTTTCCCGAATTGAAAACCCTGCTGTTGATGAGTATCGGGTCTTTAGCTCGGCAGTATAATTGGTCGTTTTGAACAAATAGTGTTAAGGTATCTGCTCCGCCGTTATTGCGAATGTGATAATTTGAGCCAGGCCCGATGAGTATCTCTCTGTTCATCAGGATAATATGGCTGATGTCAGGCCTGGGAACACGGGCGCCGGAAAGCATCAGGGTTGCGGTGGAACTTGCCGCGTTCGGAAGGTGGAATTTCAAACGGCACCTGTTCGATAGGGCAATCCGGTCACCGTCGGCGAGCAGTTTTTTAGTCAAAGGATTATCGTTGACATAAACAGTATTTTCACTGTGTATAAAGTAGTCGTCTTCAGTTCGCTCGATGGATGCAACAGGAAGATGCGGGTCGGCCAGGAGCCCCAGACTCGGACGCTCAGACGAGCTGATCGGCCCTATCGTAATAATCTTATCACGAAAAACGAGAAAACTTCCAACACCGTCGATTTGAAGTACGAATTTCCTGGGGACAAATGTTGATAAAGGCTTCAGTACCGCTTCGGAGGATTTAAAGTTTACTTTCCCTTCACTTTTGAGTACTGTTGGCTTGCTTGTATTGGCCGACTCGATAATATGTTCGCCCGCATCACTATAGACCAGCCCTACAGGACCCGTCCGCAGCGCGTCGAGAGATTCGGCTGCAACTTTTGCCTGGTCCAGCGCTGCATTGAGCCATTTGGCCAAAGGAAATATGGTTTTTAGTTTTTGAAATATTTGCGCCGCCTCACGTGGCCGCCCATCAGCTATTAAGTGTGCTGCGTCACGGCATTGGGTCACGGCGTTTGAGAGTTCATTCACTTTAGATGACTGCGGAGCAAGTAGTGTTAGTTTCTCCAGCAGAACTCGCCCCTGGTCGATACGCCCTGTGTTAAGAGACTCGGTGATTTGACCAATCGAAAGCGAAGTTATTGTTGCGATTAGGTCAGACAAATCGGGGCTCTGCCGTTGATTGGCATCGGTCTTTAG